>Ga0268261_10003308_pt1 | contig 11828 bp, 5 predicted proteins | sample TergutNc150P1_FD_190353 | JGI IMG/M metagenome (GOLD analysis project Ga0268261, IMG submission 190353) | Nasutitermes corniger P1 segment gut microbial community from laboratory colony in Florida, USA - Nc150 P1 (SPAdes) (version 2) | ecosystem: Host-associated > Arthropoda: Insects > Digestive... | reverse complement strand
GTTCAGATTGGTCGTTACCTGTAAGTAACACTGGCGTACGGGGGCTTAAAGAGTTAATGTTCCGATAATATCGTTGTTTGAACCCTTTCCCTTGCTGCGACATGTCCAGAATGGAAGATACCTGAAAGTAACCCTGGCATACAGAGGCTTTAATTATAAGTTTTCCCATAATATCGTTGTTTGAAAAATATCCCCTGCTGCGACATGTTTAGATTGGACGTTACCTGAAAGTAACACTGGCCTACATAAGCTTAAACTTTTAATGTTGCGATAATATCTTTGTTTGAAAACTTTCCCATTCTGCGACTTATTCAGATTGGACGATACCTGAAAGTAACACTGGCCTACAAAGGCTTAAAATGTTAATGTTAAGATAAAATCTTTCTTTGAACCCTATCCCCTGCGGCGACATGTTCAGATTGGAAGTTACATGAAAGTAACACTGGCCTACATATGCTTAAAGAGTTAAAGTTCCGATAATATCGTTGTTTGAACATTTTCCCCTGCTGCGACATGTTCAGATTGGACGTTACCCGAAAGTAACACATGCCTAAAGAAGCTTAAATTGTTAAGGTACCGATAATATCGTTGTTTGAACCATTTCCACTGCTGTGACATGCTCACATTTGACGTTACCTGAAAGTAACACTGGTCTACAGAGGCTTAAAGTGTTGAATTTCCCATAATATCTTTGTTTGAACACTTCCCCCTGCTGCGACATGTTCAGATGAGACGTTATCTGAAAATAACACTGGGTTTACAGAGGCTTATAGTGTTAAGGTTCCAATAATATCGTTCTTTGAACTCTTTCGAAGTGCTGCGACATGTTGAGATTGGACGTTACCTGAATGTAACACTGGCCTGCAGAGGCTTAAAGCGTTAACGTTCCAATAATATCGTTGTTTGAAACCTTTCCCTAGCTGCGAAATGTACAGATTGGACGTTACCTGAAAGTAACACTGCCCTACAGATGCTTAAAACGTTAACATTCCAATAACATAGTTGTTTGAACATTTCCACTTGCTGCGACATGTTCAGATTGCACATTACCTGAAAGTAAAACTGGACTTCAGAGGCTTAAATTGCCAATATTCAAATAATATCGTTGCTTGAACACTTTCCACTTCTGCGACATGTTAAGATTGGAAGTTACCTGAAAGTAACACTGGCCTACAGATGCTAAAAGTGCTACTGTTCCGATAATATCGTTCTTTGATATCTTTCCCCTGCTGCGACATGTTCAGATTGGAAGTTACCTTAAAGTAACACTGGCCTACAGAGGCTTAAAGTGTTAATGTACCGATAATATCGTTGTTTGTAAAATTTCCACTGCTGCGACATGTTCAGATTTGAGGTTACTTGAAAGTAACACTGGCCTACAGAGGTTTAAATTATTAATGTTCCGATTATAAAGTTGTTTGTACTTTTTCCACTTCTGCGACATGTTCAGATTGGACGTTACCTGAAAGTAACAATGGCCTACACAGGCTTAAATCGTTGATGATCCGATAACACCGATGTTTGAACCATTTCCCCTGCTTCGACATGTTCAGATTGGACGTTACCTGAAAGTAACACTAGCCTACAGGTTCTTAAATTGTTAAGGTTCTGATAATATCGTTGTTTGAACACTTTCCCCTGCTGCGACATGTTCAGATTGGAGGTTACCTGAAAGTAACACTGTCCTACAGAGGCTTAAAATGTTAATGTTCCGGTAATATCTTTCTTGAATCCTTTCGACTGCTGCGACATATTCAGATTTGAGGTTACCTGAAATTAACACTGGCCTACAGAGCCTTAAGTTGTTAAGGTTCCGATAATATCTTTGGTTGAATCTTTTCGACTGCTGCGAAATGTTCAGATTGGAATTTACCTGAAAGTAACAGTGGCCTACAGAGGCTTAAAATGTTAATGTTCCTATAATATCGTTGTTTGAAAAAGTTTCCACTTCTGCGACATTATAAGATTCACGTTACCTGAAAGTAACACTGGCCTAAAGATGTCTAAAGTGTTAATGTTACAATAATATCGTTGTTTGAACACTGTACCCTACTGCGACATATTCAGATTTGACGTTACCTGAAAGTAACACTGGCCTACAGATGCTTCAAGTGTTAATGTTCCGATAATATCGTTGTTTGAACCATCTCCCCTGCTGCGACATGTACAGGTTGGAAGTTTCCTGAAAGTAACAGTGGCTTACAGAGGCTTAAAGTGTTAATGTTCCAATAATATCGTTGTTTGAACACTTTCCCCTGGTGCAACATGTTCTGATTGGAAGGTACCTGAAAGTAACACTGGCGTACAGAATATTAGAGTGTTAATGTTCCGATAATATCGTTGTTTGAACGCTTTCCACTGCTGCGACATGTTCAGATTGGACGTTACCTACAATTAACACTGGCCTACAGAGGATAAATGTGTTAATCTTCCGATAATATCGTTGTTTGAACAATTTCACCTGCTGGAAAATGTATAGATTGTACGTTATCTGAAAGTAGCATTGCCCTACAGAGACTTAAAGTGTTAATGTTCCTATAATATCTTTGTTTGAACACTTTCCACTTGTGCGACATGTTAAGATTGGAAGTAACCTGAAAGTAACACTGGCCTACAGAGGCTTCAATTGTTAATGTTCCGATAATATCGTTGTTTGTACCACCTCACCTGCTGCGACATGTTCTGATTGGATTTTACCTGAAAGTAACAGTGGCCTACAATGTCTAAATATTTTAATGTTCTGATAAAATCGTTGTTTGAACCATTTCCCATTCAGCCACATTCTCAGATTGGACGTCACCTGAAAGTAACACTGGCCTACAGAGGCTTCAATTGTTCATGGTCCGATAAAATCATTCTTTGAAAACTTTCCCCTGCTGAGGCATGTTCAGATTGGACGTTACCTCAAAATAACACTGGCCTACTGAAGCTTAATGTGTTAAGGTTTAGATAATATCGTTGTTTGAAGAATTTTCCCTGCTGCGACATATTCAGATTGGAAGTTACCTGAAAGTAACACTGCCCTACAAAGGCTAAAAATGTTATTGTTCCGATAATGTCGTTGTTTGAACACCTTCCCCTGCTGCGACATGTTCAGATAAGGCGTTACCTTAAAGTAACACTGGCCTACTGAAGCTTAATGTGTTAATGTTCCGATAATATCTTTTTTTGAAAATTTTCCCCTTCTGCGGCATGTTCAGATTGGACGCTACCTGATAGTAATACTGGCCTAAGATGCTTAAAGTGTTAAGTTTCCGATAATACCGTTGCTTGAAAACTTTCCCCTGCTGCGACATGTTCAGATTGGACGTTACCTGAAAGTTACACTGGCCTATAGAGACTTAAAGTGTTAAGTTTCCGATAATATCGTTGCTTGAAAGCCTTTCCACTGCTGCGACATGTTTAGATTGGACGTAACTTGAAAGTAACACTGGCCTACAGAGGCTTAGCGTGTTAATGTTAAGACTATATCGTTTTTGAACTCTTCCCACTGCTCCGACATATTAAGATTGGTCGTTACCTGACAGTAATACTGGCCTACAGTAGATTAAAATGGTAATTACCCCATAATATTGTTGATTGAACACTTCATCTCCTGCGACATTTTCAGATAGGATGTTACCTGAAAGTAACACTGGCCTACATAGGCTTAAAGTGTTAAGGTTCCAATAATGTCGTCGTTTGAGCATTTTCCACTGCTGCGACATGCTCACATTGGACGTTACCTGAAAGCAAATACTGGCCTACAGAGGCTGAAGGTGTCAAGGTTCAAATAATATCGTTGTTTGAAAACTTTCCCCTGCAGCGACATTTTCAGATTGAACGATACCTGAAAGTAACACAGGCCTACAGAGTCTTAAAGTGTTAATGTTCCGATAATATCGTTGTTGAAAAAATTTTCCGCTTCTGCGACATGTTCAGATTGGAAGTTACCTGAAAGTTACACTGACCTACAGAGGCTTAAAGTGTTAATTTTCCGAAAATATCGTTGTTTGATCCCTTCCCCTGCTGCGACATTTTAAGATTGGACGTTACCTGAAAGTAACACTGGCCTACAGAGCCTTAAAGTGTTAATGTTCCATTAATATCTTTGAACAACTTCACCTGCTGCGAAACGTTCAGATCGGACGTTACCTGAAAGTAACACTGGACTACAGAGGCTTAAAGTGTTAATTTTCCTATAATATCTTTGCTTGAGCACTTTCCACTTCTGCGAAATTTTAAGATTGGACATTACCTGAAAGTGACACTTGCCTACAGATGTTTAAAGTGTTGTTGTTCCGATAATATCGTTGTTTGAAAATTTTACTCTACTGCGACATATTCCGATTGGATGTTTCCCGAAAGTAACACTAACCTACAGATTCTTCAAGTGTTAATATTCCGATAATATCGTTGTTTGAACCTTTTAACTGCTGCGACATATTCAGATTGGGCGTTACCTGAAATTAACAGTGGCCTACAGAAGCTTAAGTAGTTAATATTCCGATAATATCGTTGTTTGAAATCGTTCCCCTGCTGCGACATGTTCAGATTGAGCGTTACCTGAAAGTGACACTGGCCTACACAGGCTTAAAGTGTTCATGTTCTGATAATATCATTGTTTGAACACCTTCCCCTTCTACGGCATTTTCAGATTGGACGTTACGTGAAAATAACACTGGCCTACAGAGACTTAATATGTTAATGATTATATTATATCTTTGTTTGAACACTTTCTTTGCTGCGACATATTCAGATTGGATGTTAGCTAAAAGTAACGCTGGCCTACAAATGCTTAACGTGTTAATGTTCCGATAATATATTTGTTTGAACCACTAATCTCCTGCTGCGACATGTTCAGATTGGACGTTACCTGAAAGTAACACTGGACTACAGAAGCTGAAAGTGTTAATGTTCCGATAAAATCGTTGATTGAAAACTTTCCCCCGCTGCAACATGTTCAGATTGGACGTAACCGGAAAGTAACACTGGCCTACAGAAGCTTAACATGTTAAGGTTTCGATAATATCGTTGTTTGAAAACATTCCTCTGCTCCGACATGTAAAGTTTGGAGGTTACCTGAAAGTAACACTGGTCTACTGTGGCTTAAAGTGTTAATGTTCCGATAATATAGTTGCTTGAACGTTTTTCCCCTGCTGCGACATGTTCAGATTGGACGTTACCTGAAAGTAACACTGGACTACAGAAGCTGAAAGTGTTAATGTTCCGATAAAATCGTTGATTGAAAACTTTCCCCCGCTGCGACATGTTCAGATTGGACGTAACTGGAAAGTAACACTGGCCTACAGAAGCTTAACATGTTAAGGTTTCGATAATATCGTTGTTTGAAAACATTCCTCTGCTACGACATGTAAAGTTTGGAGGTTACCTGAAAGTAACACTGGTCTACTGTGGCTTAAAGTGTTAATGTTCCGATAATATAGTTGCTTGAACGTTTTTCCCCTGCTGCGACATGTTCAGATTGGACGTTACCTGAAAGTAACTCTGATCTACAGAGGCTTAAAGAGTTAAGGTTCCGATAATATCGTTGTTTGAATCCTAACCCCTGCTGCGACATGTTCAGATTGGACGTTACCTGAAAGTAATACCGGCCTACAGTGGCTTAAAATATTAAAGTTCCGATAATATCCTTGTTTGAACAATTTCCACTGCTGCAACATGTTCAGATTGATCGTTACCTGAAAGTAACCCTGGCCTACAAAGGCTTAAATTGTTAAGGTTACAATAATATTGTTGTTTGAACACTTTCCACTGCTGCGAAATGTTCAGATTGGAAGTTATCTGAAAGTAACACTGGCCTACAGAGGCTTAAAATGTTAAGGTTCCGATAATATAGTTGTTTGTACCCTTTCCACTGCTGCGACATGTTGAGATTGGAGGTTACCTGATAGTAAATCTGGCCTACAGAAACTTAAAGTGTCGATGTTCCGATAATATCGATGTTTGAACCACTTCCCCTGCTGCGACATGTTCAGATTGGACATTACCTGAAAGTAACACTGGACTTCATAGGCTTAAATTGTTAATCTCCCGATAATATCGTTCTTTGAACACTCTCCACTGCTGCGAATTGTTCAGATTCGGCGTTACCTGAATATTACACTGGCCTACAGGGACTTAAATTGTTAAAATTCCGATAATATCGTTGTTTGAACTCTTTACCCTACTGCGACATGTTCAGATTGGATGTTACCTGAAAGTAACACTGGCCTACAGAGGCTTAAATTGTTAAGTTTCCGATAATATCGTTGTTTGGACCATTTCCACTTTTGCGACATGTTCAGATTGGACGTTACCTGAAAGTTACACTGGCCTACACAGGCTTGAAATGTTAAGGTTCCGATAATATCGTTCTTTGTACCTTTTACCCTACTGCTACATGTTCAGACTGGACGTTACCTGAAAGTGGCACTCTCCTACATAGGCTTAAAGTGTTAATGATCCGATAATATCGTTCTTTGAACACGTTCCACTTCTGCGACATGTTCAGATTGGAAGTTAACTGAAAGTTACACTGGCCTACAGAGGCTTAAAGTGTTAATGATCCCTTCATATCATTGTATGAAAAATTTCCCCTGCTGTGGCATGTTCAGATTTGAAGTAACCTGAAAGTAACAATGGCCTACAGAGACATAAAGTGTTAATGTTCCGATAATATAGTTGTTTGAACATTTTTCTTCTGCTGAGGCAAGTTCAGATTAGAAGTTACCTGAAAGTAATACTGGAATACAGAGACGTAAAGTGTTATTATTCCCACAATATCGTTGTTTGAACCCTTTACGCTACTGCGACATGTTCAGATTGGACGTTACGTGAAAGTGGCACTGGCCTAAAGAGGCTTAAAGTGTTAAGGTTCCGATAATATCGTTGTTTGAACAAGTTCCACTTCTGCGACGTGTTCAGACTGGAAGTTAACTGAAATTTACACTGGCCTACAGAGGCTTAAATTGTTAAAGTTCCGATAATGTCGTTGTTTGAACACTTTCCACTGATGCGACATGTTAAAATTGGACGTTACCTGAAAATAACACTGACCTACAGAGACTTACATTGTTAAGGTTCCAATAATATCTTTGTTTGAAACATTTCCACTGCTGCGACAAGCTCAAATTGGCTGTTACCTGAAAGTAACACTGACCTACAGAGGCTTAAATTGTTAAGGTTCCAATAATATCTTTGTTTGAACTATTTCCACTGTTGCGACTTTTTCAGATAGAAAGTTACCTGAAAGTAACACTGGCCTACAAATGCGTTAAGTGTTAATGTTCCGATAATATCTTTCTTTGAATTTTTTCCCTTCTGCGGAATGTTCAGATTGGACGTTACCTGAAAGTAACATTGGCCTACAGAGGCTTAAAGTGTTAATATTCCGATAATATCGTTGTTTGAACACTTTCCCCTGTTACGACATGTTCAAATTGAATGTTACCTGCAAGTAACACTGGCCTACAGAAGCTTATAGTATTAATGTTCCTATAATATCGTTGTTTCAAACATTTCCCCTGCAGCGACATGATCAGATTAGAAGTTACCTGAAAGGAACACTGGCCTACAGAGTCTTATAGTGTAAATTTTCGTATAATATCGTTGTTTCAAAACTTTCCCCTGCTCCGACATGTTCAATTAAATTAAAGTAACTCTGGCCTACATTGGCTTATAGTGTAAATTTTCCGATAATATCAGTGTTTGAACAATATCCCCTGCTGCGACATGTTCCGATTGGAAGTTACGTGAAAGTTAACCTGGCATACAGGGGCTTAATTTGTAAATGTTCCGATAATATCGTTCTTTGAACACTTTCCCCTGTTGCGACATGTTCAGATTGGAAGATACCTGAAAGTAACACTGGCCTACATAGGCTTAAAGTGTAAATTTTCCAATAATATCGATGTTTAAACGCTTTCCTCTGCTGCGACATGTTGAGATTGGACGTTACCTGAAAGTAACACTGGCCTACAGAGGCCTAAAATTTAAATGTTCATATAATATCGTTCTTTAAAAAATGTTCCATGCTGTGAAATGTTCAGACTGGACGTTACATGAAAGTAGCACTAGCCTACAGAAGCTTAAAGTTTTAAGGTTCCGATAATATCGTTGTTTGAACATTTCCACTGCTGCGACATGTTCAGATTGGAAATTACCTGAAAGTAACACTGTCCTACAGAGGCTTAAATTGTTTACGATTCGATAATATCGTTGCTTGAAAACTTTCCACTGATGCGACATGTTCAAATTGGATGTTACCTGAAAGTAACACTGGCCTACTGAATATTAAAGTGTTAAGTTTCCGATAATATCGTTGATTGAACCATTTCCACTTCTGCGACATGCTCATATTGGAAGTAACCTGAGAGTAACACTGACCTACAGAGGCTTAAATTGTTAATTTTCCAATTATATCGTTGTTTGAACTCTTTCCACTGCTGCGACATTTTCAGATTGGACGTTACCTGAAAGTAACACTGGCCTACAGAGGCTTAAATTGTTAATGTTCCGATAATATCCTTGTTTGAAAACTTCCCCTACTGCGACATTTTCAGATTGGACGATACCTGAAAGAAACACTGGCTTACAGAAGCTTAAAGTGTTAATGTTCCGATAATATCGTTGTTTGAACACTTCCCCTGCTGCGACATGTTCAGATTCAAAGTTACCTGAAATTAACACTATCCTACAGAGGCTTACATTGTTAATGTTCCGATAATATCGTTCTTTGACCAATTTCCACTGCTGCGACATGTTCAGTTTGGACGTTACCTGAAAGTAACACTGGCCTAAAGAGGCTTAAAGTGTTAATCTTCCGATAATATCGTTGTTTGAACACTTCTCCTGCTGCGACATTCTCAAATTTGACCTTACCTGAATGTAAGAACTGGCCTACAGATTATAAAAGTGTTAATGTTCCGATAATATCGTTGCTTGAACACTTTCCCCTGCTCCGACATGTTCAGATTGGACATTACCTGAGGGTAACACTGGCCTACAGAGACTTAAACTGTTAATGTTCCGATAATATCGTTTTTTCAACACTTCACCTGCTGCGACATGTTCAGATTGGACGTTACCTGTAATTAACACGTGCCTTCAGAGGCTTAAAGTGTTAATATTCCAATAATATCATTACTTGAACACTTTCCACTTCTGCGACATGTTAAGATTGGAAGTTACCTGAAAGTTACACTGGCCCACAGGTGTTTAAAGAGTTAATGTTCCGATAATATAGTTGTTTGAAACTTCTACCCTACTGCGACATGTTCAGATTGGAGGTTACCTGAAAGTAACACTGGCCTACAGATCCTTACAGTGTCAATATTCCAATAATATCGTTGTTTGAAAAATTTCCACTGCTGCGGCATGTTCAGATTGGACGTTACCTAAAAGTAACACTGGCCTACAGAGGCTTATGGTGTAAATGTTCCAATAATATCGTACTTTGAAACATTTTCCCAGGTGCGAATTGTTCAGAATGGATGTTACCTGAATGTAACACTGGCCTACAGAGACATATTGTAAACTTTCCGATTATAAAGTTGTTTGAACATTTTCACCTGCTGCGACATGTTCAGATTGGAATTTACCTGAAAGTAACACTGGCCTACAAAGGCTTAAAATGTTAATGTTCTTATTATATCGTTGTTTGTACACTTCCCCTGCTGCGAAATGTTCAGGTTTGGAGTTACCTGAAAGTAACACTGGCCTACAGACATTTAACGTGTTAACTTTTCGATAATATCGTTGTTTAAACCCTTACCCCTACTGCGACATGTTCAGATAAGACGTTACCTGAAAGTAACACTGGCCTACAGAGGCCTAAAGTGTTAACGTTCCGATAATATCGTTCTTTGAAACATTTCCTGTGCTGCGACCAATTCAGATTGGAAGATATCTGAACGTAGCACTGGCCTACAGAGGCTTAAAGTGTTAATGTTACGATAATATGGTTGTTTGAAACTTTTCCACTGCTGCAACATATTCAGATTGAACGCTACCTGAAAGTAAAACTGGCCTTAAGACGCTTAAAGTGTTGAGGTTCCCATTATATCTTTGTTTGAACATTTACCACTGATACGACAAGTTCAGATTGGACGTTAACTGAAAGTTACTCTGGCCTACAGTGTCTTAATGTGTTAAGGTTCTGATAATATCGTAGTTTGAACGATTTCCACTGCTGCGACATGCTCACATTTGAGGTTACCTGAAAGTATCACTGGCCTACAGAGGCTTAAAGTGTTAATGTTAAAATAATATCTTTGTTTGAACACTTTCCACTGCGGCGACATTTTCAGATTGGAAGTTACCGGAAAGTAACACTGGGTTACAGAGTCTTGAATAGTTAATGTTCCGATAATATCGATGTTTGAACACTTTCACCTGCTGCGACATGTTCAGATTGGACGGTACCTGAAAGCAACACTGGTTTACAGATACTTATATTGTTAATGTTCCTATAATATCGTTGTTTGAACCCTTTACCTGCTGCGACATGATCAGATTGGAAGTTACCTGAAAGTAACACGGGCCTACAGAGTCGTAAGTATTTAATTTTCTGATAATATCATTGTTTGAACATTTCCCCTGATGCGAAATATTCAGATAAGTCCTTACCTGAAAGTAAGAACTGGCCTACAGATGCTTAAAGTGTTAATGTTCCAATAATATCGTTGTTTGAACAATTTCCGCTGCTGAAACTTGTTCAGATTGAACGTTACCTGAAAGTAACTCTGGCCTACAGTTGCTTAAGTTGTTAATTTTTCGAAAATATCGTTGTTTGAACTCTTCCCCTGCTGCGACATTTTGAGATTGGACGTTACCTGAAAGTAACACTAGCATACAGATTCTTAAAGCGTTAACGTACCGATATTATGATTGTTTGAACACTTTCACCTGCTGCGAATGTTAAGATTGGAGGTTACCTGAAATTAACACAGGCCTACAGAGTCTTAAAGTGTTAAAATTCCGTTAATATCTTTGTTTGAATCCTAAACCCTGCAGCGACATTTTCAGATTGGACGGTACCTGAAAGTAACACTGGTCTACAGAGGATTAAATTGTTAAAGTTCCAATAATAGCTTTGTTTGAACCCTTTCCACTGCTAAGATATGTTCAGATTGGACGTTACATGAAATTAGCACTAGCCTACAGAGGCTTTAAAGTGTTAAGGTTCCAATAATTTCGTTGTTTGAACCCTTTCCACTGCTGCGACATGTTCAAATTGGACGTTACCTGAAAGTAACACTGGCCTACAGAGGCTGAAAATGTTAAGGTTATGATAATATAGTTGTTTGAACTCTTTCCACTGCTGCGACATGTTCAGATTGGAGGTTACCTGAAAGTAACAGTTGCCTACAGATACTTAAAGTGGTAATGTTCCGATAATAACTTTGTTTGAACCCCTTCCCCTGCTGCGACATATTCAGATTGGACGTTACCAGTAGTAAGTGTCTGCTTATGGTCAGTCGATGGGCAATGCCCCCGGGCCCAAAATTCAAAAAAGTGGGGGGGGGGTGCAAAAGAGCACCCTCCCAAATTTGGGCCCATTTGGGGTCAGTTGCCCATTTTTGAAAAAAAATTCAAAATTTAGATTTTGGGGCTAGTTGCCCATTTTTGGATTTTAGTAAGTGATTTTTTAGCTTTATCGGCGTAGGGGTGGTGGTAGAGGTATGGTGTAGGGGTGATGTTGGAGGTTAGACTCGTTCATCTTTACTTTTACCCCTAGGTAGGGGATCGGCATGTAGGGTTTGTCGCGAGCCACAGGTGGGTTGTGAGCCGCGGGGATGGTTTCCCTTTAGAAATTGAACTTGTTCTTTAGCTTCATTGACTTTTAC
>Ga0268261_10003307_pt1 | contig 11828 bp, 7 predicted proteins | sample TergutNc150P1_FD_190353 | JGI IMG/M metagenome (GOLD analysis project Ga0268261, IMG submission 190353) | Nasutitermes corniger P1 segment gut microbial community from laboratory colony in Florida, USA - Nc150 P1 (SPAdes) (version 2) | ecosystem: Host-associated > Arthropoda: Insects > Digestive... | reverse complement strand
CTAATAGTGACGTGACAGTTCAGTAGATTTTATAGATTGCCTGATTTGTTAACTTACCTCTATATAATCCAGTGTTTATTGGTAATAGACCTTACTCGTTAACTACTTATTTACCGGCTTTCACGTATCGAAGTAATGAAGAAGCTGTGTGAAGACAGTATAAAATTGTTATTAAAATCTTTACTGTAACGACGGCGATGTTCTACTGTCTTCTGTCTATAAAAGATAAGTCGTGCCGACTGTGTTAGAAATTAAAATACTAAACTGTAGTATCGCGTTGAGCAGTTTTGGAATGAAATCGGTAATATTATAAACTAAATTCTAAATTCTACACGTTCTGGTTTATATAATTGAGAGACAAGACATTTATTTAAATAAGAGAAATTGTTGTACCGTAAACTAACTTATTTGTACATAATTGTTAAACTGTGAACTTCTTTTCAGATCTGTATTATAGCGCTTATTTTGTAGAATAGATTATATAAATTCCGTATACTTTGTTATAAGTTGATCGAATCAGTTGACTACTTTACACGTCCTTGAGTTTCCTAACATGAACCTTATTGTTTAATCAGAATATTCTTATATCGTTACAGCACATAGAACTACGGTTTGGATTTTCTAAATGGCGTTGACCCAGCAACGCTTCCTACAGTGCTTTCAGGATAAAACTTGGTGAAAGTCAGTTTATTGTTCGGGTGGTACTATACCGTTTATTTTCTCAAGAATTTGACGAATATAGAATATATGATCAGTGGTTGACATGTTGCGTCGAAATCCACACTAATGATGCACAATAATTTCCTCTGCATATGGAGATTACCTTGAGATCAGGATGTTGAATAACATTTTGTACGTAATTGACAAATGTGTCATTACTGTATAATTATTACATTCTGTTTTGTCACCTTTCTTAAAGATAGGTACGATGGTCAAATCCTTCCAATCTTCAAATAATTTGTCCTGTTTCCAAAAAGAATTAATAAGAAATTACCTATCCTCTGTTTTATTCAGTTCTGCTGGTATTTTAATCAATACTTGGTGATTTGTTTTTTTTTTATCTTTTTAAATAACCGTTTGAAACTCAAAGGCACTCTGCACATGAACTTCTCTAGTACTTATTTCAAAAAGTAAAACACAAACCACCTTGAATACAGTCCCTCTAACCATTGCCTCTGGCACAGAAACACATAAACGTTCATCAAAAACAGAAACGTAAGAATAATGTTCCGCAACATTTAATATGTTCGTTACTATCAAAGTATTCATACAGTCCGTCTAATCCACAGGTTCATGCAGCACATGGAAGATGCGCTGAATGTCTCTCTGTGTGGCCACTTTCTGATTGTACTGGCCACAATGTGCTTCGCTGCTTTTTCTCTAGTTACGGTACAGTATAAGAACTGTTGTGTGTTGTTATATTGTAAGTTAGTAAAAGATGATATGTGAAGCTTTGTTCCCTGATAGATGTGCATGAATATTTTATTTTAATTTTCCAGGTAGATAAACCATGTACATTTTTATGTATATATATATATATATGTGTGTGTGTGTGTGTGTGTGTGTGTGTTCAATTTTTTGCTTTATACACATACATAAGTGTATATATAGATATATATATAATACGTATATAATTAAATAAATATACATATATATATATATATATACATAAATACATAGTAATGGCGGAGTACCAATATATCATAAGCCGGGTTGTAGAAAGAACTTAGAGAATCAGTTATTACGTTCAGACGGCACACAAACCACTTCGTCTTTCAGTGCAGTCAGGTACAATAGAAAGAAAATGTAACATGTCCTTGTCACGCTTTACCTAGATATATGTTAGACAACACTCTTTCAGACAGTATAGCAATACTTTTTGGTCAAACAAGCTGGTCTCTAAAATTCTCAAAATAATTTCGGTTTCTGTTTGACTCATATATTTGTTACTGACACTTCCATGAAACCGCAAAGAATAAAACCTATTAAATAATTAACATATACTTGTTTCTTTACTTTCGCACCGTGCATGTTGTTACACTTATTCTACTTAGCAGCTGGCACAAAAAGCAGACAATAAAAACCCCAGTGGAATATACGAAATAAAATGCAACACATGCAGTAAGAATTATGTTGGACAGTCAGGTAGAACCATAACAATAAGACATAAAGAACATATAAGATACATCAAAACCAATAACCCGTCATCAGCATACGCAACATATATACTGAATAACAGACATGAATATGGAACAGCAAATGACACTCTAAACTAATACATCCATGCAGGGAAAGTGAGAAAATGAACCACTGGGAAAACATGTACATCCGAATATATCGCCAACAAAACCTACTCATTACGGAACAGCAGGTCAACGAACCAAACCCGTTATACGAACTCGCACAGCATTTTCAGAGAAGTTTCTCAAACGCAGCTCGTGACACAGACAGTTTACCGCAAATTTTTTTATAAGTGCAGAATAAAATATACATGCTAGTCCAAGGTCACAAAAGACAGTAACAGCTATATGGGAAATAAATATTGGAACGTATAATTCACTGTCTTGTGATGCCAGTGACAAATTGCCTGACAAATTTACGTGGGGTTATTAATCGTCTTGTTTCAATACACGTTACCCTGGATAAAAAGTTGGGTAGCCTTAGACAGTTCTGAAATTCGTATATTTTTTATTCGCGGAGTCATTCTTTATGCCCTCAACAGATTGCTGTACGAGACCTAGGTAGCTATCATACTGTGTTGCTGTCAAATTTTGTAGTTGTCACACTGTGCAGCTATTACACTGTGTAGCAGTCACACTGTGTAGCTGTCACATTATGCAGCTCTCACACTGTGTAGCAGTTACAATATAACTTTCACACTGTGTAACTGTCATATTCTGTAGCAGTCAGAAAATGTGTCTGTCACACTGTTTAGCTATCACCCAGAGTAGCAGTCAAACTGTGAAACTGTCACACTTTGTAGCCGTCACACTGTGTAGCTGTTACACTGTGAAGCTGTCACACAGTGTAGTAAACACAATGTGTAGCAGTCACACTGTGAAGTTGTCACACTATGAAGCTCTCACACTGTGTAGTTGTCACAATGTGTAGCAGTCACACTGTGAAGCTGTCACACTATAAAGCTGTCACACTGTGTATTTGTCACAATGTGTAGCAGTCACACTGTGTAGTAGTCACAATGTGTAGCAGTCACACTGTGAAGCTGCCACACTATGAAGCTGTCACACTGTGTAGTAGTCACAATGTGTAGCAGTCACACTGTATAGCTGTCACACTGTGTAGTAGTCACAATGTGTAGCAGTCACACTGTATAGTTGTCACCTAGTGTAGCAGTCACACTGTGTAACTGTCAGCCAGTGTGGCAGTCACACTCTGAAGCTATCACACTGTGTAGCTGTCAAATTGTGTAGCTGTCACACAGTATAGCTGTCACACAGTTTAGCAGTCACAGAGTTTAGCAGTCACAATATGAAACTCTCACGCTCTGTAGCTGTCACCCAGTGTAGCAGTCACACTGTGTAGTTGTCACATTGTATAGCAGTCACACTGTGTTGCAGTCACACTGTGTAGCTGTCACACATTGAAGCTGTCACACTGTGTAGTAGTCACAATGTGCAGCAGTCACACTGTGAAGCTGTCACACTGTGAAGCTGTCACATTGTGTAGTAGTCACAATGTGTAGCTGTCACACTCTGAAGCTGTCACACTGTGAAGCTGTCACATTGTGTAGCTGTCACAATGTGTAGCTGTCACACAGTTTAGCTGTCACACAGTGTAGCTGTCACACAGTGATGCAGTCACACTGTTTAGCTGTCACACTGTGTAGCAGTCAAAATATATATGTTTAGCATTCACATTTTATAGCTGTCAGAATATGTAGCAATCAAAATGTGTAACTGTCACACTGTCTAGCAGTCACACCTTTAGCTGTCACAATATGTAGCCGTCGTATTGAGTAACTGTCATATTGTGTAACTGTCACACTCTCGGCGGAATTCATTTGTTATTCCATGATTTACAGAAAAGCTTTTAGTTCTGTGTGGACTAAATATTACAAATTATTCAGTCTTCTTTATATTTAAAATATGTAATCACCTTTAACACCCTACTATTTTTTGAGTTGTAATTACTTTGACAGAATTGTGTAATTTATTTAAACTACATCTTAAAGCAATTCCCAGTTGCGCAGCGTTTTGAAACAGTTCACAGTTCCGAACGACAGAGAGTCACACTGCCGGTAGTTACAAACAGTTGGCATGATTTGTCATCATGTGACTTTTACAACTTATATTTTCACAGAAACAATATTCAACTGCAATACTAATTGAAAACGCCAACAGAGGGAGGAAGAAATCTAGTAAATTGCTTCACAAATATAAATACAAGTTTTGCGCCAACAACCACACAGTTTCATATTACTAACATTTAATTCAGCATCGTTTGAAGAGAATAGGAAATGGATGTGAATCTAAGTAATGTTTAAGTTAAATTTGAAAATATTATCTGAAGAAATAGGGACCCGCTTGTTCGGTTATTTTAAATAAATACACATTTAGTGCTGCATTCTTTTTACTTGGCCAAAGATAGCATTGTTACTTGTCATTTTTTTAACAATGCCATATTTTCACACATTATCTCATAAAGGCATATTTTCAAAAACGCTATTTAAAATAAAATGCGCATTTTGTTTTTCAGTACACACCTTGTCCGAAACATTTATTTTGAGAAAAACAGAGCGAGGCATAATCATCAAAGAACTTATGTATTCATGTTAAACTTCTGCTAGTATAGTTAGATTTCCTTTATAATTGGATATTCTCAACACAGTTTTAAAATATAGCCTAGTATTAATTTTCTAAACAATTGTCCAGTGGGAGTCGATTTGTTCCAGCAGATGAACGAACCGACGGACACAAAACAGGACGAATTCAATAATCGCTTTTCGAAAATTTGCGAAGTCGCTTAACGTCAATAAATATCAAATTTATATGCATAACGCCTTTATTTATTTCCTATATTTTTCATAGCTTTGTTGTTTGAAGTCTTTTGTCCTTTCAATGCTTGTAATATTGAATCAAATTTTTGCAGAACTGGGGAGATTATACCGATATGAGTCAAGCAGTGGTATTTTACGTGTCGTACAATATTGACGTGTTTCTGATCTGCTGGTGTGGAACTCAACTGACAGAGCATGTAAGACAAAATGTATTATTATAATTGTTGTTGACCCTGTCAATAAACTACCTTTAAAATGTGTACCGAACCTCAAAATTTGAGAAATTATGAGCCAATTTAAATATTCAGTACATTTGTCTCTTACCCGGCATCCTGCGTTAAATTTTGTTTGGCAGATCTATAATCCATACTTAAAATACCTTACGATTTAAAAGGTGTTAATCATCCAAAACATTAAAATTACTTCAGGTTATATGACTAATCACGCATTTATTTTTGAATGGGCTTGAAATTTTTTGGCCACAAAAAAATTATTTCTGTTTAAGAAATTTATTATATCATACTCTTCAGTCGTGAAAAGTATGTTTATTATTTTAGTCTTCAATAGCGAATTACATATTTAATTCTTATTTGCGTGTTTCAGAACTCTTTGGCCAGAAACAGGTATCACCGTTCTAACTTAGATTTCACTACTTTCATATGTTCGCAACTTCCGTGCATTAATCAGTTGCATAATATAAAAATAACCAACAAAATACGCTTCAATGTTTATGAAGCACTTCATTTAAAATTTTCTCACAAACATGCAAGTGATGAATAGACGGTGTCCACACTTCAGCTAAGCGCTGGATTAAAACTCACCACATCACTGCACCAAGAATCACTCAACACAGACTGTAAAATTTTAATTCCCAAAATATTAAGAATTACAGATTTTTAACCTATTTTTATATTTCTTATATAATTGTAACTAAAATTATAATGATTTGAATTGTTATGGCGTGAAGACACACCATTTGTATTTTTGTAATAATTTCAATCTGGAATAGCAAACGAAACATTTTGGTAAGAAAAGTGTAATTTAAATAAATCATAAAATTTGAAGTGCATTTTTTTTGCTTATTTGTATATAATAGACTTATATTTTACTAATTAAGATATACAATTCTTTCCTTTGTCAAAATTAATTTTGATGATTAGGTTGTAGTTTAAGGAATTTACATTTAGTAAATCAGCATCTTACAAATTCTAAGGCTTCATTAATAAAGTTTTATGCCTGACTAACGTAAATTACTGAAGTGAAAGGAAAGTCACACAAAGAGGTTTGATCTTAGTCATCAGAAAAATGCCTGCAACAACTATACGACACTTTTCCAAGTCAACGACTTCCACAGCAACAGCAAAGGTCTTGTGTTTGTCAGTATATACACAAAACAGACGCAAAGAAACGCTGGTTTATAAAATTCGGACGAGTGTAGAGCCTCTGTGTGCATTCGGCTCTCTTTAGAAACATCGTAAACCCAAAGCATTTTAAAAGTCCCGTGAATTTCAACCCCATGGCTGTAGAAGGGACTTTATTATTGTTGAATTTAATGTCGTGAATTACGCCATCGGACCACTGACCACAATTTGCCATCTCCTCTAATTATTACAGCAATTCTGACAATTCCACTATTCAGCGCCATATGTAGCTCATTACTGTAAGTAGATCAGACCGCACTGCCAAAAATTAATATCAGCAGTCTAACCATGTAACGATCTGAGCAAGAGTTGTTGTAAGTAGGAAACAAAACTGGAACGGTAGCAGAATTGTAACTGAAACCCCCTGGAAATGGTACTAAAACGTACAAAGTTCCATCAGTTGAACAGTTGTGCCTACTGGGGTTTGAATTTGGCTAGCGGCACTGCAGTTTGATAAAACTGCAGCAATAGCGGAAGGTAAGCAAGAAATGTTACAGGCGGCCAAATAGAGCCTGTAGCTGTACAGCGTTGGTGATTTATAATTTTAAATTTCGTGTTATTGTTTTGACAAACAGCCGTACAACACTGAAACAAAATCTAACGATTCCTGGTTAAACACTACATAATGCTTATATTATCCATGAGTAATAACTGTGGGTAACAAAATTATTAAAATCATTGTTTTAATTAGGGAAAAAATATTCTAAACCTGTAATAAAAATACTACGTGTTTAGCAAGTAAAATATAAATTAATAATATTTCTATTTGCGTAACAGCTAGGGTATCATACAGCAGGTGTGGCTAAACAGACAATCACGATCTACAATTCCGACGTGTTCAGTTGTCTTGTTACTGGCAGCAGAAGTTTGGTCTCTATCGACATTTATTTGCACTCTCATATCTATCACAGGCTCTTCGTTGGACAGTATTATTTTGACCAACCTAAATATGCGAAAACGTCTTTAAAAAGAATAGGATAATTAACTAAAAATACCGAAGCCGTACGACACTGAACAATTAAAATGATACCTCCACTTTTACCTAAGTAGGGATGAACTCCCTTTCAGTAAGTTATCACAAGATATGCAGCGTCATACAGCAACTTCGCAATAGGAAGGATAATGAAGAACGCCTTTTAATTATGCTAAGTTGTTTTAGTCTAAAACGCCCAATTTTTTATAGAGGAAACACCTGTATTTATGTAAGTGTGATATTATTACTTTATTTTATATTGGTTAGCTTAGTTCACATATAAATACTTTATTTTCTATCCAATGTCGAGAAACATGTTCTGTCTTGAGAGAAGTTCGCTGGGTCCGAAAATCTGGCCACTTAAGTAACGGACAGATTAAGCAAATCTGCAGGCAGGAAGTAGGTCCAAAACGGCACAAAACAATATAATTAAATAGGTTGTAAAAAACCATGAATATGATGACAAACTTCCCACTGGTAGCGAGTAATATGGCAGACCAGCTTGGTGAGATCCTATGTCATGACGTTTAGTCACGAAATTACAACCGTGGAGCTACTTTAGAGATCGTCACTATCTGACAGTAAAACAAGCTTTCCAGACTGCTGGTACACTGCACATACTGCTGCACATTTCAGACGGACTCAACACGTTAACTGTGAAATGTTTCAGGTGGAGAGTGTGAGAGACGCGGCATTTGGGTGCGAATGGGTGGGAACTCCTATCCCAATTCAACGATGCCTGATATTCATCATTGCTACAGCTAACAAGGGGTTCCAGCTGTCAGCGGGAAAGTTTGTTCCGGTGTCAAATGTGACCACATTGAACGTATGTATCTAACAAACCTAATCATGTAAAAGAATAAGTCACCATTAACTTGACTTCATATAATGTTACGTGTGACATAAATTACATAAACTTAAAGACCCAGAATAACAACAGACATCACCCACTGCGAGGCACTTTACTGCGACCGAGAAATTAAATTCCTATCTTCCTCAGGACACATGTTACCAAGGTTTTGACGCCATTTACTTTAGTAATCGACAAACAGGAAATGCAAAAATCTGCCAGCACCTTTTCTATATAATTAAATTTCCAAAGCACTGCATAGCAGTTCAACAGCTGAAAGCCCAATTTATGCTTGGGTAATTTCGAGTGTGAAGAGGGAGGGCCCGGGAACGGAATTAAAACACTCTTACCATACTTACGTTAATGCGGTTAGATACGATGTATTAATTATTATCAAAAATATTCAACCTCACACTTCCTACCGATGGATCTTTCACAATCGTACCCTATTCTCAGGAAGCTCCATCAAGTGATCTTTTACTGCGTCTGTCACTTCCTGCAAATATTACCATACATGTCGAAAAATGGCGTGAAGCATATTAGTAGCCGCTTCGATAATTAATCACATCGAATTTTCCAGGTTCTCGCAGTTCTTATTAAAACAATCAAATTTTAGACCTATGCAGCCCTACCTGCACGAGGAAGGGTTTTAGTAATTCGCGCCACAAAGTTTAATTTTACAATACAGTCCTTCCGTATTAGAAAGATTTTGTAATAGTGTGAGGTTGCTTGTGTAAAGAATGCAGCATTGGCAGAATTATTCCACAGGGTTTTATTTGCTGTATGTCACGACCTGGTTTTAAGATGTACATATACATTATTTTGCACCGCGTTCGACGCACGGAGTCAGTGCAGTCCAGTACCAATTAGGTCATGCCCTGATTCTTCAAATAAAAACCCCACCTCGACACAAACCACAAGGTTGCCTGATGTACTGTCTGGGCCACAGTTTGAAGCAGGAACGAAGGAGTCATTCCTTGGGTATAGTTTCGGGTCCGTCCTTTGTGTCCGAGATATCTGTGTGCATGTCCATCCCTATATCTCCTCCTTCACCTCGCATTCTGTGCGTCGATGTAGCATGGAGCCCTGCCTTCCACACTGCGTACAGTTTTCCGTGTGTATCACTCGGATTGAATACGACTTCACATTCGTTGGTATAATGTGGTGAAATGCCATGTCCCATGCTGACCAGGCTCCATCAGGCATTATTAAGTTGTGGGGAAGGCCCCACAGTAGTGAGCAATCAATGGCTGGCAGAAGCTGTACGGAATCACTCTTATACCGTTTGGCCCGAAAACAGGTAAGAAAGAGCGAACGGCATTTGGCTGCGACATCAACAGAGTCCATAACACTTTCACCTCTTCCGGCGTTGTAAGGTTGATAGAGGCATTCTGAAGATCGCAACACGTTATGTATACCAGGATATCGACGTTAAGAGATGTCGAACGTGCCCTTTCGGGGTTGGAAAAATATGTTTGGTGTGTCATAACTTGGATTGTAATAAGTTATGCATACACATAATGTTTTCATTGTTTTAGATATAGGTTCCGACAGTATGCGTGTCTCGACGGGGATTTGACCTGCCGGTCGTCCACGAAAGGGCTACTGTTCTCGTGAATTTGAAACCCAGTATGATAATTTCCTGATAATATGGGCTGTCCAACATGTTCATCGATTCTTTCCACGAGCATGCCGCCATAGCTTTGGTTATAGGGACGTTCAAACCAGCACTTTTTGTCTTTTCGTAGGTCAGTGTGGGGTAACCGACAATTTATATGTCTGCTGGTGAGTCACAAAAATATGATATCGCCGGCTTATGCCATAAACGTGGGTTTTGTGGTCTGATTTCCAATTCTGACGCCCGTAATATGTAGCTCCAACAGACATATCGGCGGATTCAAAACCAAAGCGAATAGAATCATGCTTATTGGACAGACTTGTGTAACGGAACATTAAATGGGAAACGGTCCTGGAACGTACCCTTTAATTGGTACTGAAGAGAAGGTCTTGTCATACATCGCTTGTATGAGTGTGATGTATTTTATGCAGCAACCATATAGTTTAGCGTCGCAAGTAGATAAGTATGAAAAATCCTGTTAATACCTGCTCTGAAGTGCAAGGAAATGCTGCATAGTGGGGCGTGTGTCAACTCTGCATACGCTATAGCGTCCCGTACAGTCTTTACCGCGTCGAAAATCGTGTTGCCGGAAACTCCGCAGTCCTGACTCGGGTGTAGCATGTCAGAAAGTGCAGGTCTTAATCGGTTCGCTCTAAAGTGAGCTAGAATTTTATGTTCTGTTTTCAGTCAAGTAATTGGTCTACAGTCCGCTGGTGTGGAGGGAATGTCGGTCTTAGGTATGCACACTCAGATGCCATGTTTTAGTTGTTCCATTATCCGAACATCCAAGTACATCTGGTTGAATACGGCCAGCATGTCATCCTTCATGTTCTACCAGCGAACTTTAAAAAATTTCAGGCACATGCCATTTCTTCCCGGAGCTTTCTTACAAACTTCTTATCTCATCGAAGCTTTCTGTTTCACTTCAGAAATTGGAGGGTCTTGAAAGTCCCTCCATTCCAGGCGAAAGGTCCTATGCCCTGCTTTCTCCATTCGAGAAACACAAGCATTATCCACCCGAATAGGATCATATTTGCTTTGCAGGAACTCTCAAGAAAAGTGTGCAGAATTCTCCTAGCGGTCGTCTGTACTAGAAGGCCATTGTCTATAGCGCTGGTATTCATCCGCGAAACACACCGTATCATTTGTAACAGATGGAAATGGGACTGGCATTCTCCTTGAGAAAGAGTAGCTTCATGCGTATCTTTGGTAATGGACTGAAACCGCTTGCTATGTAGTCGGCGAATCTTAGCTTTGTGGTGGTTGAATATGGGTGTTTTCTCCATAGGATGTCTACGGTTCTTCAGGATGGTATATAAAGAAGCGAAATAAAAATTTTTATTTATAATTTCTTTTCCCGTCTTCGCAGTCCCTTCTTGGATGAAAAGGAAAAGTATCACCGGTTCAACATACTTCTCCCACCACGTAATCATGTCCAGGTATTTTCCTTCCTGCAGTGTCCACCTTGTCCACTCCTGCTGAATACGGCTTCTGCTAGTTGCATCTTCAAAAACATTCGTGTTCATTTTCCATAGGCCCCTACCTCGTTGCAGCAGAGCGGCTTCCAACTTGATTTGCAGGCATAACGCCAGGGGATCTGTAAAGGCCGAAATCACGGTTTCCACCCCTATTTCTGACCACTGTGTTTTTATGTGACCTATATGTAATCAATGCGTGCCACTCATGAGAAATGTGATGTTTATATGCGGCTATGGGAGGGACAGTTTCCCACACATCAACTACACCAAAGCCGATGACCAATTTCTCTATTTCCTGAAGTTCCTATTTCCACTGAGGGCGGTATCTGTCAGGACGTAGTTACGGCCTCCTCTATGATCATTTTTGAAGACAATTAAAGTAGCAATTATGTGAGTACAGCATTATAAAATTATTCTCTGTCCTGTTTGTTGAGTGACACAGACGGTCCATATACAATATACACACATATA
>Ga0268261_10003306_pt1 | contig 11830 bp, 7 predicted proteins | sample TergutNc150P1_FD_190353 | JGI IMG/M metagenome (GOLD analysis project Ga0268261, IMG submission 190353) | Nasutitermes corniger P1 segment gut microbial community from laboratory colony in Florida, USA - Nc150 P1 (SPAdes) (version 2) | ecosystem: Host-associated > Arthropoda: Insects > Digestive... | reverse complement strand
CCCCCCTTTTGTAATTTATTTTTCTTTGTTTTGGATGTATTCATATTTTCTAAGAACATGGATATTATTTTTCTGAATCTTTCTTCTGTGCCTTACTTCCAGCTTCTGCTTTCAGATTTGACAAATTGTCTTTTGTTATTTCTGTATGTTAAACTTAGGTTAATTCTCATTTCAACTTTCATGTTAATGTGAGTCTGTGGTGCAGAGAATATGACTCAGCTGTTGGAACATTAGAAATCTAGCAAGTTATGGATTTTTTACTCCTAATATCATTCAGGAATATATAAATTATTTTTAAAAATGTGTATAAATATAGAACTAAATAAATATAGTAAGTAATTTAATATTCCTTGCAACAGGAAGTAAGGCTACTTTTTGCCATAAATAAAAAAGTTACCCCTGCCATGTAACTCCTCCTTTCCCTATATCTTAGGGCTGGTTATTGGAACCACAGAATGTGTGAAATGGTGAGTGGTTATGAAGCTGTTGATAATGTTTGAGGCATTTCAAGACATCTTCTTCTTTTACCTTAAAAATAAGACTGCTTGTAATGCCTCACAAATGCTGAAAGTTTGGAAAATTTAGAAACAGTTTATTTCTAGTATCTGATGTATAGAACTGTAATGTGCATTATTTTTATTTTAAGTACCTTTCATCTAAAGCAAAATGATTATTAATTTTTAAGTTTGTGATACCTTAATCATAATGTGTAAGTGATAAAACAATGATGACAGCTGGAATATATGCATTCACATTAAATTAAAACTATGCATGAAAAAAGGAAATGAATGTTGAACAGTGAATGTGTTTTAATTATCCGTCTTTCTGCTTGTATGTATGATGGCTAAAGAGTATTACCGTTGCACAACTGCATGTCCTTCACTTTTCACTCACTCTTCAGGCTGGAAATCTCCTGACCCCATGACCTCTTCCATTGCTGGGGGCCTTGAAGCTGTCAATGGACTTGAAGAGGAGAAGCCTTCCACCCTACCCACCCAGTACGGTACTTCTGTAGCTGGAACTGCTCTCCACAGTCTAGATGATCCATCATGTGGCAGAGGAGTGTCTGGATCTGGGGCACTGGAAACGCTGACCGAGATGAGTGCATGCAGTAGTGGTGAAGGAGGAGGTGTGCAAGATCCATACCAGATTTTGGAGGCCTCTGCTTCCAGTCTACCTCATGAGTCCCCAACAAAACCTCTTCCCTTGGTTTCGCCCTCTTCTGGGCGCTCCATTGCATCAGATGTGCTGGAGAAAGCTCGGACAAGGTTTGACAAATTTTGGGGAAAGGGTAAGGATTCAACCGATGGAAAGGTATAGGAATTGTGGCACTTCGTATTGTCTTGGCATTTCAGTGTGTGCTAAGTGCTTTAATTCAGAGCCTTTGAGTCTGTTGGAGCCCTGTCAAAGACACTGTAGTGGCCATTCCACATATATTTGCCAGGATTCTCTAGTTTGAGCAGTGTGCTAGTTCTCATCATCAATACACTGTCTCACGTGTGCTTGCACTTATACAAAAACACCAGCTCATTCATATGTAGGTCCCCGGGGCTAACATCTGTGAGAATCCTGGTAGGTGTGGAAATATAAAAAGTGCAGTAATGGTATTGACATCTGTCAGAGGGATGTGAGAGCTTATAACTTGTAATTTAGTTGTATTTGATGGTACATATTGACTCATTGAAAATGCAACCAAGTTCTCAAACTGCCGGTTTAAGATAAGCCATTCTCCCACAGGACATGTTGTGTAGTCTGTGAGTTATGCAATTGTTTTAGAAGGCTTTGAATATATTAGTGGAGCCACTTTGGATGCCATTTAACTCTCAACAAAAGTGTGATATTATCTGGCAACATAAATTTTCTTACTGCTGGCTGCTTTTAGTCCTGTCAGAGTCTGGTCATTTTCCTCCTTGGCTTGTACCAAAATTCACAAAGGAAAAGGGCCTGGAGTCCTCCATGTTCAGTAAGTAAACGTGTTGTATTTGGTGTTTATAAGAAGAAAAATTATGAGATGCACCTATTGGATGCAGCCCTCTTGAGAAAGATAACAGATATATGAAAATGTATATAAAGAATAGAAAGTATTATAACCTTTGTTGAGGCCAATTACTATGGAATATGAATGAGTTTAAATGCTTTATTACTTTAACTGCATAATTTTGAAGATTGTTTTGACAGAGGATGGGGGTGCAGCACCATGGTGGGGCATCTAAGGGAGCATGGATTGATTTCAACATGAGAGCCAGGCTAATATGAGTGTAACTTACAACATTTCTATAAATGACTATTTTCACACACTCTCCATCAGGTGTCACTTCTACAGGATGTTTAAAAACGTAAAAATATGTGTTGTGTTTCTTTATAGCCACACAGGTGTGAAGGAAGGTACAAGCAGTAAGACATAAAACTGGAATGAAGTAGCATAAAGATGGTACCCACAGACTTGATGTTCATGAATTCGTACATCGTGATACAATTATGAAAGCAACCAAGAAGATGCAACTATATATTAATCTATTATTTCTAGTCAGCTGTACATGTTTCAGGCGATGTTTTCGCCCATCATCAGGAGCACTTGACTGTATTTACAGCATCTGGTAGTATTCACCCAAGTTGCTGCCAGCTGGTGTCTTGGATGAATTTAAACTGAACTATAGTTTAGTTTCAACTCATCCAAGACACCAGCCGGCAGCGACTTGGGTGAATACTATCAGATGCTGTAAATACAGTGAAGTGCTCCTGATGATGGGCGAAAACATCGCTTGAAACATGTAGGGCTGACTAGGAATAATAAATTAACCTATATAGTTGCATCTTGTTTGCTTTTTGCTTTCATAATTGTACCCACAGACATTGTGGCATGTGGGGGATGAGTGGGTTGCAGGGAGGGCAGCGGCCAAAATACTGAATACTAAAATTTGTTGTGTTGTATTGTTCAGACTGGATTCTTTTCTTCTGACAGAAGGCAGTATTTTGGACCCCTGTTATGAGATCTGGGAGTAACTTCGTGGTGGTGGTGGTGGTGGTGGTGGTGGTGGTGGTGGTGGTGGTGGTGGTGGTGATGGTGATGATGATGATGATGATGATGATGATATGGGTTCCCCACCGGTTAACTGCACCACAGATTAATGTTAATATTTTAGTTCATTTGAAAAGATTTTGTAACTGCTGATTTTTTTGGAAATGTGAAACTGAAGCTATAACATTTACATTGCAGTTTTGTGGCCATAAAATATAAAGTCTGACTATACCATAATTTCAAAAGAAAACAGAAGACTGGTGCTCTCAGTTTTTGACAAGTGACCCTTTGATTTCAACAGTTATAAAGACAAGCGAATAAATCTGTCATAAATTGTGTCTATGAACAAGCAGTTGCAGAAGGAGGCATGATCACTTCTTGCAGTTACAGGAGAGTTTCTAGATTCAATATAGAATGAAGTGCTTTCCTTATTCCTGCTTCCTTTTATGTTATGACAGTAACAGAGATCAAAATGCCAAATAGACATGAGATTTGTTATGTACTGTACCTTGTATAAGCAATGCAAGATCAATTTATGAACACTATGTGTTTTGTTTCCCACAATGTATTGTTCTTTTGTTTTGAATATTCCACTCTGCTCATTGTTTCTGCACACTTATTAAGATTCAGTTTGTAAATTTCTGTTTCATTTGCTGATTGGCTTCATTAATGCTGGTATTTTAATAAACTGAGATTTACCGATGTGTTATTAATAAAACAAAAATAAAAATTATACATCACATTATTTCGCATCAACTAAAATCACTCTGTGAAACAGGATTTTTTTCCTGAGAAGCTAATAGTTGCTGAATTGGTTAAGAAATTCCTCCCTCATATTTTGAGGAACCTATAGGATCATTGGTGTATTCACAAGATTCCACCACTAACCCCTTTTCTGAACTAACAGAATTACATTACATTACGTACATATACATTTCACAAATCCAACATTTGTCCCAAGACAGTTAACTATGCAACAAGTCACAACTGTACATAAGACAACACATAGGCTACAGGATTTATAAAAGGACACATTAACCCTTTCAATGCCGAGTTAAATCCCATCTGCCATTTGCTGGCATTATTAGGAGCTCACCCTATACTCCATGTTAGCAGAATAAGGGTTAATATGTATAAGAACATCAACTAATACAAAAACAACCAATATAATAGTGCTAGAGTCAAAATATAAATCAGTTCAAAAGCAATTCAATAAAGCAATACTGCTTTATTATCATGATTATAAATAAGCTACTACAAATTGTATTAGGAATAAAAATAACTGGTATGAGAGACACTTATGTAACAATGACACAATAAACCTCCTTAACCCTTTAAACGCTGAGTTAAATCCCATCTGCCATTTGCTGGCATTATTAGGGGCTCACCATATTCTCCACATTAGCAGGATAAGGGTTAAACCTGTCCATCAGTATAAGTCTGTGTTGGATGAGTTAACAAATTTCTTTTTGAGCATTCTATATATAATTTATAAAAATATTTAAACATTCATGATATCAGTATTTCACTATACATGGTGTATCTATCATACATTCAATTTTTCATAATGTTCCACAATTGTCTAAAAATTGTTGACCAAATAAAATGACTGTTGCATTAGTACACTTTTAAGTTTATCAAAATATTTATTCTAGTTTTGTACCAAGTCTGCTGTCCAGTTGGGTAAACTGTTAAAAACCTTTATACACATATAATAGACACCTTTTTGAAATGCTGACAAGTTTACTTGTGGGACATGTAGAAGCTTCATATTTCTTGTAAATTTGTTATGAATTTCACCATTAAGAGAAAAATATGCCAAATTATTAACCAAAAATTCTGTTAAGGTTAATATATACTGTGAAGGCTTTGTCAGTATTCCCAAACTTTTAAAATGTTGCTTTCATGTACTTCGGGGACTAATTCACAATATTGTCCTCACAATTCTCTTTTGCTGAAGAAAAACTTTGATGGTGTCTAAGGAGTTACCCCAAAAGATTATTCCACACATCATTTCTGAATGAAAGTAGACATGATGTACTATCTTAAGAGTTCCCATAGTGCTATAACGCTTCAAGCATCCAATCACATAGCATGCCCTGTTCTGTGTGGGTAACATAAACTCAGTATGTGTTTTGCCACTCATATGTTTATCAGTTTCCAACCCAAGAAATTTGACATTTATTTCCTCTTGTATTGTTCATCCCTATATGTAATTCAAAAAGAGGCATTATTTTGTTGATTAGACTCAAATTTCATTACTTTAGTCTTTAAATTTGAGGATAGACCACTAGTCATGCACCATTTGTTGGTACTGTCAAGTTCAATTAAAGATTTAGATTGAACTTTCTGAATATCAGGACCAGAGATTGGTATGTCAGTGATGTACAGTAAAAACAGCAATGGGCCAAGAATGGAGCCCAGCCCTGGGGTACTCCATTTTTTATTGTTTCCCAACCTGAAGAAGTTTTACCAAATTCTTTATGCAATATCTCAACTTTTTGTCTTCTGTTCTCCAAATAAGATCTGAACCCAAGTAACGCTGAACTGTGGATACCATAATAGCAAAGCTTATCTAGAAGAATATCATGGTTTGCAGAATCATAAACCATAGCCATTTATCACAAAACATACCAACTCTTTGTCTATGTTTATTTAAGACGTCTAAGATATTATATGTTAGTGAATAAACTGCTGCGTCAGTATTACTATTTCTTGAAAACCAATTTGCTCAAGTGTCAAAATCTTGTTTACATTCAGGTGTTGGCTTAATCTGCTATACATCACTTTTTCCAGCATTTTTGCAAATGTTGTTCTTAATGAAATTGGTCTGTAATTAGCTACATCAGTTTTTCCTCCTTGTTTGTAAATCGGCATCACAATTGCAAATTTTAGTCTATCAGGATAAATACCTTGGTTAAGGGATGCATTGCATATATGAGTAAGACGTCTAGCAATTGCATGTGTACAGTATTTTAAGGTTCTACATGAGATTCCTTCATATCCTGCAGAGTTTTTCGATTTCATTGATTCAGTTACATGTTTTATCTCAGTTTGACTTGTAGGTATTAATTTTGTTTCTAGTATATCATCATTTTCGCTTTCATGTAAAAGTTTAACGGCTTCCTTTCTTTCAAGTTGTCTGTAGTTTGCCTGCAGCTGTTATGAAATATTTATTAAAGGCATCAGCTGTTTCTGTGGGGTTATTTATCTGTTTATCTTGTATTCTCATTTGTGCAATATTATCATCGGTCTTCTGTATTTTAGATGTTTTTTTTTATCTTCCATGTTGTCTGCATCTTATTCTCTGATTTATTTATCAATTTATAATAATATAATTTCTTTGCTTCTTTTGTAACCTTCATTAATATTTTACAGTATTTCTTACAAACTGCGTTGGCACATTATTATGTGATCCATTGACTAGCATATTTAAACTTCTTTTGCGCTTACAGAATATTCTGATTCCTGTAGTTATCCCTTTATTACCATTATTGACATATCACCTTTGTGTTACTGGGAAGGAATTTTCATACTTTATTAAAAATATGTTAAGAAATTCATTGAATTTATTGTTTCTGTTGTCCTGTTTCTATATCTCCTCCCAGTTTTCATTCTCTAATGCTAACTGACAATTTTGTATTGTATCTTCATTAATCTGTATCGATTAATATTTCTGAACAATATTTTTCGTGCTCACTTGAAAGTTTTCCAACATTGAGATTTGACCGTCGTGATCAGATAGGCCATTCAGTGCTGGAAGAAGATGAAAATTGCCTATCCTGCTCTTATCCCAGAATAAATTATCTATCAGTGAAACAGAGGATGAGCCTACTCTAGTTGGGAAGTCTATTATTTGTTGTAAATTAAAGGTGTTCAGCAATATTTGTAGTTGATCTTTTTTATTATTATCTATAAAATAGTTTATGTTTGTATCCCCACATATTAATTGAGCTTTTGTATGTTCTAGGTATATCATTGTGGCCTCTAATTGAGCTTTGAAACAATTTGTTTTCCCAGTTGGATCTCTATAGAGGCATAGTATGGAAACTCTCTTAGTATTGTTTCATATTAATATAGCACAGACTTCAATTTTTTTTTGGCATAATTCATCCCACAGGCTCCCACCTGTTTGCTTAAGATGCAATTTAATATTATCTTTCCATCTATGCTGAGATATTAAAATGGACTGTTTCTTTCAAGTTTTCTGACCACAATGTGTGTCCAAATATAATTGTTCTTGAAGTCAGTGTAACTTTTGGATTGAGAATACACTGCGTTTAGACTTCATTGCTTGTTAACAGACTCTCTAATATCAAAATGTTTGGGGCACTGTTTTTGTAAGCTACATAATGAATTTTAATAGATGTTTTCGTTAAACACCGCGCATACATTATTAAATTACAATGTAATGGTTTCTTGATATGGAGGTTTGTCTGAAAATAGTCATATTATGGTTTGAGATTTTATAATGCAAATGTAATTGATGTAAGAATTAGCTGTACTTAATAGCATGTGCTATTACAACCAGGAATTTAAACTTAATCCTACATGAAAAATATTTTTGTGTTTACTTGTCATAGTAGTTCTTATGTAAAGTTTTCATTACCTACTTGCAACTTTTGTTTCTTTTCACCTCTCAGCCAGTCAGATTTATGTAGCCTGAACGTGCCTGGCATAAATAACAAGTTTAATTTATGGAAATGTGTGAAATGTCATGTTATGAAACATTTCCATATTTTCTTCTCTGTATCTGTTTCTGCGGAGGGGAAGTAAAGCCGTCTATCCCATGTCGCAGATTTGCAGCATGTAAAATATCTCTAGAATTACGTGGAAGTTGAATTCTAGACGAAATTTGTTGGAACATTTCTCGCCCACGAAGAGTTCCAACTTCCGCTGCTAGAGGTCTCTCGCATCGTTGGAGGTGAAGGTACCTAGCAGAGAAGGTGGGAACGTCTAAAGGCAGGGGAAAGCAATGGCAACCTACCCCTAAGAACTTGTCCAGGATGCAGTGTACCAGAGCCATACCGGTCGCCTGACTGGGTTCTGGTTCCTGCTAAACCGGCCTAAGGGCTGAATACTAATGAATGAATCTGTTTCTGACCTCTTCATGCATTCCTGTGATGCTGGACTGTAGATCTACAGGCCCAGCTGTCTTGTTTGTAGCTGTGCCCAGTATCATGCCTTCCATGTTTGCATATTTGATATGGTCTAACTGCAGTTCTTATATTTGTCATGATTTGCCATTATCTCCAAGAGTTCAGATGCAGCTGTGATATCATATATCAGTGTTTGGTCTGTTGTAACAAGCACTGCAGAAGATATCACACCACTTAATCATCTGGTATCTCCTTATTTTGAAACTTTGTCACCTTTTTCTACTCCTGTGCTGTGTGTTCATAAAGAATGTGGAAAAACCTTGATGCAAACATACTGCTTTACATTGAAATTTCTGTGTACTAATCGCCATAATTTTAATCAAATACACTTGCTTCTTCATCTAAATTTAGGATCTATGAACCTCATAATTTTGGTTTACGTACAACTGTAGCACCTTAGTACTAGAATATGTTGAACAGAGTTCCTCGAAATAGACTTTTACCACCAACCATAGGGTGGATGCTGTTTCCTGCAGATTGTGAACTGCATAGCCTCATTTGTCACAAAACCAAACAAATCTTACTTCTTATTGCTTTAAATGTGTTTATAATTATACATACAGTTTCGCTACATACTCTAGCTACAGTAATTGCAGTGGATATAGAAGAGAAAATATGGAACCACAGCCAGTAACCAAACCATATACATTGGAATCCATTGCTGGTGTGAGAGTTCAATACATATGAACATGGGTGGTAGTTGAAAGTACTGGTGATAATTAGGTCTGAAAAATTTTTACAGGGATTTAAAATATTATAGTGACAATTTCTATGAATTTACATGTCAAACATTTGCTTAGCTGCTTGTTGTTCGAGTGCACTGCAGTTGAATTAATGTTGCACTGCTGTAATATGAGTATAGAAGTCATGAATGGACACATTTTATACTGAGTTGTATTACACAGCTTCTGACGCCTCCTGAGAGTAAACTTCTAATTCCCAAAAGTCTTGTAGGATAAACAAGAAGTAAGAAGACTTAAGTTTCATATGTTACAGAACATGTAACATACCTTAAATCTCCATTATTTCCAGTGCATATTCAAGTTAACTTTCGTTTCTGTAGTGTTATGTCAGTATATGTATTCAACAACATTTTAAACCATCAGTGAGTTTATAAACACCTTTCATGAACTCTACATGTTTTGACCCTTGGTCTCCTTAAGATATGGGACATTTGACACGCATAATTTACAAGGTATGCACAAAGTTTTTGTCCTGTTGTTCATCCACTGCCTTTCCTGACCATATCATGCTTTGTTATTATACTTACCAGACAAAATACCATATACCAAACTATAGTAGAAGTTCATTTATATTAAAATATAATAAATATATTGAAATATATTAAAATTATGCTAAAATATCTTGAATTCAATTACTGGGGATTCAGATCTTCCTGAATATGAAGCTTGAAGTTTTAAGCTTACCTCTTGAAGATGATGACAGTACATTCTTATGATATGTCAGGAACCTAACCTAACCCAATCACACAGCATCACATTCCAGAAGACCTGAATCCTTGGAAACAATGCTGTGAGAACCTTAAATCTCACCCCCTCCTATTGCATGTCAAGTTCTGTGTTACTGTTTTGTGCTCGTGTGGGATTCCTGGAGCTTTTAGAGTGTATCCAAGTATAAATTTAAACATATTTTCATATTATGTTTTCAGTTATTGGCATAAATGTATCAACTATAAAAGTAATATATAAACCTATACAAATTTGCATTTAATTACATTTAAAAAATATATCAATTCCATAAGAGCACCACAAAAAATGACAAGCCATGGCAGATTTGTTATATTCCAGTGTAAAATAACTTAAAATATTTTGACATAACTAAACTCCTACTGTAGTTTGGTACATTCAAATCCACTTATAACAACATTGGTTTATATGATACCTACCATATAGAGTCACCTACTCTGGAGTTCCAGTTAATTCCTCACTGTTAACCATAACATTTTACTGCTCAGTTACAACACCACTTGTTTATACCAACACAAACTAATCAGTCTCTTTCATGACATTATATTCAAGTTTGACTGTATTGTATTTGAGTTGTATAATTGTGATGCACAATATGGAAGAAGAAGAGAGGATGAATGACATAACAAAAATTTTATGATACACCTTACATTTTGGTAATGTGTAACAGTTTATTTTTTGAGGTGCGTAAGGGTGAACACCTACTGAGATATTCAGTGTGCTATGCTTAGGTGATTTAAAATGTTACCTGACTGTAAAACAAACTGCTATGTAAACTGTCTGGTATTCTGAAAAGGGGCCCATGTCCTACCTAAAACTAAATTATGCAGTGTTAGTGACATTTTTGTGCTGATGACTGCATTATGTTAAGACCTGTCTTTTCTCTCATACTCATTGGCTGCCTGTAATCTGAAAACCAGGGGACAAACACTTCATATGAAACCAAATGAATCCTGCATGTTTGCTTGTGTGCTTGTAAATCCTATACCTTTATGCATGTGTTGAAAATTGAAAGTTGAAGTGGGAGGGAACTAATGATCACTTGCTTGCATTTATTTTGAAGAAACCACTCACATTTTTGTGTTTAAAAATGAGATGCAAGTACTCTCCAGGACATACAGATAAAAAAGTTTTGTCTTAAAATGTAGTGTATCATCTTGAGATAAAAATTATGAAGGTTTAAGTGAGGAACACTTTTAATTTTATTGTTCTTCCAAATGCTGGGACATTGTAACATTTTTAACATTGCAAAGAGATACTAAAAAGTCCTGGAACTACTTACAATAGTGATGCTTAGTACGCCTTTCAAATCTCTAGTTCAATTTTCTTTAGAGGACTGAAACACAGATTTCACTCTGTAGCAGCATGCCCGTATGAATTTGTAAGCACTGATGTGAATAAATTCACTGAAATGAGAAGACTGTCATTTGCTGAACAGATTGAACCTGAGGATAACACTAATGCACTCGAATTGTATTCACAAGATGCATGGTTCAAATATCCATCAGGTCATCAGCTATCCTAATGGAGAAATTTCATGGTTTTCCTTATTCTCTCCAAGCAGATTCCCAGATAGTACCCCCATTAGACTATAACTCTTTCCCAATCATTTCCATTTTACCAGTCATCTTACCATTCAGTGCTCTATGGTCTGAGTACAAACAACATTGGAAAGTAAACAACCAAGGAATAAACTAGAGTTTTAACAGATCACAATTTATAGTTCAAACTTGTAATAGAAATTGAAATGTATGGGCAGAAATGAAAATGCAGAAGTATCTTAACCCTTACGTGACTAATGTCATATATATATATATATATGGAGCACCCATTCTTGATGTTTCTAGATCACAGACCGCAGGCCGTTCGCCTGCTGAGATCTTGGGTTCGAATCCTACCGGGGGCATGGATATTTGTCTGTTGTGAGTGTCGTGTGTTGTCAGGTAGAGGTCTCTGCGACGAGCGGATCACTCGTCCAGAGGAGTCCTACCGACTGTGCTGCGTCGTTGTGTGTGATATAGAAACATCAAGAGTATGTGCTCCATATATATATGACATTAGTAGCCTAAGGGTTAATGATTTAACCCTTATCCTGCTAACGTGGAGAAAATGGTGAGCTAATAATGCCAGCAAATAGCAGATGGAATTTAATTCGGGGTTTAAAG
>Ga0268261_10003305_pt1 | contig 11834 bp, 9 predicted proteins | sample TergutNc150P1_FD_190353 | JGI IMG/M metagenome (GOLD analysis project Ga0268261, IMG submission 190353) | Nasutitermes corniger P1 segment gut microbial community from laboratory colony in Florida, USA - Nc150 P1 (SPAdes) (version 2) | ecosystem: Host-associated > Arthropoda: Insects > Digestive... | reverse complement strand
CATCCTATCTGTACACACTCTCAACTAAAAACATAACTCGCGCTAAGTTATGATATACGTGCGTGAGCGTCTCAACATTTCGGTACATTCATTAAGCCTGTTCAGGATGAAGAAAAGCCCAGTCAGGAAAGGTTATGGATATGATACGCTGCAGCCTGGGCATGTTCTTAGTAGTTCCCACTTTTGTCACCAGGCGCCTCAACATATGCAAAGACGCCAGAGATCCTAGCGGCGAAAGATGGAACTATTTGTCGAGAAGGCTCTCCTGTAATTTTGCATAAGTGATCGCTTACACGCCATTTATGTATCTGTTTCTGGATCTCCGAACCTGTATTGGTACAGAATATTGTGCTCGACCTACAGCCTATCTCTGCCATGTATGCGCTTGGAACATGACTCGGGCCAAGTGAAGAAATTCGTTCATATGCTAACAACATGCAGCGTATCTATACTGAATGTGGGACTAAAACTAGAATTGAGCCTACTGAAGCAACTGGTATTTATTCTTTTGTGTTTATTTCTTGTATGAGCTGAATATGAGCTCGAAACTTTTGGCGCTACATGTGACGAAGTACGTTTAATGGCATTCTATCTAAATCCAGACATTATAGACGTTAGTCTAAAAACATGAGTTTCAACAAGTGATGAAATTGGTATAATTACGAAAGACTTGTGTCTTAACTGTACTGAAAATTAGCTACAAACATTCCTTAGTCCAACTGATGGAAGTCGTGTCATAAAGCATCTATCTGCGACGCAGTAGACATAGAAAAATCTCAAACAAAGTGACGAAAATTGTGTATTGGCGTTCGACATACGTTTTATCTGTTGTGATTATAGGTCTTAACATAACTTGCTTATAATTCTGAAATTCAGGTGTTTGCACGCGACCTACAGGCTATCTGTGCAGTATTTGAGATCGAAACATGACTCGCGCTAAGTGATGGGGCTCGACATTTAGGTTCATTCATTAGTATATAACACAGCCCAGTTCGGTATGACGAAAAGCCTAGTAAGGAGACCGTTATGGATCTGACAAGCTGCATCCTGGGCAAGTTCTTAGTAGTTCACACTTTCGTTGCCAGGCGCTTCCAAGTGCGCCTAGACGCCAGAGCTCCTAGCGGCGAAAGTTTGAAATATTTGTTGAGTAGGCTGTCCTGTAATGTTGAAGACCTTACACTTTCCACGCATATTTAGGGATCTGATTCTTGCTACAAATCTATGAAAAGGGGCGACAGACACAATTAGCTTACGTGTATTTAAAGCATCAGTTGCAACAAACCACATAAATATAGTAATGACGTCGCCCATCAGATTACGTGTGCTGCATTTCATTTCATAATTTGAATTGATCCAACTTAGAAATTCTCGTATAAGAGCAAGATTTATATCTATTTTTGCAGAAATTGAACAAGAATTACTGCTGGAGCTTACTGAATAAAACGCTATATGACGTTCGACATGTAGCTTAATGGTGTTGATACATGTGAGAAATCAAATCATTGGTACTTTCGTGCTCAGCCTGCAGCAGATCTATGCTGAATAAGGACTGAAGACACCATTCGCACGAAATGATCAAATTCGTTTATTTGTTCTCGAAAAGTCATAAAATTCGTATACTTACGTAAGAATAGCAACTTATCTGTGCTGAATATGGGCTACAAACTTGAATTACTTCAACCGAAGCAAGAAGTGTTTTGACCCTTGACATACAGCCGATCAGTGACTAATAATGCCTGGAAAATTCCACTTGAAGTAATGAAATTTGTGTATTTACATCCGACATAGGAATTATCTGTTCTTATTACAGGTATTAACATAACTTGCACAAAATTCTGCATTTTGTGAATTTGCACTCGACCTACATCCTATCTGTACAATCTCTCAACTCAAAACATGACTCGCGCTAAATTACGAATTACGTTCATAGCGTCTCAACATTTGGGTACATTCATTAAGCCACTTCGGGATGAAGAAAAGCCCAGTCAGGAAAGATTATGGATATGACACGCTGCAGTCTGGGCAAGGTCTTAGGAGTTCCCAATTTCGTCACCAGGCGCCTCCACATATGCAAAGCTGCCAGAGATCCTAGCCGCGAAAGATGGAACTATTTGTCGAAAAGTGCTTCCTGTAATTTTGAATAAATGACCGCTTTAACTCCATTTAGGTATCTGTTTCTGGATCTCCGAACCTGTATTTATACAAACTATTGTGTTTCGTGTCTGAATGCTCGACCTACAGCCTATCTCTGCCATGTATGCGCTTGGATCATGACTCGGGCCAAGAGATGAAATTCGTTTATATGCGAACTGAACATATAATGAATATGGGACTAACACTAGAATGGAACCTACTGAAGCAACTGGTATTTATTCTTTTGTGTTTATTTCTTAAATGTGATGAATTTGAGCTAGAAACATTTGGCGCTACAAGTGATGAAATACGTTTATTGGCATTCTATCTAAATCCAGACTATTTAGACGTTAGTCTAAAAACATGAGTTCGACAAGTGATGAAATTGCTATAATTACGAAAGACTTGTGTCTTAACTGTACTGAAAATGAGCAAGAATCATGCCTTACATCAACTGACTGAAAGCGTGACATAACGCAAATATCTGCTACGAAGAAGGTATCGAAAAATCACACACAAAGTGATGAAAATAGTCTATTGGCGTTCTTATCTGTTCTGATTGTAGGTCTAAAGTTAACTTGTATATAATTCTGAAATTCGGCTCTTTGCACGTGACCTGCAGCCTATCTGTGCAGTATATGAGCTCGAAACATGACTCGCGCTAATTGATGGGGCTAGACATTTAGATTCAATCATTAGTATATAACTCAGCCCAGTTAGGTATGACGAAAAGCCTTGTCAGGAGAACGTCGTGGATCTGACAAACTGCTTCTTGAGCAAGTTCTAAGTAGTTCACACTTTCGATGCCAGGCGCTTCCAAGGACGCCTAGACGTCAGAGTTCCTAGCGACGAAATTTGGAACTATTTGTTAAGAAGTCTGTCCTGTAATGTTGAAGACCTTACCACTTCCACGTCATTTAGGGATCTGATTTTTGTTACAAATCTATTAAACGAGGCGACGGACAAAATTAGCTTACGTGTATTCAAAGCATCATTTGCAAACAAACAACATAAAAAGAGTAATGATGTTCGCACATCAGATTACCTGTGCTGCATTTCATTTCGTAATATGAGTTGCTCCAACTGAGAAATTCGTGTATAAGAGCTGGACCTATATCTATCTTTGCAGAATTGAAAACCAATTATTGCTTGAGCTAACTGAATGAAACGCATTAAGACGTTCGACAAGTAGCTTAATAGTGTTGATACATTTGCCAAATCAAATCATTGGTACTTTCGTGCTCAACCTCCAGCAGATCTATGCTGAATAAAGACTGTAGAGACCATTCGCACGAAATGATCAAATTCGTTTATTTGTTCTCGAAAAGTCATGAAATTTATATACTTTCGAAAGAATAGCAAATTAACTGTGCTGAATATGGGCTAGAAACTTGACTTACTCCACCCGAAGCAAGAAGTGTTTTGACACTTGACATAGAGCCGACCACAGACAAGTAATGCCTGGAAAATACCACTTGAAGTAATAAAATTTGCGTATTTTCATCCGACATACCTCTTATCTGTTTTGATTATAGGTCTAAACATAACATGCACAAATTCTTCACTTTGTGAATTTGCACTCGACCTACATCCTATCTGTACACTCTCTCAACTCAAAACATGACTGGCGCTAAGTTATGAAATACGTGCATAGCGTCTCAAAATTTGGGTACATTCATTAAGCCTGTTCGGGATGAAGAAAAGCCTAGTCAGGAAAGGTTATGGATATGACACGCTGCAGACTGAGCAAGTTCTTTGTAGTTCCCACTTTTGTCACCAAGCGCCTTCACATATGCAGAGACGCCAGAGACCCTAGCGGCGAAAGATGGAAATATTTGTCGAGAAGGCTGTCCTGTAATTTTGCACAAATGACCGCTTTCACGCCATTTAGGTATCTGTTTCAAGATCTCCGAACCTGTATTGGTACAAACTATTGTGTTTCGTGTCTGTGTGCTCAACCTACAACCTATCTCTGCCATGTTTGCTCTTGGATCATGACTCAGGCCAAGTGATAAAATTCGTTTATATGCAAACATCATGCAGCGTATCTGTACTGAATATGGGACTAAAACTTGAATTGAACCTACTGAAGGAATTGGTATTTATTCTTTTGTGTTTATTTCTTATACGTGCTGAAAATGAGCTCGAAACGTTTGGAGCTACAGGTGACGAAATACGTTTAATAGCATTCTATCTAAATCCAGACTTCATAGACTTTAGTTTAAACATGAGTTTCGACAAGTGATGAAATTGGCATAATTACGAAAGACTTGTGTCTTAACTGTACTGAAAATGAGCAACAAACATGCCTTACATCAACTGACTGAAGTCGTGCCATAACGCATCTCTCTGCCACGAAGAAGGCATGGAAAAATCCCACACAAAGTGATGAAAATTGTATATTGGCGTTCGACATACTTCTTATCTGTTCTGATCATAGGTGTAAACATAACTTGCATATAATTCTGAAATTCGGTTGTTTGCACGCGACCTACAACCTATCTGTGCAGTTTTTTAGCTCGAAACATGACTCGCGCTAAGTGATAATGCTCGACATTTAGGTTCATTCATTAGTACATAACTCAGCATGACGAAAAGCCTAGACAGGAGAACGTTGTAGACATGACAATCTGTATCATGGGCAAGTTCTTAGTAGTTCACACTTTCGTTGCCAGGCGCTTACAAGTACGCCTAGACGCCAGAGCTCCTAGCGGCGAAAGTTTGAGCTATTTGTTGAGAAGGCTGTTCTGTAATGTTGAAGGCCTTAACCCTTCCACGCCATTTAGGGATCTGATTCTTGCTACAAATCTATGAAAAGGCTCGACAGACACAATAAGCTTACGTGTATTTAATGCATCAATTGCAACAAAACACATAAAAATAGTAGTGATGTTCACCCATCAGGTTACGTGTGCTGCATTTCATTTCGTAATATGAATTGCTCCAACTAAGAAATTCGCGTATAAGAGCAAGATTTATATCTATTTTTGCAGAAAATGAACACGAATTACTGCTTGAGCTTACTAAATAAAACGCTTTATGATGTTCGACAGGTAGCTTAATGGTGTTTATACATGTGCCAAATCAAATCATTGGTACTTTCGTTCTCAACCTGCGGCAGATCTATGCTGAATAAAGACTGAAGACACCATTCGAACGAAATGATCAAATTCGTTTATTTGTTCTCGAAAAGTCATGAAATTCGTATACTTACGAAAGAATAGCAACTTATCTGAGCTGAATATGGGCTACAAACTTAACTTACTTCAAGCGAAGCAAGAAGTGTTTTGACACTTGACATACAGCCGATCAGTGACTAATAATGCCTGGAAAATTCCACTTGAAGTAATGAAATTTGTGTATTTACATCCGACATACGTCTTATCTGTTCTGTTTATAGGTCTAAGCATAACTTGCACAAATTCTACATTTTGTGAATTTGCACTCGACCTACATCCTATCTGTACACTCTCTCAACTAAAAACATGACTCACGCTAAATTATGATATACGTGCGTAGCGTCTCAACATTTGGGTGCAATCATTAAGCCTGTTTGGGATAAATAAAAGCCCAGTCAAGAAAGGTTATGGATATGATACGCTGCAGGCTGGGCATGTTCTTAGTAGTACCCACTTTTGTCACCAGGCGCCTCCACATACGCAAAGAAGCCAGAGATCCTAGCGGCGAAAAATGGAACTATTTGTCGAGAAGGCTCTCCTGTAATTTTGCATAAATGATCGCTTTCACGCCATTTAGGTATCTGTTTCTGGATCTCCGAACTTCTATTGGTTCAAGCTTTTGTGCTCGACCTACAGCCTATCTCTGCCATGTATGCGCTTGGAACATGACTCGGGCCAAGTGATGAAATTCGTTCATATGCGAACAACATGCAGCGTATCTATACTGAATGTGGCACTAAAATTAGAATTGAGCCTACTGAAGCAACTGGTATTTATTCTTTTGTGCTTATTTCTTATATGAGCTGAATATGAGCTCGACACTTTTGGCGCTACATGTGGCGAAGTATGTTTAATGGCATTCTATCTAAATCCATACATTATAGACGTTAGTCTAAAAACATGAGTTTCGACAAGTGATGAAATTGATATAATTACGAAAGACTTGTGTCTTAACTGTACTGAAAATGAGCTACAAACATTCCTTACTCTAACTGATTGAAGTCGTGTCATAAAGCATTTATCTGCGACGAAGAAGGCATAGAAAAATCTCAAAGTGATTAAAATTGTGTATTGGCGTTCGACATACTTTTTATCTGTTGTGATTATATGTCTAAACATAACTTGCTTATAATTCTGAAATTCGGGTGTATGCACGCGACCTACAGCCTATCTGTGCAGTATTTGAGCTCGAAACATGACTCGCGCTAAGTGATGGGACTCGACATTTAGGTTCATTCATTAGTATATAACACAGCCCAGTTAGGTATGACGAAAAGCCTAGTAAGGAGACCGTTATGGATCTGACAAGCTGCATCCTGGGCAAGTTCTTAGTAGTTCACACTTTCGTTGCCAGGCGCTTCCAAGTGCGCCTAGAGCCAGAGCTCCTAGCGGCGAAAGTTGGAACTATTTGTTGAATAGGCTGTCCTGTAATGTTGAAGACCTTACCCCTTCCACGCCATTTAGGGATTTGATTCTTGCTACAAATCTATGAAAAGGGGCGACAGACACAATTAGCTTACCTGTATTTAAAGCATCAGTTGCAACAAACCACAAAAAATAGTAATGACGTCGCCCATCAGATTACGTGTGTTGCATTTCATTTCGTAATATGATTTGATCCAACTGAGAAATTCTCGCATAAGAGCAAGATTTATATCTATTTTTGCAGAAATGGAACACGAATTACTGCTGGAGCTAACTGAATAAAACGCGATATGACGTTCCACAAGTAGCTTAATAGTGTTGATACATGTGCCAAATCAAATCATTGGTACTTTCGTGCTCAACCTGCAGCAGATCTATGCTGAATAAGGACTGAAGATACCATTCGCACGAAATGATCAAATTCGTTTATTTGTTCTCGAAAAGTCATGAAATTCCTATACTTAGGAAAGAATAGCAACTTAACTGTGCTGAATATGGGCTATAAACTTGACTTACACCAACCGTAGCAAGAAGTGTTTTGACACTTGACATACAGCCGACCAGAGACAAGTAATGTCTAGAAAATTCCACATGAAATAATGAAATTTGTGTATTTACATCCCTCATACGTCTTAATTGTTCTGATTATAGGTATAAACATAACTTCCACAAAATTCTGCATTTTGTGAATTTGCACTCGACCTACATCCTATCTGTACAATCTCTCAACTCAAAACATGACTCGCGCTAAATTACGAAATACGTTCATAGCGTCTCAACATTTGGGTACATTCATTAAGCCACTTCGGGATGAAGAAAAGCCCAGTCAGGAAAGATTATGGATATGACACGCTGCAGCCTGGGCAAGGTCTTAGTAGTTCCAAATTTCGTCACCAGGCGCCTCCACATATGCAAAGCCGCCAGAGATCCTAGCGGGTAAAGATGGAACTATTTGTCGAGAAGGCTGTCCTGTAATTTTGCATAAATGACTTCTTTCACGCCATTTAGGTATCTGTTTCTGGATCTCCGAACCTGTATTGGTACCAAACTATTGTGTTTCGTGTCTGAGTGCTCGACCTACAGTCTATCTCTGCCGTGTATGCGCTTGGATCAAGACTCGGGCCAAGTGATGAAATTCGTTTATATGCGAACAACATGCAGCGTATGTATACTGAATATGTGACTAAAACTAAAATTGAACCTATTAAAGCAACTGATATTTATTCTTTTGTGTTTATTTCTTATATGTGCTGAATATGAGCTCGAAACACTTGGCGCTACGAGTGATGAAATACGGTTAATGGCATTGTATCTAAATCCAGACATTATAGACGTTAGTCTAAAAACATGAGTTTCGACAAGTGATGAATTTGGTAGAATTCCGAAAGACTTTTGTCTTAACTGTACTGAAAATGAGCTACAAACATGCCTTAGTCAAATTGACGGAAGTCGTGTCATAACGCATCTATCTGCGACGAGCAAGACCTGGAACAATTTCAAACAAAGTGATGAAAATTGTGTATTAGCATTCGACATACTTCTTATCTGTTCTGATTAGAGGTATAAATATAACTCGCTTATAATTCTGAAATTCGGGTGTTTGCACGCGTCCTACAGCCTATCTATGCAGTATTTGAGTTCCAAACTTGACTCGCGCTAAGTGATGGGGCTCGACATTTAGCTTCATTCGTTAGTACATAACACAGAATTACGAAACGCCTAGTCAGGAGAACGTTGTGGACCTGACAAGCTGCATCCTGGGCAAGTTCTTAGTAGTTCACACTTTCGTTGCCAGGCGCTTCCAAGTACGCCTAGACGTCAGAGCTTCTAGCGGCGAAAGTTTGAACTACTTGTTGAGAAGGCTGTCCTGTAATGTTGCAGAACTTAACCCTTCCACGCCATTTAGGGTTCTGATTCTTGCTACAAATCTATGAAAAGGGGCGACGGACATAATTAGCTTACGTGTATTTAAAGCATGAGTTGCAACAAATACATAAAAAAGTAATGATGTTCGCCCATCAGATTACCTGTGCTGCATTTCATTTCATAATATGAATTGCCCCAACTGAGAAATTCGTGTATAAGTACTCGACCTATATCTACCTTTGCAGTACAAATTATTGCTTGAGCTAACTGATTAAAACGCTTTATGACGGACATGTAGCTTAATAGTTTTGATACATGTGCCAAATCAAATCATTGGTACTTTCGTGCTCAACCTGCAGCAGATCTATGCTGAATAAAGGCTCAAGAGACCATTCGCACGAAATGATCAAATTCGTTTACTTGTTCTCGAAAAGTCATGAAATTCGTATACTTACGAAAGAATAGCAACTTAACTGTGCTGAATATGGGCTTCAAACTTGACGTACTCCAACCGACGCAAGAAGTGTTTTGACACTTGACATACAGCCGATCAGAGACAAATAATGCCTGGAAAATTCCACTTCAAGAAATGACAATTGTGTATTTACATCCGACATACGTCTTATCTGTTCTGATTATAGGTCTAAACATAACTTGCACAAATTCTACATTTTGTGAATTTGCTTTCGACCTACATCCTATCTGTACACTCCCTCAACTCAAAACATGACTCGCTCTTAGTTATGAAATGCGTGCATAGCGTCTCAACATTTGGGTGCATTCATTAAGCCTGTTCGGGATGAAGAAAAGCCCAGTCAGGAAAGGTTATGGATATGTCACGCTGCAGCCGTCACAAGTTCTTAGTAGCTCCCACTTTTGACACCAAGCGCCTCCACATATGCAAAGGCGCCAGAGATCCTAGCGGCGAAGCTACTAAAGTATTAAAGAACGGATTTCAATTCTTTCACTTTGTCATGCTAACAGGCTTTTTCACTGAATGGCTGTATGTCAAGCGGTTTGAGGTGGATTAAAACTTTTTTTACCATATTCACCACAATTGAGGCACAAGTAGTTCGTAATTATATGAATTTCATTACTTGTCAAAATTCTTGATCCTCAAAAATTTATGAAGTTTCTTTGCAGATAGATTGCCATTAAACAGATTTCAACTCTTATAACGCGAAACGTTTCGAAACCTCTTTGAGCACAGAATTGCTTTAGTTGGTGCAAGTTACGTTTATACACTTTATACACTTGATCCTGACACATAGTTCCACCTTTTGCCGCTAGGTTCTCTAGAGTCTTTGCAGACATAGAGGCTCCTGGCGGCGAAAGTGGGAACCACTAAGAACTTGCCCTTGATGCAGTGTACTAGATCCGTAACGTTCTCCAGTCTGGGCTATTGTTCATGCCTAACTGGCTTTAGAATGCTATATACTAATAAATAAACCTAAATGTCGGTCCCTTATACACGAATCTCATTACTTAGCGCGAGACATTTATGGGGCTCATATACAGAACAAGTAGGTTGTACTTCGAGCGTTAATAAGTGAACATCTTCAGTTCTCAAAACTCATGTACGGAGGCTGTTTTGTTTACCGATGATTTGCATGTCAAGCTCTAAGACAATTATTTCATTTATATTCGCGGTTCTTGTTTCCAGTCCATATTCAATACAGATAGACAGTAAGTCAAGAGTAAACACACAAATTTCAAGATTTGGCGTAAGTTATGTGTAAACCCGTATTCTGAACAGCTAAGTTATATGTGGAAAGGCAATACACGAATTTCAACACTTGCAGTGATTCATGTTAACATGCTTTATCACAGAATGGCCGAATGTCAATCGCTTAACAGATACGCTTTTAAGTGGATTAAATAATTTTTGTATCCCATATTCAGCACAGTTAAGGTGCAAGTAGTTCGTAATTATATGAATTTCATCACTTGTCAAGAGTCTTGATCCTGACAATTTTCTATGCAATTTGGTTGTAGAAGGTTTGCCATTTACCAGATTTCAATGCTTTTAGCGCGAAAAGTTTCGAGACAATTTTCAGCACAGAATTGCTTCAGTTGGTGGAAGACACGGTTTAGTCACTTATTCAGTACACTTTGGCGGCATGTCGAGCGCATATATGTTTTGAGTCATTTAACAACACAATAGATACATGTCGAGCGTCAGAAAGTTAGTTATTAATTTTGCTCAAGTCATAATTCTCGATCGTTTTCTGAAAAGATATACTGTATTTCGATTGCTAATACACGAATTTCTTCAGCTGGCGCAATTAACGTTACGAAATCGAAGTTGGAACTGGTAATCTGTTTTATGAAGGGTTGTCGAAAGTCTTATTTTGAAAACATATTCCTAACTGATAACCTCAATGTCACCGTCTGTAACTTGTCGTAGTTTTGTAGCAAGAAACATATACATAAATAGCGAGGAAGCGGTCATTTTCTGCAAAATTACGGAACAGATATTACTACAAATAGTTCCAACTTTTGCCGCTAGGTTCTCTGGCGTCTTTGGAGACGAAAGTGGGAACCACTAAGTAATTGCCCAGGATGCAGCGTACCTGATCCATAATTGTCTCTTCTCTTGGGCTTTTGTTCTTGCCTTACTGGCCAGATACTCTTGAATGAATTTAAATGGTGGTCCCAGTATACACGTATTTCATTACTTAGCGCGCGACGTGTATCGAACACATATACTGAACTAAAAGGCTGTATTTCGAGAGTTAGTACAGGAACATTTTCAGTTGGCCGAATACATGTACGGAGACTATTTTGATTACCGATGAGTTGCATTTCAAGCTGTAAGGCAATTAGTTCATCACTATTCTCGAGTCGCGTTTCCAGTCCATAGACAGCAAGCCAAGCCTAAACATACAAATTTCTTTATTTGGTGCAAGTTATGTTTAAACCCTTATTCAGAACAGATAAGATGTATGTTGAAAGTCAATACACGGATTTCATAACTTGCAGTTTCTCAGGTTAACGAGATTTTTCACTGAATGCCTCTATGTCAAGCGCTTTGAGGTGGATTAAATCTTTCTTCACAATATTCACCACAGTTGAGTCGCAAGGAGTTCATAATTATATGAATTTCATAACTTGTCAAAAGTCTTCATCCTGACAAATTTATGAAGTTTCGTTGGTGATAGAATGCAATTAAACAGATTTCATTACTTACAACGCGTAACGTTTCGAAACCTATTTCAGCACACAATTGCT
>Ga0268261_10003304_pt1 | contig 11837 bp, 10 predicted proteins | sample TergutNc150P1_FD_190353 | JGI IMG/M metagenome (GOLD analysis project Ga0268261, IMG submission 190353) | Nasutitermes corniger P1 segment gut microbial community from laboratory colony in Florida, USA - Nc150 P1 (SPAdes) (version 2) | ecosystem: Host-associated > Arthropoda: Insects >... | reverse complement strand
GAGATCGTGGGTTCGAATCCCACCGGGGGCATGGATATTTGTCTGTTGTGAGTGTTGTGCGTTGTCAGGTAGAGGTCTCTGCGACGAGCTGATCACTCGTCCGGAGGAGTCCTACCGACTGTGGTGCGTCGTGTGAGATCTAGAAACATCAAGAATGGGTGCTCCATATATATATATATATATATATATATATATATATATATATATATGACATTAGAAGCCTAAGGGTTAATGATTTAACTTTTATCCTGCTAATGTGGAGAAAATGGTGAGCTCCTAATAATGCCAGCAAACAGCAGATGGGATTTAATTCAGCATTTAAAGGGTTAAGAAAGGTAAGAAACACTTTAACACTGAACAGAAATCTCAAGTTTCATTTTCGAGTCCCATTTATTAGTCACCTCTGAAGTAATGCACGGTGTACATGTACTTGTATTAGCATATGGTGTTAGATTTTATAGAACAACTCTATTAGTGAGGTACAAGATGGTGACACGGTTCCTGTCCACCTCACATGTAGAGGAAGAGTTTCATAATCTTTCCTTCCCATATACCTCTGAAGCTCAAGGAACAATGTTGTATATTCTTGTGCACACTGTTACAAATGGGTTTGAAGGCATGGAAGAGTAAAGTACAGTAACTGTACAATATATTCACAGCTATGACAATTGAAAGGAAAAACAAATTGAACTTGCACTGGCAAGAAACCATCAAAATTTTAGTGTTAAGAACAATGAGTGGGTGCCTCATCAAATTAAATAAGTAATGTCTCAGAATTGCCAACCTGGGGACCTTATAGGCTAAGGGTAATTCACTGGTCTGCCACCCTGTAAGGCTGTGATTCAATACCAACTGGGTCTACTTCACAAAAACCCTCAAACCTGTTCAAGTAAAAAATTACAGTATTTATAATCATGGCAGTCAAGCAAGACTGCTGTTACACTTAAAAATGAGAAACAATGTCCATGTTGAGCAAGCAGCTCCATGGTACCAGAAAAAAAACACTTCCTCAGTTTCTAAGAAACAACCTATTTGATAAATATGTGTAAAAAAAAAGTCCATGTTCTATTCCTTTCCTGCAGCTTTTTGTGGCTTTTCAGTAAGGATGTAAATCTGAGGGCATAAGAGAATGAAGTGTTCAGGAGAGTATCTGGGTGCAGGACAATGCGACCAGGAATGAAGAAACTTAAACGGCAGTCCTGGTCCATCAGTATCATTCACATATACTGAGGCTTCAATGTTAATTTCTCAAGAGTTGATCAAAATTTCTTCAGATATACCAGCAAGCACTACATAAAGCAGTGTTTTGGAGGTGAGGTTTTCACAGCACTGAATATTTGGATTGTGGGTTATGAAACCATTCTCATTGATGGTTACCAACATTTCAGGCAAACCTCCTGCATATATCTTCAGGGTAGAGGCTAAGTCCTCAAGAACACTGGTAACAACTTTGAAGACTATATCATGTTATTACAAATAAAGTGGACAAATATAAAAGCAAATACAATTCTATACAATGCTGACAGTGGTATATTACACTGATATTAGCTTCATGGACTTTAGCCATAATCTGGTGTTATATCTTGATTACTTTTTTAAAACAACAGACAGTGGACAAAGACCATGAAGCTAATAATCTTAAATAAAAGCAAATGTCAAGGCATGTAAGGTACAGACATGCAGTATGCTATGAACAGTACTGTGCAGGAAGGAAGTCACTTTGGTGTCGTAGATGCCTTCGAACAGAAGGAAGTCCTGGAATTTGGAGTGACATACAAAGAATTGGTTGCAGAAGAGGTATCAAGTTTTAGATAAGTGGTAAGGAACTGTGGTGAAGACTATGACAAGTTCTTTCATCCTCTACTTCACATTCTTCAAATAAAGTCTCAATTCATAAATTTATTTATTCACATCCATCTCCTCTGTATAAAAGTGCAGTCCAAAGTTTGAAGATACTGTCTCAGCAATAATTAATGCACAATTTACTATACTTTCATTTCTTTAGCCTTACAGTCACAATATAATGAAGTGAAGCTGTTACAGCAGGATTGGTCAAATTATTCAGAATTCAAAGTACATGTTTGATTTTCTGGGGTACAGTTACACACCTAAGTACCAAACCACAAAGGTGTAACAGGTAAGGCTCCTTGCATTTTTAAACTGTGTACTAAACGGAGAAAAATGACCACACACACTCTGACTACGTGATCCCTGGACAGAGTCTGCTGCCCCCCATAGTTATTTTTGACAGTGACAAAAACACCTCTCCTGCTAAGGAATTGATCTCGAATGTGGGGGATTGTTATGACATAAATCAGGATGACCATGCCACACTGCTACAAAGTGTATCTTTAAATGGCTTACTGTGGAAAAGGAAATCTCTATACCAGGCGAGTCTAACAAGTGTTCCTTCATTGCATCAGTGGTGGAATGTCATGCATGCCTACTTATGCCTCGCACACAACAGTTCACTGATGTTGCAGGCATTTTCTGTGGAGGAAAGTTTATTTTCAATACTTACGCAAAGCAGGTCACGGGTGAGAGAAGTTGGAAACTAGGGCATTCTAAATCTCCAGATTTTTATATGTGCAATTATTTTTATGAGACAATGATATATTCTACGTAGACCAAAATTGCTACCAAAAAATGAAAGAACATTCAAAGAGAAACTGCCAACATCTGAAGACAAGTCCGTTGTTCATTTTGTCATGAACTATTTTCTAAAGGTATGAGGCCTGCTTTGCAGCTGGATGTCAGCTCTGAGATTGTTCTATGAAACAAGGCAATTTCCAGGGAAACAGCAGACTCAAATTCCCAGTAGATGCAGGCTTTGTATGTGATAAAAGCTCCTGTGACAACTGCCATGCTGACAGGAAAGATTAAAGATACACCCCATAGGAAATAATCTTCCCATTTTTGTGGTTCTTATTACCAGCAGACACAATTACATAATAGTGACTACATTAAAGTAGGAAACAAATGGGAAAAACTTTCATTCCATATGTCTACAAGCTCATCTCCTGAAATTTCACTTTGTGGGGAATCCAAGGATTCATATCCACAGTCCGAGAGAGGTGGTTCCACTTTCACAAACTCAGTGTCATACAGATGAGGTGAACACGGTGCTGAAGACAAGCTGTCTACTGTTCTAAAACTACATGGTGAAACTGGATTTTCTATTGGTTCATTTTTGCATGGCACAGTGCAAAGTACTGAAGTTGGTACTGATAGAGTGTCACTAGTTTCCACCTCCTGAACTGCATCCTCAACACATACATCCTCTTGAGGGATTACTATTGTTATAGTATGAGTCAATTCATCATATGTGCCAAACACTGATTCTGGTGAAGTATCACAAGTGTCTTTTTGGTTTGGTAAAAGGTACAGAGAAGAGTCTCGAATGTCTGGAATGCCTAAAGAAGTGGCCTTGCCCTGTTCTGTAAATTTTGAAGAAGCAGTACTTGTAATCAGTTCTCTATTGGTTTCCACGTCTTCTGGTGATGACCCCACCACTTTATAACAGCTGCTCTTTCCTTGGAATCCATAAGTTCCAACCTGAAAATAGTACACTAATAAGAACACTTGGACACAGGGAAATTCAGGGAATCCAAATGTTTTCTGGTTCTATGTACTGCTAAGTTTCAATAAATCCACGTAGCTTCTATTCGTTCCTAAAGACATTCTTAGTATTCTTTCCAAACGCCTAGGAATCAACATTTAATCAATTAATCCTGCCGCTTCATATAGGTATGAAATGTTACCTCACCCTGTAAAGAACATAAATTCCTCACAGACTTGCTGGAGGCATGACAAGATGTGAACTAGCACCAGCAGTGGTCATTATCATTTTCTGAGTCATAGCCTTCAAACCCAGGGGCCTTATCTACCCTGGAATCTCCAGAGCTACCAGATATTATGACAGTTGACTCTAGTGTCATCTGTCATTGAAAAAATATCCTTCCCTCAAACTGTCACAGTGTGGAAATGAGGACATTACAAACTGCAAATTTCTAGGTTTCTGGGCTCTATTCATCTCATATCTGAAAAAGGGCATCTGGCCACTGACTGACCACCTCTGTCAATGTGGCACATTCCAGTGACATTTAAGACTGTGAGTCAAGCACATGTTTTGTGATGTCAACATTTTACATTAAGCATTGTGTCTGCCAGCAGAAATGAAGCATAAATTACTGAAGCATGAAGTTTGCAACGTGCTTCTACATGCAATGCCACTCTGACAAATGACACAGGAGATGGAGTTTCTGTTTTATAAGTTATTCATTAGTAGTTTTTATGGTCTGTATTTCCCAAAAATTTTTAAAATAAAAACCATGCATATGAACAACAATTACATACACATAACTACTCTGTTGAAAAATTACCAGAAGGTTTCTGTTGCAGTATTAAAAAAATTCAAATATGGCCATTTCTACAAAAAGATGCTCAGAAATGAGGGACTACAGAAATTAAATCCACCTAATTTTCTATACTCTGGGACTGCAAATTTCCTGTACTGCTAATGTTAAATTATCATACATATTCAATCATTACAATTTATATAGTATTACAGTGTATCGCTGCACATCATGTACAATTTTTAATATCATGGTCATACTTGCTAGTATGAACACACATTTGGCACTAAGTGTTCTCCTAGGACTGTCTATGGACAAAGGAGAGATACCCATGTGACAGCCTTATCTTATCACCCAATAAAGAAATATGTTATCTCATTGGTGCGGTACCTACGAAAACTGTGTTACAGTGTAAAGGCAGGTATTTTACACTTTGGGAGAACAGGTGCAATGAAGATTGTATGACAGGTTAGTAATCTGTGTGTGTAAAAAAAAAGATCACATCGAACAGGCATAGGAAACAGGTGGACTTAACTGTTGATTATAGTGAAATAGAACTGACCTCTGCACTGGCCTGCCTGTGCTCTGTGTCCATTTCTTCTGCAGCTTCTCTGAGTAGACTCTGTGCCAACTCATCCAAGTGAGATAGGCACACATCTCCATCAAGACTATCGAGGAGATCTGGGAGAGAAGGCAGTATCTCAGGATTGTCCACACAGTCAAAACCTGAGGCCCCAGACCCACTGCCAGCTGTAGTGCCTGTCCCTGCAGCAGAGGGTCTATGCTGAACTCGGCTGGTTCAACCTGGGTACTACAGCTGACACCATGGGTCTGATGGTTGTACTCGATGTTTGACAACTTCTGGAGCAGTTGTTGATTCTCTGTAGCCAATCGTGTCTTCTCCAAATGAAGATTATGACATTGCAGTGTTAATGCTTCATTCTAAAATCCAAGATAAAAGTTCTTTGCACTTGAAGATTGCAATGTACACACATACTGGCAACAGACAAAGTACTGCACTTTTTTCTTTTGGTCTTAAAAATCAACATGGAATTTAATGTTGGGGGATGATGCCTACATGCATAATTACAGCACAGTTTAGAAAACTACTGTTCATGGGAAATACTATACTACACAGAAATTAAACCGTAACTAAGATTAGCAGCTACAGCAAATGCAGAAGTGTCACTTTGAGCAAAAAATTTACATAATTTTGAGGTGTTAGTGAATAAAGAGTCGCAAATGTTAAATCTCATAAGATTAATAAGCTGTGCTCCTACTCCACACTAGTGCATATAGAATAACTATGTTAATTAACTCTTTTGCCACCACAGCACAATTTGGCCTTCAGTACACTGCTTACTTCCTTCACTATTGCCTGGTGTACTGCAATTGTGAAAAATGACAGCAAACCTACAATGCATGAAAGTGTCGGTTAATGCCACTGGACTTCACTGCCATAAAACTACATACATATCTCAAAATTATATTAACATGCTTCATCCTAAAGATCATTGCATCATATAAAGAGCAGTGTATGGGGTCAACATACATGTACACATCATGGGTTACCATGCAACTAACACAAACTTTAATCCAATTCTGGATAATGGCAATGTCAGCCCTTGTGTAATATGGTTTTCAGTACATTCAAAGTAAATTCCATGCCATAAATTAAGATATGCATATTATGATTACAAGCCTAATATAAGCTAGCAAACCATCCATGTTCTGTTACATGAACTGACACGCAACGCTGCAGTTAATAAACCCCATGGCAATCAGTGTGATGTCATCTTGTTTAAACAGTTTTATGGTAGTCTGCTCTGGATCAAACTCTCCAACCTCTCCAGTGGATTTACACCAAAATAACACAGGAAGTGACAGTAACAAACATACATGCCACACACCTTCTCTTTGAGAGCCTTTACTTCAGCTTCTAGATCATCCAAACGTGCTTTTTTCCGGTCTCTTGAGCTCTGGGCAGCCACTCTATTCTTCAGTTTCCTAAAATGCAAAATAACTCAGGGCAGTGTTACGAAGCAACTCGACGATTTTGTGTGTAGTTTTGCTTATCACGATTACAATTTTCGATATATTAGACTGCCAAGAACTACTACAGGATTAAACTGTCACGTGTACTACTGCCTCCAAATAACGTACGCCATGACTGCTGCAGTTACATGCAAAGGTCTTAAATATTAACGGATTAAATCAACTGTTGGCTTACTTTCTTTGAAGCTTTTCTTCCAAAGTTAAATGGTCCAATCTCCTCTTTCTGTTCGGAACGCTTACTTGTGAGTCTTCACATCCTGTATACTTTACAGAACTTGACTTTGGTATCACCATTTTATTGGCAACCGCTACGTTATTGTTACACCTCAAAACAGAATTCACGGCCTTCATTTTCATTCCGACCTGGGTACCGAGACTGCCATCACTGCCAACACATTTTGGAACCGCTGTAATAATTATCGCCTTAGATGCCGCCATTTTTCAACACGAGACATTCAAGAATACAACACCTGAAACTAGTAGATTCACGAATTAGGCAGACACAACACTAAACATACAAAAACAAATCACAAACTTGCATCCTTTCATCAGCTTATTGCCTAGTGCGCAGAAATTACGTCATCACCTTTTCTTTTACCAAATGCCTTATGTGGTGTACTGTGATTGGTGAGTACTGTGGATGACAAACCGTGACGTCAATACTGATGAACATGATCACCTGTGGAAGCCATGGGTATAAACCAACTGGAAAAACCAAGAGTGGATACGTGGTGGGGTTAGAATCCTAGATGATCTGTGGAATCTGATTTGTGCGTAGGATGATGCAAATGTACAGTTAAGATTTGTCATTGCAGCAACGGATGCGGGTGCTGGCAATAGAAACGATGTGGTTGTGGTGTCGAATTGGCATCCTACTGGTTAATCCTGTTATAGTACTGTTGATAGGCCTGTATATTGTACGTAATAATTATTGTTCCTAGTGTTATATAAAACCTAAATGGGGTACCATTTCTGAACCACCACCAAAAGATGTTTGTAAGTACTAAAAAAAATGCCCAGTAGCATAAATCACAGATGAGAACTGATGTGTAGCTGTAGTTCCTCAACGCTTGCGAAGTGGTACAATGCCGTAACGTCGTAATTACTAGACTAATTGAAACTGCACTGTGTATTCCATTCACAACTGTGAACTGTGATACACGTAGCTAATTTCTTTTGTTTCCACGTTTCTGTTGTGTCACTATAATTTTTTTAACTGCATTGCTTCCATTTTTGGGTTTCTGAAATAAGTTGTTTACTTAAAAGTCAATACTTGTCTTTCCGAGTCGTATCTTATCAGTTTTTGAATTGTAGCCAACATACTGATGGTGATCGATGTGCCATTAGTAGTTTTGCATTTTTTTTCCTGTAGTGAAATGATTGCGGAGTACCTGACGCATGACTAGGGTGCAAAAATGGAGTAAATATTTAGAATTGGACAAAATTACTATGGTGCGTTGGATTTAATTGTATTTTCTTTAAAACATGTTGCATTAAGTAACTGGAACATTTTCGGATTGTGTGGTTAGCTGATCATTTATTTCATGTACTAATCTAAAACTGATTATAACCTTGCGCAGAAATTGTTTGTGTAAAGTGCAGGTCATTTGCTTAAAATCGATGTACTGATGTGTACCTTATCTTTTATTTACATTGTGTGGCCGCTATTATGGGAAGGTAAACTTGCCCAACATACGATTTCCACAGCAGATGCTTTCAGGGTCTGAGATTTTTACAATGGGGTTTTTCCTTTACCCTATTTTTTTCACCAGATTTAATGATTGTATCCACAGTATATACACAAATTGCCTAATGTAAAAGTCATTTAAAAATGAATGTGCAATACTGGATGTTTAAAGATGAAATATATTTACCTGCTAATGTATTATGAGATTAACATTTCAGATGAATAAAACAGTTAGTTCTGAGCTTTTTGAACATCTAATTTCTCTTTTGCCAAATTAGTCTGTTTTTTCATGATCAAAACTCAAGAAATTAGCACATGTTGGTAGTCAGTTTGAGGTATTCAGAACTGTGCAAAATTATTATTGTTCTTCAGATTGGATCTACATTCGTTGCCATTGGGGTTAGATTTCATGTCATTGAACTGGAACTTATGAGTAGATTTCACTGTGAGCTTCATTGACACTATTGATGGCTCTTGGGTTAGATTAGCTTAATCTGTTTTTTAGGTTGAATATGCCTGTGCATTTGACCACATTTGTGAAGGTCTTGGGTAGGTTAGTGTACAGATTTCAGTGTGTTGGATTAAATCAGTCTGTGAAGTCTTTAGATGCATAAAAATCTAGGCCTTTGGTTGGTTGGAACCAAATCAGAGAAATCAGACAAAACTCTTGTTCCTGGGGACTAGACCTAACTATAGAGGCGGCCACCACAGGCTAGTTTTGAAAGTTCCTTATATTTCAGAATACTGAGGAACTTAGTGATGGAGTTAGTAATTTAAAGTTAGGAATGATGTAAGAGGATGCGGTTAAGGTAGGATCATTGTAATTTATTTATAGAGCAAGAATAATGTGACATAACCAAATAAATAGGTCTGTATAGACAATAGGAATAAATTGAAAACAAATCAGTTAAGGCTGTGAGAATGTAGAAGTCACAGAGAAGTCTTTTTCCATTGTAATGACTTATTGATGTAATGGCAGTGGAAGAGGTCATTGAATTTGTGTAATCAGGATTTGTACAATTCTGAGTAAATGCTTTCTGGATTATAGACATTGTAAGCAAAATTTGAATGAATTTCGCTTCCCTGAGTATGTAGAAAATTCTGAATATATTTTAGTTATGGAGGTAGATATAAAATTCATCATAGTAGCTTTGCAGATATTCAAACAGTTGGAATATGAACTTAATCATCATTCATTCCTGAGGGCTGAGAAGTTTCTTGCCCCCTGCCTACTTTTGTGACAGTAATTATTTGTAGATTATTTACTGCCAGTACTACACATTTCTTAAAGTAACCTCTGTATGTGAAATTCCTATAATATTTTTGCATTGTACTAGTTACACACACACACACATATATATATATATATATATATATTTTTTTTGTGAAGTATGCCATATTGGCCTAATTTTTGATCCATGGGTGGTGTAATTGTATATTTGTTTGTTATGTGCATGCATACATGGCTGGGAATTAAATTGGTTGACTTTTCCAGTGATTTTAGTTTTTTTAAATGCCATGTGAAATTTAACATTTGTATATACTAGTGGGCACAAATCCTGGCTGCTGGGTCACTAGGATGACTAAATTTTGTGCAGTGGCCCTTGATATTTGTGGGTTCTGAGTATGGAACTTGCTGCATGTCACCCTTGTGACACCTAGGATCTGGAGGTGGCTCAGATTGGAAAATTTGAGCTTCCATGGTTTATGAGTTTTATTGATCATTTTCTTGAAAGGAATTTCAAACGAGTAATTCCTTCCAAACTTTTTAACTTACTGTTGTTATATCCTTTTTATTAGCATAACTGTGAAGGATGAATATATATCCACCCTCGTCTCATTTTTTACAGATCCCTTTTCTTTCCATTTTTTCCCTCTCTTCTGTATACCTGCCAAAATTTGGCAGAAACAAACCTCAGGCACTTAAGTTTTGGTATCTACAACACCAACTACAACTATTTTTATAGTAATGGCACAAAAATAAAGTCCCATATATCAACACCTTTTATGTTTCCATTTTGTTACTCTTCTGTCACAATGCATTTTCTGTATATCCCCCTTCCATCTAGTGAGTCTCTTTTTACGGATGTTGGTAATGATAACCATACCATAAACTTTGCTAGCAACAAGTGTATTGGACTAGTTGACATAGGATGGTGGGGCTGTTGGAGAATATAACAGTATTAGAGAGGGAGGTACCTCAAGCACCGTTATTTTGTCCGTACATTGGACTTATTTCCTTGCTGTCAGTATAATATTTTCAAAGACATAGAAATAGAAACGGCATTGTTTAACACTGAGTTTGTGTCAGTCCAGAGGAAAATATATGGAGCAGAGAGACATACAGTAAAACTGTAAAAGTTACGTTTTACTGTTCTACTTTGTCTCCTTATACACATCATAAACTATACAGGGGCAGAGGTTAGCTCCACTCATTCTTAACCTTGGCATTAGATGCAACAAGTGGTCAGTCTCACACTTCAGCCTGTGCCCCCTCATTATCCATTAATTGAATAGGACATAGTTGATAGAGTTGGTTTGGATATTTTGGAAAATGATAAATGTCTGTCACCTGCCAGTATTTGAGGATTCAAGCCCCAGATTGTCCAACCCATGGCCCATTCATTGTAACAAGTACTGTAAAGAACTGTATCATGCAAAGCTTCGTAATATATATGTCTGACTTACTATGAGGGTGATTCAGTCAAGTCACAATGAATGTAATGGGCTACACATGTATCACTTGTCAAATGAAATATTCCATCTGATGGAAACCTCATAGGAAGAAACTGCAATGGAATAGCTAGCATAGATGGGGGTAATACTAGTTGAATTACTGAGAAATGGGGTGTGAAACAAAGGCTGGATTTAACTGGGTTAGGATAGGTGTACAGAGATGTGGTTTAGGAACATGGAAATGAATTTTCATATTCTTTGGGAATGGCATTTATTGCCTAGCTAAATAACTCTGAACTGCTCAAGGAGGAACCTGTGCTTATGAATTAATTTTACAGATACTATTTGTGTAGGGCCAGTTTGTGTTTTGATTGCCACTTTCTATCCTCTTGTTTATCATACTAATGCAGCCACTCATTCAGCCACAAACCAAATGTGTGGCAAAGTAGTGGGTGGAAGTGACAAGAAGTAGTAGTCAAACTAAGTACCCTGTGGTCAAAACGTATGTTGCAGTTTCTCACTGTAATACCTATTTCTGTATTTATCCATCATGGAATTGTCCGGGAAAACTTTATAGCTGTGTCATAACATATTACTAGTAATGGGTTTTTTTCCTCCCTCCAGCATTTTATGGGAACAGTTTTCTGCAGAGGAAACTCTTTGGAACAGACCAGCGGAGAAGAACTACAATGACTTGTCAAGGCTGCTCTATTAAATTTACTGTATTCAAAAGAAGAGTAAGTCATTTTGTTAATTATACAAATGTAACAAGTTCAATTTTTTTTTATCGACTGTAAATGTAATGGTATATTGTTTTATAGCCACAGCAGTTGATGTAGTCCATGTTTGAAAACATTCAAAAGTACAGTGATGCCATATGAGACAATAAAATAGATAAGAAGGAGGAGGTACAGGCAGAACTTACACAGCATACTGTTTAACCCTTTAAAGCCCGAATTAAATTCCATCTGCTGTTTGCTGGCATTATTAGCTCACCATTTTCTCCACGTTAGCAGGATAAGGGTTAAATCATTAACCTTTAGGCGACTAATGTCATATATATA
>Ga0268261_10003303_pt1 | contig 11840 bp, 8 predicted proteins | sample TergutNc150P1_FD_190353 | JGI IMG/M metagenome (GOLD analysis project Ga0268261, IMG submission 190353) | Nasutitermes corniger P1 segment gut microbial community from laboratory colony in Florida, USA - Nc150 P1 (SPAdes) (version 2) | ecosystem: Host-associated > Arthropoda: Insects > Digestive... | reverse complement strand
GAGGAGGTAATGGTCTGATTTTATTCTTATTATTGGTTCACAAAAAACACTATCACTTCTGATTGGTTTTCCCATCATATGACAATAAAATAAAATATGAACCTCAATAAAATTAATGTAATATCACTCCTTCCTGCCCCATCCACACCCATATCAATACTACTTATTACATTAACACCATTGTGATTTCAGAGAACAGTCTTTTCCTTTCTATGAATCAGGAAGTAAGCTATATTGTTTGATATAACGTTTACAGCCAATTTTTAAAAGCGAACAGAATTCTGTTGGAAACCTGATCACCTGGAAAAACAAGGAGAGGAAGGAAAACCTTAAGCTGAATCTTACAGGGGCATCATAGCCATCATTCCCTGATGATGGAGACAGTGACATCTTTGCAATGGAATTCCACCCCAAGCTGTTCAAGAGAGTTTTATTAATATCACTACTTACTGGCATCCCCAAAGTAGAAATGATGTTCTGAAAAACTTCTGAAATTTGATTACTATCCTGTACAACTGCACTAACCCTTCACCGATGAAGCACAGACTGCATTATTTAAAGACCCAGTTTGAACTGCACAGTAAACACTTTTTATCTCGGCTATAAAAACCAGTCAGTTTATGCTGTAAGTGGCACAAGTTGCTGTTTGTTCTCAGATAAATACAAAACACACAAATACAGTGTGGGCAGAGCGTACAGTTGTTGAATATTAGACCTGTTGGTGCACCATGTAACCAGTAGGCTTTAAAAGGTTAACAAATTGGGTCAGGGGCAGTAAGTAAGTGGTTATATTATTATTATTATTATTATTATTATTATTATTACAAATCATTATCAGTGGAATATCATGTCATGCATTTTGTCCCATGTAAAACTGCTGTTTCTGTCATGTCCACATTTTCAGCTGAACTGATACACCAGTAACAGGACCACCACCAGCTTTCCAATAAAGTACTGGAATATATTCCTTTTTAAAGGACACACAAAGCATCCTCTTAATCCCAACAAAATCACAATCTTTTCAAAGTTAGTTTTTAAAGGAAAGGACACTTACCAGACGAAGCATTAACAGAGAAAAAAATGAAATCCAGTTATGTTCTGTTCTAGGATTTTCTGGTTATTGCACCATTACAACACAATACAAATTAACAATGTTTTGAGAAGGTCACTATGACCACTAGAAGTGTGTCAAATTCAATCACTCTGACTCTAATGGGGCAATTAAGCACCGCAAATATCGTTAATTTTCATCGCTTTGACAGGGAATAGAACCCACAAGTCGGTAATGAATACGCACAATTTTGAAAGACACTAAGTCCCATCAGTCATTCTGTCCACACCATAAACGTCCTTCTCAAGAAAGTTCAATGCGTATGAAATATGCAGTTTCTGTTACGGGCCTCTATGTGCAACAGCTCTTGTCAGTGCTCCTACCTTTTGCAACTATCCAATTACCATATGTACGTACTTGGTATATGAATACAATCACACTAATTCAAAGTGTCAAAATGAAATATTAAAACCATAAAGCACAAAGAGTTATAATTAGTTACATCTAAAAATTCATGACAACCACACTCTCTAAAAACAAGGCAGTCGAGAACAATACCTGGTACGAACGTATAATCGCCTGTACTGCAAGGTGGTCATCTATGATCTTCTCGTCTATCTGGCCACCAAGAGCAGGAACCCTGGAGCCTCCAAGATATGGTGTTAGACTTGTTATAGGAACCTGATTACGGCCTGGAATGGCTAAGGAGGGAGGAGGTTGATATGCCTGACCAGGAGCAGCACCAGCTGCACTGCTGCGAAAGAACGAGTCCCATGACTGTAACAAATATGTAACAAAATATATTTATTTAAACGTATAGTTAACATCTCAAGAGAAAGCAGGAGGAGGATGGAGAAAATTACATAAGCAGCAGCTTAAAAATTTGTGATCTTTACCCAATACTGCTGGTGAAGCAAAGTTATTCCTGTGCATGCCATGACGGGATATGGGGGAGAATGAGGTGCAATATCACATATTTGTAAGAAGGCACCAATGGTGGTAGGTAATCACGCCTTATTCCCTGGCTGCTTTACCTCTGGTATTCACTGAACTGGGGTGGCCAGGATAGCGTACTAGGAACGGCTACTTGCTATTGGCTGGACGGTACAGGGATTGAATCCTGATTGGGGCAGAGATTTTCTGTGCCTGTTCAGCCTGCCCGAGGCCCATCCGGCCTTCTGTACAATGGATACTGGGTCTTTCCTTGGGGTAAAGAGTATAGAGCGCAGTTGTGACCACCCACCCCCTTCCAGTGCCGAGGCTGAAACTGGGTTAGAGCTATACCTCTGCTGTCTCTCTGTGCCTGCACAGGCATGTCATGGGGTGACCTTACTTTTTGTCACTGCAATAGGAGGCTGGGTGGGCCCCCAAGCCTTGATTGTTTGGAGAAGTTAAATATCTCTTGTCCCTGTTGGGAATGGAACCATAATGATTCTGTTATCCAGCCTGTAGCATGGTCACTACACTGACTAGGCCAGGAGTGCACACAGTTTCCAAAAACACAGGACTCTCCTTAAAATTCTAGGCATCAAAATGATGACATGAAACAAGGTCCACAATGATGACTCACAAATGGTATCACCATACAACATTCAGCAGCCACAGTAACATTATGCCTGGGGTTTGTGCACCCGAGCTTGGCTTTCCAAGCTTCCATAATCACGATGGAATGACAAAATCAAACAGAATGAAACTGACAGCATATACTGGTTTTGCCAGTTTCAGTAGCATAAATTACAAACTGTTTTGTTTAAAAGTATGAAATATGACACTATTTCAAATAAATCATCCCACTAGATGCAACAATCTCTCCAGTTTATTACTCGACGTTTATTTAAAGCTCAACATATTTCGGGCGTCCTCACACCCATCATCAAGAGCTCAACAACTGCAGTAGCAGCCTTCGGTTTTACCGTTGGAGCGTGGCGGTAGCAGTGCTGTAGGTCGCGGTCGGGCCAGCCCAAACACGACCAACAGCACTGCTATCACCACGCTCCAACGGTAAAACCAGAGGCTGCTGCTGCAGTCGAGCTCCTTATGATGGGCGTGAGGACGCCCGAAACATGTTGAGCTGTAAATAAACATCAAGTAATAAACTGGAGAGACTGTTGCATCTAGTTGGTTGATTTATTTGAATTGTATGATGATGCACGGACTTACAAACTTTAAATGACACTATTTGTTGTAAACTAAGTTTATTTTCAGGCAAACTTCTGTAACTAAAATTCTGGACATTGTCCACTGTCTCAGGCTAAATAACTACAGTGTGTCAACTGTACCTACACAATGATTCCATACTAATGAGGTCAGGATACATACTAGCTGTGGAATGGATCTATAAAATCTATGTGCTCATATTAAATGCATGCTACTGATGGGCACCTTCACGGCAACCTTTCTTGAACTCACGCAGTAAAGCGTCCTATAATGGGCCAGGAGAAACTAGACCACATATTTACATCCTATTTCTTGAAGATCCATTAACAAATCTGGAGACTCTGATACAAATTACACATACTCTCTTTTGTTACAAATGACTGACCAGTAGCATTAGGTACTGTACTTGAAGACATTATCAGAGTTTAAAACAGTGCCAAATTTCACCAAAGAATTTTATGCCACTACACAACAACTGATTTTAAAAAAAGACCTTTTCATACATTTTTAAATATCAGTAACAAGTAAAGGGGTTAAGATTACAATTCCGTATTTGTTCAAAACTCCTCTAAATGCTCTCTCTTTCCGTCATTCCTGCCCCACCTACACATAATGATTTCCTCATTACCCTAAAGGAAAACCATGACTATACAATGCATATGATTATCGCTAGCTTCAAGAACATATTTGTATGTGCAATAAAGGCATATAAAAGCCAATGATATACATAAAACAGCAAAGAATGGGATTGGAGAACACGTGCACTCCTTTAGAGTTAACGTTTGTAAGTTTCCCATCTGACGCTGAACTAAGCATTCAAATTCTATTCAACTTCACTTTAATAAAAATTTGTGAATACAAATACAAGAACTGGACTGCAGGTGGCATGTGTGTTGCGGTACAGAGACCACTGCCTTAGAGCTGTTCCATTCACCAAGTGCATAATGTCAATTTCCTTATTGCTGAAAGACATATAGAATAAGACTTAGAGACCTCATATAATTGCAAGTATGTGTATGTGTGTGTCATGAGTTGGTACACAACTGTGAATACCAAATGGCATTCCTTTCTTTAAATATAGGCTTTCACTTAAGCAGTTACTAATAATCTATTTAGTAGTGCTTATGTAACTAGTACCAGCAAGAACCTGAAAATATCTGAGAAGCCTGCTGCTCACCCACAGCCATTTGCATTATGTAACATGACCTTGAGTCAAAGCTATCTTATGTCTCATCAATATTAACTGTTCATAATTAAAAGTACTAACATAACGCAAAGGAATCTTGGTTGCATTAGATACGCATGTCAAGTATTCCCAGCAAAGGGCCTCACAATCTATTAAATTGGTACTAACAGTTTCTTTGCGGTTATTTAATTCCAAGATAAAACCTGTTTAAAAGTGAACCTGAAGTAAGTGAAAGCTTGCCTTTACAGAAGTTTCTCTAGTCTTGTGAATACAGAGAAAACTCCACTGTAGCAGTACCTCTCAGAAACAAGAACAAAAAAACACAAATTTAATAGAAAATAGCACAAATTTAATAGAAAATAGCACGCTTGAATATTTGTTTTCTTTTCATACAAATTTTTTAAAACCTTTCTTTCATTTACCTCAGAAGGAACAACAGGATCATAAATACGAAAGAATTACAGTCTTAAAGTTTACATGGTATGTGGAAAATATTTTCATGAGGGTTCAATTCTTAGTGATGAAAGAACTTTCTCTCTTCCTCCAGGGTAGACTGGATGTGGCGTCCACCCAGTATCTTACAAAAAGTTTACCATGATGATAAAACAGCCATGGCATGAGGCTGACCAAAACCTTCATCTAGTGCCAAATGATAGTGCTACCCCCAGTTAAGTCTTCAATGAAACATACTCAAGAGCCACTTCATATGCTTACTACATGACAAAAAATAACAATATCTGGGAGAATTTAAAGTTTGTAAGTCCGTTCATCATCATACAGTTTGAAATAAATCAACCAACTAGATGCAACAATTTACCCAGTTTATTACTGACGTTTATTTACAGCTCAACATGTTTCGGGTATCCTCACGCCCATCATCAAGAGCTCAACAACTGCAGTGGCAGCCTCTGGGTTTACCTTTGGAGCGTGGTGACAGCAGTGCTGTTGTTTGTGGTCTGGCAGGCCAGCCTGACCACGAACAGCAGCACTGCTATCACCATGCTCTGAAGGTAAAACCAGAGGCTGCTACTGCAGTTGTTGAGCTCCTGATGATGGGCGTGAGGATGCCCGAAACATGTTGAGCTGTAAATAAACGTCAGTAATAAAGTGGATAAATTGTTGCATATAGTTGGTTGATTTATTTGATCTGGGAGAATATTTAAAACCTGAAAGATAAATAATATATTCATATCACATATTTTCTTTTCATTTGTATTTAACTTGACCCACAGACACCTTAATTACAAGAAATACTTCTTGGCTTAGGAATCATGTTTATTTGATCTAGGAGAATATTTAAAACCTGAAAGATAAATAATATATTCATGTCACATATTTTCTTTTCATTTGTATTTAACTTGACCCACAGACACCTTAATTACATGAAATACTTCCTGGTTTAGGAATCATGTTCAAGGAATCTGAATTTAAATGAATATATTTAGCCACTCTCCACATGTAACTATTGGGTAGATTTAATGAACTTTTATGCAACTCTTACAATGTGTCATAACAAGCACATGGATTGAGCCAACCTGAAGCGGAACCCTGGTGTTCAATGACATTAGTAAATACTGCTACTCTTGCAGAGCTGGGCAAACAATTGTGTAATGACAACTCAAGGTCACAATCTTTACATCTCTTTGTAACTATTCTCATCTTATATCAGTTCTTTGAAATACGATACCATTAGTTAAGTTATGACATTAATTTTTCTTGTTTTATATATACATAGTCTTGCCCTAAGTTCTGTCACAAGGATTTTGTGCCTTAGAATGAAAATGAAATAGAAAATCCATTTTCTGAGCCAAATCATTTATTAGCCATAGTTTTAAGTTTTTATTTATAATAATGTCACTCAAAATGACTGCCCTCTGCCCCAATGCAAGCCTTGAGATGCTCCAGCCACTCTGCTATCACAGCACACACAGTCTCCAGGGGGATCTCTTCAGGCTGTCCAGGTTGTTGTGATGCTTTTGGCAAGCCATACCCTCCAAAACAGCCCACAGTTTATGGTCCAGGGGCTTGAGGTCTGGACTCTCCGAGGGCCAATCCTTGGCACTGATGAAGGCCGGACCGTTCCTCCGCAGCCACTCCTGAGTCGTCTTGGCCTTGTGGGCAGGAGCTCAGTCCTGCTGGAAGACCCATTTCTGACCACTTAAGACAGTTGTGTTATGGGGTTTCACAACTCTTTGTAGCACATCCTCTTGATACACTCGAGCACCAGTTTTCACACTTTTCTCGCAAAAATGACTAGTATCACCCCCTGATGGGACACCACCCCACCAAGCCATGACATAGGAAGGGTGATGGCCTCCTGCACACTCAGAATGCAACTCAAGGAACATTTAAGCATAAATCTTGCTGTACTGCTTGTTATACTGCTCCTTGATGGCGAAAATTTTCTTGTCCGTAAAGAGGATGTTTTTGTGCCCGCTCTCAGCATGCCACTGGGGGAGATGCTTTGCTCTTGTCCACCATATTTCCTTCAAAGCAGGAGTAAGGAGGTGTCCCTCTGAGGGGAGGTGCGCTCTCAGACTGTCCCTGATGAGGCATGACTTTATTGGGTTGATATGTTCAGCTTTCGGGACATGACCTTCTGTTTCCAGAGCAGATTTCGGCAAATCTGCTACTGTACTGTTTTGACAGCGGCTTCAGCCCTCATACTTTCAGGTGTCCTGAACGAGCCCTGTCTTTAACCCTCCAGAATTCCTTACAATGTTTAATTGCTGGATAGATAAACATTCGCAAAATTTTCAATGGTTTTAAGAGTTTGAAAATTTGGGAACGGGATTTTTCGCAATTGGGAAGGGCAATCGCAGCAACATGGTTGTACCTGACACCCTATTCCATGTTGACGCTATGACAAATGAGAGCAAACTGCCTTGGCACAAGTACCTGAAGGGACAGTAGTCCAAAAACAGCCATCCTTACAACCCTCCCACCTCAGTGTCTACAGCTTTGAACAACATGAAAGTTGTAACAGAACTTATGGCAGGAATATGTACATATGTATGTATGTATGTATGTATGTATGTATGTATGTATGTATGTATGTATGTACGTACGTACGTACGTACGCACGCACGCACGCATATATATGATAGCGCAGGTCTAACCAATGCTGACATTATATAACAAGTCAAAACTGATGATGTCCAGTAGTGCAGACTATTTATTGTCTTTTGTGTGAACAGTACATGACCAGTTGATCCCATCTGTCTCCTAACCTAACATGTTTCAGCTGTAATGTAATCTCAGGACTTCATGTAACTTCTGTTCATATATTACTGGCATCATAACAATGTAAAGACTGCAGATGTCCAAGACTGAAGAGCTGTGGATAACATTTGGATCTACAAGTGAATAAATAACAGCAGCCCCCCCCCCCCCCCCCCCACCAAAAAAAGAGTAAGTTTCAAAATGGTATTCTTCCCAAAATATCATCATGATAATCCAATTACAAAGGATAAGACTTGCAGTATATGCAGCATGTTTCTGATTTCTGGCACGTGCATATGTAGGTTAACTGGAAATACTCAGAAGATAAAAACCCAAGTACAGGCCGGATAGTATGTTCTGAAAACAGGAAGCAAGCATGTGGACAAGATTTAACTGTACCAATGGAGAATTCCAGAGTACTGAACACTGTAACAAACCTTTAGGTTTTACAAAGAATTTCTTTCACTGCTGTCCTAAGCACTGCAACTTTCATGGGATGTCCCGGTGATTGCAGGCTTTCAATGCAATACAGCTTCTGTGCTCAATGAGGCCATAAAAAAAGATCCAGTACTTGTATACATGTAAAATGACCAGCTCAGCAATTGACAATTTTACACTCTGCCAATATAACAATGTAACTATAAATAATATAAAAAGACTTATATCTTAAGAGTCAGCAACAGAAAGTAGCCTTCGCAAGATCCTCTCAGAATTATGTACAACAGCATCCTCCCATCTATACCTATGTCTCTCAAGCTGTTTCTTTTCACCAGGTTTTCCAACTTGAATTGTTCACTTCTCTTATATCCATCATGTGTGACACATGCAATGGCCAAATTACAGTAATTAATTTGATAATATTAAGTGACAAGCACAAATTATGAACTCCTCAATATGCCAGTTCTCCATCGTACCATTAAATCTTTCATGCATCCATTCTTCTTCTCAGTACCTGGTTATCAAGTACCCGCACCTCATTCCAGAGACGCACAAAACCCAGGTACCAGGTCACCCAAGCAACTAAATTTTGAAGGGTAGTGACTAATGTATGTGGCTTCTCAGTATGGAAACTACTCCCTACCATCCTACTGGCAGCCCGGATTTTGAGGTTACACGTCAATTTTAGGAGCATCTATACACCCATGTTTTACACCCTTCTTTTTGGATGAATAACTGATTTTCACATCCCTACAAAACAAAAGGCAGAATTATATACTTCCTGGAAATTTTAATAACAGGATTACGAAAGATTATGACCTACATGGCAGCAGAAAGTTTTCTCCAAATTTTATCTGCCTGTAACCAGCAACAGCCTTCTGGGATAAAGAATTATTTTACCCTGAAGATGGAGACAGCAGGTTCCTGAAAATTTTAATAACAGGATTACGAAAGATTATGACCTACATGGCAGCAGAAAGTTTTCTCCAAACTTAATCTGCCTGTAACCAGCAACATAGCCTTCTGAGATAAAGAATTATTTTACCCTGAAGATGGAGCCTGCAGGTTCCTTCAAAACGTCAGTAAAATTCAACTAGACTACACAGTGGCACTTTTGAATCAGTGACCTCACAGTCACCAGCACAAAAATTTCCAATCTGGCCTTCGATGACTTCCAAAATGACACTGTTACTGCTGTCCCTAAATGTCTGAATTATGCCCAATTTCAAGGCATCTACTCTATGCTGTAAAACTTCACTTGCAAAAATTTTGTCAAATACTGGTATGTACTCAACTATCTGAAAAACAATAGCTAACTCAATACTCTCGATACTAAAACTGATAACTTCTGACATCTAAGAACAGCATTTTTGCGCAAATGAAGAGTATGTGGCAAGTTATAATTTCCTTCCAATGTTAGCACCCTCAACAAAAATAGTCCAATGCCATGCTGTCACAACATATGTTAGGGCAGGGGGTTCAAAAATATTACTGTGGGCACTGTCTGATGCTTCCACTACACCATAACACCTGCACAGAACTTACCACATGCACACTTTTGGGATCTGCCAGCCAAGCATTGTACATTTCTTCTACATATGCAGATGAGCTTCCATTCAAAAATGGCTCCGTTTGAACAGGGGCATTGTAACCCCGTGTACTTGACACCATCACAGCACACTCACTGCCAGACCTCAGAAGCCATGAAGCAAATCGTTCTGGTCCTGCTGCATTATGGATCAATGGTGCTAAGGGCACCAAATTGTTCAAAACTGTCCGAACACGATGCATGTTTATTGCTCTTGTTTTTCTAAAATAAAGGACAAACACTTTTTGCACTGCCTTCGGTACTACTTACATAAATATTTACAACATACAAACGTTACAAATCGTGAAAAACTGCTTGAACGTGTACATGGAAAGCAGATCAGTGTCTTCGAAAGGGATGAACGAGAAGTTTAGCTCTCATTCACGCACCGCAGAACGCTCCGTACTCAGATACTCTGGACCGCATCCAACTTATTTATAGCCGGTTACTTACAGTACACAACATACCGCGAAAATTTATTCGCCATCTGACATACTGCCAATTTGTCGCCAATGGTTTGCACCTGATCAGATAACAGCACAAGCAGATATGCGCTACTGCCCTTAAAATAGCAAGAGACCTATACAGACATAAAACTTACAAAGCAATAATGTATTGGTTAATTATTATGCATTACGAAAATTCACAGCCAAAGGAATTAACGTTATTTTCAAGTTAAAACCTAAAACTTGTTCGGACACAATTGAATCTAACATGATGGCCTACTGGGCCACGGAGCATACATGTACACGACGTCCAATATGTGAGTTTAATATCTGCATGTAATTTATATAAAAATCAGTTTACCGAAATTAAAAGGAAACAGCACGTTCATATACAACGATCGATATTTTTGGCGCAACCCTATTGCGTAATTGGTCACACACCTATATACACACACAACTTTGCCTGGTGCATTTACATACATTATACGGGATAAAAAAAAGGCGTATAAACGCGCTTCAACAGCGTAATTCAACAGTTAAATCACGTTTTTCTTACTTTTATACGGTACCTCTTACTCGGGCCTCAACTCATCCCTTGATTCACCGCTCACCATGGACATTACGTCAGGTTGTGCAATAACACACACACACAAAATATAAATCAAATATTTACATCGCTACTGATTACCGTTTATAATTAATAAATTCGCTGAAATTGTTTCAAATACTTCTAGTTTTATATTAAAATTTAAAAAACTACCTTCACCTTTACGGCTATTATTACAACTGTCGTCCAACGTTGGATAACCTGGACCTCATTGCGCGCATGCGTGCGTTACGCTCATCCACTAACGCGGACCACCGAAACGGTGTAGGTGTCTGCTACGTTTTGCCTAATAGTCATATGATCTGTGCTAATGCCATGCTTACGTAACGTAGTGAAGTTGTGAAATCCGCAGCAAGGACGGATAGCTGAGCAGGTTATCTTGCGTGTTGCCACAAAACTGAGGGGGCGGGGCGGGGCGGGGGGGCGATACTGCTGCGAATAGCATAATCCCTGACTTGGGAAATTATATGCAGCGTTGCGATCCGTGCGCGCAAGGTGTTATTTCAATTTTCGTTGCGTCCATGTCGAGGCGAGCATTGTGAATAATGAGAACTCGTCTCCATTTCTACTGCGTAGTAGGAAAAGACACCGAGAACGTTGGTGGGGTGATACGATGCTGCGCCCGCCCCAGTGGCAAAATGGATATGTAAATAAAAATAATTTGATTTTCCCCGCTCAGCAAGTTTTGAATTATTAACAAACAAAAATCAGTAATTACGATGATTTTTAATTCAAAATTTTCGTTAGTCGGGACAACTGTGATTGCTCGCCAAGGGCGCCATAAATCCTAGCGACGCCACTGAAAGATAGAGGTGCCTTCCAAAATTTTGCAAGGACAAGGTGTCAAATCTCGAATTACTACATTGTTCGATTTAAAGAGCCAAAAGAAGGCGCCAATTATCAAATACAAATAGCGGTGACTTAACCACCTTTACTTACAGGGGACTCACACCAGTCTGTTAAGTGTCTCTAAAATTTAAAAAGAAGACACTTCTACAATTGTATCAGAAATTTGTTACATATTATTTTGCTAGTGTAAATATGGAGCTATTTTTCTTCAAACAGGATAACTTTTACTGAAAAATAATCAGGGTTGGCCTTCACTAGCTATTAACTGTCGATCTAGGCGAAGCATGCACTCGTGC
>Ga0268261_10003302_pt1 | contig 11840 bp, 12 predicted proteins | sample TergutNc150P1_FD_190353 | JGI IMG/M metagenome (GOLD analysis project Ga0268261, IMG submission 190353) | Nasutitermes corniger P1 segment gut microbial community from laboratory colony in Florida, USA - Nc150 P1 (SPAdes) (version 2) | ecosystem: Host-associated > Arthropoda: Insects >... | reverse complement strand
AGGTAGAGGTCTCTGCGACGAGCTGATCACTCGTCCAGAGGAGTCCTACCGACTGTGCTGCGTCGTCGTGTGTGATCTAGAAACATCAAGAGTGGGTGGTCCATATATATATATGACATTAGTAGCCTAAAGGTTAATAATTTAACCCTAATCCTGCTAACGTGGAGAAAATGGTGAGCTCCTAATAATGCCAGCAAATAGCAGATGGGATTTAATTTGGGGTTTAAAGGGTTAAATGAAAAGCAGAAGGTAACTCATATGCGTGTCTGCTTGGAACATCTGCTGTAGTATGGAAAAAAGGGGGACATGTTTTTGATTGTATTGTCAGAGGGGATGAGTCCTGGTGTTTGCACTGTGATCCAGAGACTAAATGCATGGATCAGCAGTGGAAAGACCATCATCTCCATAACTGAAAAAGGTTTGCACCATACCCAGTGGTTTCTTTGATCATCCTGGGCCTCTGCTGATAGACTGGTTACACAGGCGCATCACTGTCAATGCCATCTGGTTAGGTGAACCCCTGGAGCACTCGAGTCTCACACTAGAGGCTAAGAGACCTTGCATGTTATCGCGTGGACTCACTCTTGAAAAGCTGCAACAGTTTTGGTGGGAAGTTCTTCCACATCCACTCTACAGTCCAGAGTTGTCCCCCTATGACTATAATGTGTTCAAGCCTATGAAAGAGGCACATGAAGGTCATCGCTTTGATATGGATGCAGGTGTACAGGAACCAATCACACTGTGGTTTCACCAACAGCCACAGGACTTTTACAGACATGGCATAGACAGACTCATTAAACTGTGGGATGTCTGTCTGAACAACCATGGTGCATACGCCAAATAACTTGGTCATCATGCTGCGCGGTGCACACAATCTGCTTATTTATCAAACAGCTCTCACGCATTGCTGGCCTTTTTCCCCCTCTACCTTGAACATTAAGGATTTAAAAAGTGATTACTTTAATTTTGACGTGCAGTGCAGGATATGTTCCATCAGGCTGTAACACTGAAAGGCTAAGTTCAAGACCCACTTTGCCATTTTGAACAAGGGTGAATATTTCCCTGCCGTGTTAGGTGGATTCCTGCTTCCATTACATGGAATGGCATGTGCTCAGCTTACTGATGAAGAAAATGGCCTCCAGGTGTGGAAGGCAGCTGTAAGCAATGGTGGACAATAGACAAGGGGTAGTCTTCATGCTCGGGTGGTTGGACAAGGGGCTGACAACTACTTGCCTTAAGAAATCGGTGTGTTTTGGGATGATGATATGTTGAACAGGGTGTAGGGCTGGGAGTGATTTTTTGTAATTATCTAAGCAATGGAAAATGGATATGAGATTTGGAAGGAGTGTCTGTGGGTCAGGGTAACTGAAGACAGCTACAGGAAACTTGGCAAAGTATAGGTTAGATTTAGTTGGAGTGCAGGAGGCTAGATGGGATAAGCAAGGCACTGGACCAGCTGAGGATTAACTTCTTCTGTGGAAAAGGGAAGTCTACAGGTGAGCCACTAATGCCTGCGCTTGGCATGCTTGAAGTTGAGATGGACATTGAAAAGTTGAAAAGATGTAAATCATCAGACTGTGGTCAAATTCCAGTGGAATTGGTTGAAGGAGGAGGTAGAACAGTATGTTCTGAGGTAGATAATCTAATTGAGTTTATTTGTAGTAAGGAAGAAATACCTTGACAGTGGAAGGTGTCAATCATTGTACCTGTGTGTATGAAAGGTGATAAACCAGACTGTATTAATTGATGCATATCACTGTCACAACTACATACAAAATTTATCCCACATTAGTCTGTCAAGATGAACTCCAATTATTGGGGGATCATCACATTGGATTTTGATGTGACGGATCAAATACTGATCATGTATTCTCCTTCATTGAATACTCGAAAAAAAAATAGGAATTCACTGGGGCAATGTGACACTTATTTATAGACTTCATGAAAACCTGGGATTCCATTAGAAGGGGGGTTTTGTGTAATACTGTTATTGAGGTTGTTATATCCATGAAAACAGTTAGGGTAATTGAAATGTGTATGATGTGTCTGATATATTCTCTGTTCGGTAAGAGAATAGAGGGATAGAATTGAGTGGCATTGATCAGCTTCTAGTCTGTGCTGATAATGTTTTGTGCAAAAACTTGGATACTAAAGAAAAACACCGAAGCCTTGTTACTATGGATGTTGGTCTGGAAGTAAATAGTGATAAAGCAAGTATTTGTTACTGCTTCAACAGAATGCCAGGACAAAATCTGAACATAAAGATAGGTAATAAATCCTTTTAAAATGTGGTAGTGTTGAAGTATTTGGGGGATGACATGAAGAAATTAAGAGCAGGTTGAATTTGGAGATAGCGTGCTGCTGTTGAGCCCATAATTGTTTTGTGTTCCTGTTGGTTGTAAGAAACAAAAAGATTAAGGTATACAGAACCGTAATCTTGTTTGCTGTTTTGGTACAGTTGTGAAACCTGGTGTTTCACATTAGGGGGAAAACATAGGCTGAATTTGTTTGAGAATAGGCTCCCAAGGAAGATGCTTGTGTTTAAGGGGGGAAAAGTAACAGGAGACTGAAAGAAAAACGTGTATAATGAAGAGCTTGATAGTATGTATTCTTCACAAAACACAGGGGGCCAGCTGAAAGTCAGACCCAGTTGTAGATTATACAGACCTGCTCATACTGTCTACATTAACCATCTATATAATGTAACTTAACGCATGTGTTGGAAATGACGTCCCTCGTCTCTCAAACGTGTTTGACACCTGGTGAAAACTGTTTTAACCTTTTGGCAGCGGAGTTTTACATTTAAATTTTAGCACACCTCTATGTAAAATGGGAATAATACAGGAACCAAAAAAGGTAGCATTATGAAATAAATGGCATTTTGAAGAGAAAAATGGAGAGTGTGCAGCATGTTTAAAATACTCAGTACTTATATTTGTTGGAAAAATATATATAAAATGCAACATCTGGAGGCTAGCGGTATGCCCGTCCTATATATAGGACACAACGGTTCTTAAAGGTTAAGTTCTTGTCCAGAAATTGCTACTAGTTCACATCTGGTAAGGTGGTCATGTGTTTTTTTTTCCCCCCCCCCTTTCTTTCTTTTACTATGTCTTTCAATCTTTGCCTCTGAAGACGGTCTTATGGCATCAGATTGGACAAATGAGCAGGCCACTAAGTACAACTAATTGTTTGGTCCCCAAAAGTGTCATGTAGAGTGGCCGTTGAATTACTGGCTGTATGGGTGGTTGCACTGTCTTGATGAAAGAACCTGTACTCCATCTCCTCATCACTCAATTTTTAAAAAAATTATGCAAGAATGTGGCCAGAAGTACCTTCCTGAATTTGTGTTGTCATTTTAATGAACCCGCCTCATACGTAAAATAAGTTCGCTCTGGAGCGACTTCATCACTGCACCCTATCTCACAGAAGCAGTTGTAAAAATGTGTGCGGTCTGCTTGGTGGAGTTTATGCACAATATTAAATTTGTATGGTTGCAAATGAAGCAATTTATGCTTGCATGTCCAGATGACTGGCACACAGATGTCTTGTGATAACCTTAGAGATTCTTGTAATTGTGCTTCAGTATCATGTAATGTTTCTTCTGAAAGAAAGAACATCCCTTGTTTGCTGTCATTTCTTCATTGACAAGGAAGTTGCTTGATATTTCATTATCATTCCATATACTTTTTGACTTTAAATGAACTGAAAGACCAGGAACTGTCTTATAAATTTGCTGTGACATTTTTATAGTATTTCTTCCTTATATAGATTTGCACAGTAAAATATCCTTTGTGTTGCATTGTGCATATACAGTTGAACTCGTCTATAGTTACCTCAGTTTTTGCGACAACTCGGCTAGAACGTTACATGTTCTGTGGTACCAACTGATTCCCCATAAGGCAAGGTTTTTCCTGCCTTCCTTAGTACGACATACACAGGAGCATTACCTCAGATATAATGACATTGCTAGTCATCAGCTCCATTATAATTTTCCAAGAATAGACTATTTTGAGAATTATACGACCTCATCCTTGAGAAAACAAGCCTTTTACTCTTTCAGGTAGCTGTATAGACACCAGACCTGGAAACTGACACTAGTAACAGTAATTCACTTTCTGCGTCAAGTTTCTCTCACTTTTCTACTCCCGCATTTAACAGGAGACTGGTAGGAAGATCTGGAGTATGCAGTCAATAACACAGCTGTTTTTCATGCAATTATATATTTACATTTTTATCTGGACTACATGTTTCAACCTATTTTCTAGGCCATCATCAGGTCCTACTAGTTTGTTATGTATTTCGCTCACTTTGCAAAGCCAGTATTGATTTTGTTTTTGGCTGATATTATATTCTATGCTTTCACTCATTGTGGTATTGTATTTTAAAAACGCTATGTACACTTTGTCAAATTGTTGAGTTTTCTCTTCTGTCCATGTTTTGTTTGTTCGTAAATGTCTTTGCGGATTTCCGTGTTCCGTATAGGGGCGCTTTCCCTTGTTTTCCAGTCTGGGTTTTGCAGTCTACTGGTTGTGTGACTACTGTCACACAACCAGTAGAGGCAACAGACATACAAAGCACCGCGCAGACACGTAGCAAAGAAACGCTAGCAGGCCGAAGCAAACCAGGAAAACAACATAAAAAAAAGTCACACGCCGTCCACAAAAAATAAGACACACACACATTACAGGAGAAAATTTTGTCACAAAAGACGAAAACGCCGCACCGCCAAACACTGGCACAACGTGCAAAAATTCACCAAAACAGACTCCAGAATAAAACATCGAAAAACCTGATACACCCAAGAACCAGGACCAGAACACCTTACGAAGAACAACCACTGAGGAAAAACCACACAGCCCTGGAGGACACCCGGAAGACCTCTGGAAGACCACCCAGAACCATACAAACTGCAGCTCAGACTTTAACCGAATTTTAACTAACAGATGTTATATTTATTTTGCATACATACGTTCAAAAATGTTATTGTACAAATATTAAAGAGATCTCGTTAACTGTCCTAAATATGTAACACTGTAAGATATTTTAATTTAGTTTTAACTAATTTTAACCCAGTCCACAGACTGCAAAACAAGGGAAAGCGTCCCTACACGGAACACGGAAATCCGCAAAGACATTTACGAACAAACAAAACATAGACAGAAGAGAAAACTCAACAATTTGACAAAGTGTACATAGCGTTTTTAAAATACAATACCGCACTGAGTGAAAGCATAGAATATAATATCAGCCAAAAACAAAATCAATATTGGCTTTGCAAAGTGAACGAAATAAATGACAAACTAGTAGGACCTGATGATGGCCAAGAAAATAGGTTGAAACATGTAGTCCAGATAAAAATGTAAATATATAATTGCATGAAAAACAGCTGTGTTATTGACTGAATACTCCAGATCTTCCTAGTATATTAAAACACAGCGGGGATGAACAAACTAAAGGAGACTGGTAGTTTGAAAACATGGCTACAGTCATGGATAAAAGGAAGGTTTGGGCTTTACAGGAAAAGTTCAGGTGACATGACTACTAGAGAGTGGATGATACAAAATTTAAAAAAATGAACCTAAATTATTAGTGCGTTTGAACAGAACGGATAGAGAAGAAAGCGATAGCGAACGCCTGAATGAAGTGATATTAATGAGGGACTGTGTAATTGTTTTAAACAACAGAGAAGTGAGTGTACCAGTGATTGGTCCTCATCTCATGACAATTTTTGTACGTCTAAATCTTAAATGTAGGTTAATGTATTTTTGTGTGTGTGTGTGTGTGTGTGTGTGTGTGTGTGTGCACGCGTGCGTGCGTGCGTGAGAGCTCACGCATGCATACTGGCAAGTAAGTCTTAAAAGAAGTTTTGAATCCCTGGGAAGTTTAGTATTAGGGGCATTTAGTGAGTCAGATTGCCGTGTAAAAGTATTTTATATTTCTGTTGTAAAGAACACAGTATGAGTACATCAGGTCCACCACACTTCTAAAGACTGTGGGCCCTGTCGATTTAAAATGTGACAAATTGATTGGAATAGAATACTAGAAGAGCATGCACAGCAGTGACCTGTGCTCTTCAACCATACTTGATCCTGTATGCAGCCCATATATTTATGTATTCAGCAGCCCCACACCTCAAACAAAGTGCAGTATCCAATTAACAGAGATTTTCTCCTGGTCACCTGGTTTCATAATTTGCCAACCCAGGTGCCTGTACCTTAATGCAACCATAGTCTCACAGTCACAAAAAACATGTGAGGCCATGACAGATGCCTGTTGGCATCTGTCAGACTCATTACTTTTTACTAGTCCCAGTTTGTATAGATAACGTGTGAAGTAACAGTGTTCTCTTAGCAGTCCCACCATTTTTTGTGGCTTGTTTCTACCCAGGATGAGTAATTTTCCGGCTGTTTTAGCAGAGGATCTTTTAAGAAAGCCTGTAGCTTGCTTGTATCCACGAATGGACCGCCATACTCCTCATGTTGCTCTTTGTCCAGCCCCTGATCACATCCCTGGCAGCCTTTGCAGATATGTCCAGGGCAGGCTGAGGTCCTATAAGTGGATGTGAATGTCATGACAAAAAAAAAACACAGCTTTGAAGTTGAATCATTCCGTATGGTGTTCGGTACAACACTGTGTGACATACTTGCGTACAGAATTTATGTGTACTGGAGTGATTAACGCTTTCATATCTATGTTATTAACTTTAGTCACCTTATAATAGGGGTTATTTTAAGTGCCCAATTACTACAGGGTTGGCCAACCAGATTTTAACTTTGGGGGGGTGGGGGGCAAGGGTGGTACACAGTATTAGTGTTGGAAAAAATGCAGTGCATGGCTGGCTGGGCATTTTGCAGCCACAGTTAGCAGTAGTTCAGTTTGCTTCAAGTTAGTGTTCCTTTTGTTGTCAGATAATTGACAAAGTGTGTGGGATGTTCCAGGCTATCTGCTTGAGACAGATGATGACGATGATGATGATGAAGATGAAGAGGATGAGATTGGAGAGGAGCTGACAAACAATGATGAGTGCCTGTTAGAGTTAGGTCAGTAACAAACATTTTCTTATGGTTGATTTTCTGAGTTATAATCAGCAGAGATGTTGCTATTTTTTGAGAAGGCTGGAGGTTTAAGATTGGGGAGGTAGTGGTGATAATTTAATTCCAGGTTAATAGATCTTACTGCTGCTGCTGCTGCTGCTGCTGCTGCTACTACTACTACTACTACTACTACTACTACTACCACCACCACCACCACCACCTCCACCACCACCAACCACATCCTCATTCTTTTCCACAATGTTAGATGTGTTCACAGTATGGATTTTACATCATGCTTCACTGGTTTTTGTATACCCATATTGATACTTACCACTTCTGTAAAGCATTATGCTTGTAGATATTGTGGAATTTCTAACAGTCTAAAACCATATAGTAAATGGTGCTAATGTTTCTGATGGTGAGTTCTTTGATTTTACCAATAATTAGGAATTAAGATCTTCCAAAGTGGGGCAACTTCCAGTAGCATGCTGTTGTACTTGTCTCCATGAAATTGGATGTTTTAATTTGTTTAGTATGTTTGTATACTTGGAAGAGAAGCAGCACATCATCAGAGCTTATATTCAGCTAGATATAACTCGTGACGACATAAGAGGGAATGTGTTGTGCAGTTTCATGTATTTGTTACAAGTTAAGTGGTTGTACAGGTCTGTATGAGAGAGTTCATAAGTTCACTGATGGCTGATTTCTTTGCTTAGAGTCTGCTATGAAGAGAGAATCCAGCAGCCAGGCAAAGGGAAGTGGCAAAAGAAAGCATGAACCACAGTTACCAAAACCTGAGAACAAGAAAGTGAAGCTGGAGGAGCCTGCAAGTGAAGATGGTATGAATAAGTAAATACTGCAGTGTATTGGTAGTGCTTCTGTTGCCTTCGACCATAATCATGGTTTATTTTAGATCCACAAATATGTTTTGACCACAAGTATACATCATATGCTGTTGCAGTGTGAATTACAACCGTAGTGTGTAACTCTGTTAGTGTCATGCCCAAAGATTAAAGTAACTCCCAAGATATCTGAGCTGTTTTGTGTGCAGATTCGGAGTACCAGAGGGAACTATAAGAAATATGACTTTAAACAAACTGTTTTTTGCGTGTGACGGCATTGTTATCTAATGCATATATCCCATATGTTCTCTTTTCCCCAGGTATGTCCTCTTTTTCAACCAAAACGATTCCATCTAGGCTAGTTTTTCAAATGTATACAAATGTCCAGGTTGTTGATTGTTTGTTATGTTGTAAAGCTTTTGCCTACTTTAATGGTACTAATATGCAGAACTTTAATTCAGCGAAAAACGTGCTTAGAGCATGCCTCACTCCCAAGTTTCATACACTTGAGAGTTAAGATATCTTGTAACAGGGAAACCTAGACAGTGACTTGATGAAGAGTGTGACAAATTCTCAGCTCAAATAAATTGCATGTGCACCATCTTTTGACAAGTAGACAAAACATAGGGCAGATTTCTTGTGTTTCATGTGGATGAGACTGAGTGACCCATCAACGTGGAATGATATAGAGCATTTTGTCCAGTTCCTGTTAAATAATGGATTGCCAGTTGGTGACATAAAGTGTTTTGAAGAAGTCAGTGATGTGAAAAAGTTCATGGCAAGTTGCCCCAATGATGAAGAGTGTACCACTTTGGTAATACAGCAGAAGTGGACCAAATATTTTGAAAACTAAGAAATGTCAATTGCCACACACAGTTGGTGCAGATTTCACAGTTCTTTGCCATTCTCTTTCATAATGCATATTTAGAGCAAGATTTCTCGTGATGAAAGCCCAGTGGACCAATGAGAGGAACGTGTTGTGTATTGAGTCACCCAGAGAGCTTCCATTTCTGCAGTGTAATTTGAGAGGGATTTCTTATACAGATATCTGTATTTCCATGAAGAGCAGTGTGCAACTACTTAACAAAAAAGATTTACAGAGAAGTACTGATGGGCACATAAGAAGGAAATTGAATTCAAATAAATTAACCAACCAGATGCAACAGTTTTATAAGTTTATTACTTGACGTTTATGTTTCGCTCAACATGTTTAGGGCACCCCCACGCCCATCATCAGGAGCTTACAACTGCATTAACAGCCTCTGTTTTTACCTTGGAACATGGTGGTAGCACTGTTGTTGGTCGTGGTCTGGCCAGTTATATAACTGGCCAGACCACAACCAACAACGCTGCTACCACCATGTTCCAAGGTAAAACCAGAGGCTGTTAATGCAGTTGTAAGCTCCTGATGATGGGCGTGGGGGCACCCTAACCATGTTGAGCGAAACATAAACGTCAAGTAATAAACTTGTAAAACTGTTGCATCTGGTTGATTAATTTATTTGAATTGTATGATGATGCACGGACCTGCCAACGTCAAAAAGGAAATTGACTAGGGAACTGGCACCAGACTATACACTGTATATGTTTTGTGTACAAAATTTAATTACATTTATTTTTTAATTGTTTATATTTTCTTCAAAATCACAGTGCTTCTTCTATTTAATGAAATTTTGTCTATGTACATGTCCTATTTTTACCCTCCCTTTTGCTGATATGTTCTTTTTTTTATGTTTGATAGGTGGAAAATGTCATCTTTTCTTGTGATGGTTATGTGGCAACCATAGCATATGCACAGGTTGACACCATATGTTCCAAATCTCAGGAATGTGAATAGTTTTAGTTTCAGAAACACGTTTGCTCAGTAATTTAAGCGGGAACAAACTAAAACACACCAAAAATGCAGACATGTCATTTCACATGAAGTGTAAGGGAATTTCCCAACCTTTTATGTAGGGAGATTATTTTTATGTGGCAGCCGTGGCTACTCATTGTTAGCTGGGTTAACGTACAAACCCCTGTTGCAGTGAGCAATGTGCGTAATGTGATGTGAATCCACAAGCTGAAAGAAAACGTTTCCAGCACCTTTTTGATGAGCAAAAAACCCAGTACTGTGTGCTTTGCATGGAACTAAAATACGTGGACCCTTTCTCATGGCAAATAGGAAGAGCTACAAGTGTCATGCCACCTGCTGTTAGGCACAGTGGTCTGAGTGAAGTACTGCTGTGTGTTATACCAAATGTTGTCGCTGTAGGTGCTGTTCACAGTTTCCTAGAAATGTCTCCTGGTGCTTGCATCTCTACTGTACCTACTGGGTGCAGTCCCTTCTCAGAGTTCACATGTTTGATGCAGGACTTGGTTTGTTGTGGGGTTGTAGGGGGGGTGTACAGGACATGGTTTTTCCAACATTCCTAGCACTATCTTCACACCAAACAAAGGATTGTGGTATTTGTTCATGGCTTGAAGTGTTTCACCACTTCCCTGAACGATTCAGTGCTCACATGCCACCAATCGAAGAGTATAACAGAAGTCTGGTCACTCACTGTCTTGTTTTCACTATACTGTGTATAGACATCAATTACCATTTTTAGTGCAATGTTGAAAGCAAACTTTCTCTTCCCTCTGCCCCACAGAATAATGAGCATTCCACATTTATCTGAGCAAAAGAAAACCGTGGCATTTGTATCAATTTACCCTGATAATATAGAGGTGGGTATCAAAAAGTTCCTGGATTTAGCTGTAAAACTTTAGTACTCAAAACTCAGTGGTTTCCACTCTAATCACCCTCAAAACATCCCTTCTGCATGCGTGTGTGCAACACACACACACACACACACGTAAATTCCCCACTGGTTTTGCCATGTTTGGAAGCACTCGTGGCATGCCTCCTTTGATATGATGAGCAGGCCGGTTGACACAGTGTGTTTGATGTCTTTTGAGTGTTGCAAAATTTGACTTGAAGCCTCATTTTTAGTCTGGGGAAGAGCCAGAAATCACAGGGTGCAAGTTCTGGCAAATACGTGGCTGCAGCATGGTGTGATTTGTTTTTCTGCCAACAGTTGCTGCACTGCCATAGCTGTGTGGCCTGTTGTGGTGCAGGAGCCAGCTATTGCACCATTTTCTTGGTCGTTTTCTTCTCACTGTGCTGATCTACATGTGACACCCACTTCATTGGCAACCTTACTGGTGGTTTTCTGCCAGTCGGGATGCACCAGCTCCTTCATCTTTGAGTCTGCTTCAGCATTCACAGAAGTTGAAGGTCTGCCACCATGAGGCTCATCTTCCAGCACTTCTTGTCCACTTTTGAAGCAGTTGTACCAGTCATACACAGCTGTTTTCCTTTTCAAGATCACTATCCCAACAAGCAGTTTGCAAGGTTTCCCTCAGTAGGAGCAACAAAGTTTCACACCAATACAAAACAACAGGCAAAATTATAGTTCTCTATTTCTAGATCTTTATTATTTTTGGATTCCTTGACTTCAGTCTGCTCTTAATTTCTTTTTGAATAGAATTTGGATTTGTTAAGGCTGTTCCCATAGATTTGAACTGTTTCACCCTTGCAAAAGATTTATTATCAGTTATTATGTTGTTATTTTGTGCTGCATTCTTATCTTGATACATGACCATGTACTTAGTTTTCTCAGCAGTTACTTCTAGACCAGTCTCCTTACTAGTGACTACTGGATGTTTTTTATTAATGGTATTTACACTGCACCCAATATATTATCAACAACATACATTAACCCTTAAAACCCTGAATTAATTCCCATCTGCTATTTGCTGGCATTATTAGGAGCTTACCATTTTCTCCACGTTAGCAGGATAAGGGTTAAATCATTAACCCTTAGGCTGCTAATGTTATATATATATATATGGAGCACCTATTCTTGATGTTTCTAGATCACACACAATGACGCAGCACAGTCGGTAGGGCTCCTCTGGACGAGTGATCAGCTCGTCG
>Ga0268261_10003301_pt1 | contig 11840 bp, 14 predicted proteins | sample TergutNc150P1_FD_190353 | JGI IMG/M metagenome (GOLD analysis project Ga0268261, IMG submission 190353) | Nasutitermes corniger P1 segment gut microbial community from laboratory colony in Florida, USA - Nc150 P1 (SPAdes) (version 2) | ecosystem: Host-associated > Arthropoda: Insects >... | reverse complement strand
TAGAGGGGTGTCACGTGGTCAGCGCAACGGGTCCCCACGGCCGTTAATCTCTGTTATCTAGACCTGGAGCCGCTACTTTTTTATTCAAGTAGCTCCTCAATTGATCTCACGAGGCTGAGTGGGCCCCGTTCCAGACCCACTACTACTCAGAAAATCTGGTAGCGCCGGGAATCGAACCCGGGACCTCTGAATCTGTAGCCAGAAACTCTGACCACTAGACCACAGAGGCGGTCATCGAAACTGCAAAAAGCATTAAATTTTTGGGACTAACTCTCGACACTACCCTAAACTGGAAACACCATATTAGTGAACTAATACCCAGACTAAACAAAGCCTGCTATGCTATCAGGTCAATCCAGCCGTTCATGTCACCGAATGTACTGAGAAGTACGTATTTCTCATATGCACATTCCATTATGTCGTATGGACTCATATTTTGGGGAAATTCAACTGATAGTAACGATATATTTAAAATCCAAAACAGATTAATTAGAATAAGCACGAACTCAAATAAGAATGCCCCTTGTAGGAAAGTATTTAAGAGTTTAAATATCCTTCCACTCCAATCACTATACATATACTCAATACTTTTATTTATTAGTAAAAACAAAGACCAATTTTCTCTCAACTCACACATACATGCAATTAATACAAGACATAAAAACAACCTGTATGTATCTGCTGCCAACTTAACATTATACCAAAAAGGTGTTTATTACTCAGGAATCAAGGTTTTCACTCATCTGCCAATAACCATTAAAAACCTATCAAGCGACAGGAATACATTTCAGATTGCATTACAAAAATTTCTCTTAAACAATTCATTCTACAGCCTGGAGGAATAATTTAACACATAATAAATTAATACAGTAACCTTACTCTGACAATTAGACTTAACTCAGCTCAACCTATACTTATACTTCATTTAATCATAACTTTTAATTATCAATGTAGTTGACCTACGATACTATTTTTAAGACAAATTATGTATACTTATTTTAAACAACTGTGTATACTTGTATATCTAATATGCTAATATGTAAATGACCAGTTCCACATCTGTAAAGATCAATGGAATGTAAAATAAATGAATGAATGTTTTGCTAACGGGATGACAACACAGTACTGCCAAACCTGACAGTCACGTGTGTGTCTGTGTCGGAAGCCCCTGTGTTTATATAACTTCATCGACCTTCTCAACCTGTTTCGTCCTTTCTGGGAAATGTTTCGCCAACAGCATGACTACACTGTGATCCATGCTTCTCACATGCGAAATATATGATGCATTCTCGAGAGTCGGAAACCCTACAAACATTTACATTCCGGCTCCTGAAGGGAAAACAAAGAACTTTAGTGACATTTCAAACGGACGGTAACATTCCAATTTCGTTACATGTCTTTGCTTTCCTTTTAATTGTCGAACAAGACATTTAATTCATTCGCGATGGTGCCTTCTTCCCGCATGTGTGTGTTTTGCGTAAGTTGTGGGCCCTTTCGTACGTAACATGGCGCATATTTCACTCCGATACTTTTCCATAATTTATTCCGTCCCCATGTTTTTGTTACATAATACACAAAATTGCTTTCCGGTTTCGCCATTGGTCATCCCGGGCAACGCCAGGTACCCTTGCTAGTATATATATTATATATATACATATATATATATGTATATCTATATATATGTGTGTGTGTGTGTTTTATAACAAAGCATTTTACTCAATATCTTCTTTATTTACAGCACAAATCAGTGGAAACATGGATTTTGTAATCTGTATTGCGCTGTAAAAAAATGAGATCTCATTTCAATTTCGGTGTGTTGATTGCTCTTCCCCAAGATGTTTTAAGTGCGGCCGCTGGTGAAGGCTGGAAATGGGGCTGAAACAGAGTGAAAATTGAAATCTGATAACAGAGATGGAGTTCTGACTGACAAGTTGTGTGTTATTTCCTTTTATATTTGAATTTTGCTGTGTACTTTTCTTTAAAACTTTGGTGTCTACAGTACGGCGTCTTATACAGTTGAGGAGACTTAGGGGGTGACACCGATGACTGTACAACTGTGTGACAGTATTTTGTGTGACTGTACAGTTATGTTGGACAGCGTACATTCTTAGACACAATAGGAAAGCATTTTTGAATAACGACAGCTTCGTTATGCTTGTCCGTTGGGTCTTCCATCCACACGAAACATCTCGGCTCCGACAGCAGAGTCTGGAGATACCACATACTTCATTCACAGATCTGTGAGCAGTAGCTTATGTTGGCAATTGTGTTGGCTAGTTGTGGCAGCATGTGGAACATAAACTGGGCTCCCCAAGAGAGCTGCGCAGTTGCGGAAGAAGCTGGCATTTACTGGGGGAGGAAATATATAAGTTGTTGGAACAACAGGTTTCTTAGAGTTCCTATATATATATATATATATATGATTCAGAACAACCTGTTGTTATCTCACCAACGGAACATTTGCATTTCCCTGATCAGCAAGGTTAGGAATGCCGGGTGCATGTTGTAGCTTTCTCATGTTTTACTGCATTCATTTTTGCTTGTATATTCCAATTTTATCTTACAGATGTTGCTAGCAGTATGTAGATGATATGCAGTATTTTTAAAGTTTTTGTGTTTCTTCCAGTAGTGTTTCGTGGGCTTGGTTCTGATTTTGTTGAATGACATTTATTTTGGATTTGTTTTCTGTCTTTGTGGTGATTCCAACAATCCAGTTCCACCAAAAATTGTATTTATGCTTTTGTGTTTTTGATACAGTTGAAGATGAAAGTGTGACGGTGTTTGAGGACCGTGTTGAAATGAACTGACAGTCAGCGATTACTGTGACATTCTGATTTGAATCAAAAAGCCATCCAACACACATGCACTGTCTACCCAGTTGTCCTTAGATAAACGTCACACATCCAGGCATGAATCTGATGGTGGCCATAGTTTGCTACATGGGGCAACATGTTGGGTGGTGTGATGGCCAGTCACCCAGAAATCTAGGTACTGATATCACAAAATATGCAATATTTCCTGTTTAATTCCCATTTCCTAAGCAAGTACATGTTGAAATTAAGTCTTTACCATCACATCTGTCTTTCTGAATTGTTCGTTATTGGGGTCTCCTAATTACCCCAAGCGTTGAAAATCTGTGTTTACCACTTGACACCGAACAACCATGCTGCAGTGTCAGGACTGATAGTGAAGTGGAGATCTATCTCAGACGGTAAACCAAAGTACCCTTGATCTGTTAGCAGGGCACTCACCATATGATTACAGGCTGAATATGGGGCCAAATTGAATGTGCAATAATGCAAAGTGTTATGTTGTGTGACAGACTGCTGTGTGTGTGGATTGTCAGTGGTGTTTCATTGTGGAAGGTGCTGACTGTTACTGTATTCTTCACATTCTTACTGTAACAGTATACAAAACCATGTCCTCTACTACCAGTTTATAGCTAGACACTGCACACTGTACACACGTGTATGCATATGTTGCTGTTATTAAATTGCCTGTTTTCCCACAACCATATAATATTGAGGGCCTGGAAAGCCCCCACGGATGCCCTTCCCACAGTTTTCTCTTACAAAGGGGAGTCTGTGCAACTGTACAATCAGTTTGTGTTCATACAGTGGTGTGTACATGAACAGAGGGTTGATTGTGTATCAGCAGTTGCACTGTGCTGTATTTTCAGACAGTTACTTGTTAATTCTCCTTGCCCATTATCAAACGCAATGGAATTATTGAAGATGATTATACAATTTTAGGATATTATGTTGGCTTAACAGCATCTTAGTTGTTAAATGTTTATACAGGACAGTGGCAACTGTAACTTTAAGGATATCTGCATCTTTCCACACAGTGATGAGATAAACACCCACTGTATGCCTTACCAGTAGCAACTTCCAATTCATTTTTTCTTACTGTTATGCATTAATTCTAAAATATATTCTGATTTATTCTGATTGACCTTAAATAAGTAAATAAGTGGCCACTTATTGGGAAACTGTCCTGTGAAAGTCACAACAAGATACTTCCACGAGTTCTTGCAAATGGCTAGGAATAATAAAACCGTTAGACACTGTAAATTAGAGTGTCTTTAAATCGCCGAAGAATTCACAATATTGAGCTCAGTGTCGCACAGTGATTGTAAGGTCTTTACAAAGAATAGCCATGACATTTTAACAGTAATTTTGTCACACTGTATAAACTCCATCCTGTTGCTCCTTTCCACAAATCCTTGATCACCCTGTGTTACAGCATGTAACAAGTTCGCCTTTCACTGTGACACAAATAGTGTGCATTCCTCTGCATTACAATAATCAGACCAGACTCACAGCATAGGGCCATATATCAAGTCTATTGTGCCACTTTGTCCCAATTGTCTGGTCTGTAAAAATAAGACATAATTATATGTATATGTCTTATTTCTTACAGTTCAGGAAGTCAAGCCTGTTGATATGTGCAAGCCTAAATCAGACGGCCAGGCTTGGACTGCTTGACCATTGAAGGGACAGACAGTTGTGCTGAAACATCAGTAACTGCTGAACTGTGCTGCATAACATCCCAGAAGAACAAAGAACTCATTTGTACTGTGGCAGAAGCCTGATATCATGGATGTTATTACTAGTTCTTTCTTTGGTCAAGAGGTTGGCACATTTTGACGAGTGTCAACAGTAACCAGAGTTCCCCTTAACCAGTTCCCCTTTAGGGCCCAGACATTACAAAACACAGTGAAGGAGTTCTGTGTATCGGTCCGTGTAATACATAATGCAAATTAATTCAGTGGGTATGAATTAAGACATATAGAGCTCTAAGACCGCGGTCTATTGAGTTATAACAGAATGCAGTCTGTTCAGATAGTAACCTTCTTTTGAAGGAAACTTTATCAGCAGATCAAAAAATACAACAAATTCCACCAAGCACAGTCCATGAAAAGCTAACAGCCACCCAGTCAGTCAAGAAATTTCCTGCCTTTCATGGAACCGAAAGGTTCTTTACCACATACACAAGAACCTACCATTGTACCGTATCCTGAACAAGAAAAATGCATTTCACATCTTCATAATCTCATCTATAAGATCCAATTTAACCCTTAGGCTACTAATGTCATATATATAATTATATATATGGAGCATCTATTCTTGATGTTTCTAGACCACACACAACGAGCACCACAGTCGGTAGGACTCCTCCGGACGAGTGATACGCTCGTCGCAGACACCTCTACCTGACAACACACGACACTCACAACTGACAAAAATATCCATGACCCCGGTGGGATTCGAACCAGCGATCTCAGCAGGTGAGCGGTCGCAGACCGCTGACCTGCTCAGATCGTGGATTCGAATCCCACCGGCGGCATGGATATTTGTCTGTTGTGAGTGTCGTGTGTTGTCAGGTAGAGTTCTCTGCTAGAAGCTGATCACTCATCCAGAGGAGTCCTACCGACTGTGGTGCGTCATTGTGTGTGATCTAGAAACCTCAAGAATAGGTGCTGCATATATATATGACATTAGTAGCCTAAGGGTTAATGATTTAACCCTTATCCTGCTAATGTTGCGAAAATGAACTCCTAATAATGCCAGCAAATAGGAGATGGGATTTAATTCAGCGTTTAAAGGTTTAATATTATCCTACAATCCGTGTCTAATTTCTCACAAGTCTCTCCCCTTAGCTATTTCCCGCCTTCTATTTCTGATAGGTATTTACATATAAAACCTGATCTTCAGGGTCTCATATCCATGCCAGTTTAATAACATAACACATGCTCAACATTTCCCTCTCTTAACTGTTAACACTACACTTCACAGCAGAATATCAAGAACTGTAAAATCATCACTGCAGTAAGGGTGAAAACTTTTTACTTTCTATATTCTCTACTGCTACATTCTGTCCAATTAATGAAGGCAGTGTTATCACTGGCAGTTCATTGCAATACTGACTAAAAAGATTAATGCTTATGTCCATTACGCTGATTCCAGAAAAATCAATATCCATACCATCACTCAGCTGGTTAGATTCCAGCCTATTACCACACAGACCTAGGTTCAAACCCAGGCCAGTCCATGTTGGGTTTGTGGTTGACAAAGTGACATTTGGACAGTTCGTTCACCAAGTACTTCAGGTTTTTCCTTTTAGCATTATTCCACACTACTTCATACTGAAATAATCCCTCTATTGGTCTATCTGACCAACTGAAAGTGTCTTTAACAAAAATGGGTCAGTGTTCTAGACAGAAGTTTCCATGTTCACATTTGTGTTCACAATTCGAACAAACCCATAAATGCCAACAAAATTAAAAATTTGTGCACTGACTCTCTAGCAAAGGAAGATTATGATAATCTGATCAGAACAGTCAATAACATGACCTTATGGCACTTCACAATACTGTTATCAAGATGTAAATGTAAAATGTCTGGAATATTATTAACTTTTTTGCACCTCAATCAAATGCACAGTGTACCGTGCAAAATACCAGAACTGAAATGTCCCTTACATTCCCTTTCAATGTTACCACCACCAATGCCACTGCCGCCGCCGCCGCCACCACAACTTGCTCAACAGAAATACAGGGAGATTTCTAAGATGAGATAAAAAAAATGGTAATTTAGAATTTTCTATTGCTCGGTTGACACAACTGTGATCAATGGCCGGGTGCTGTACCGGCAAGTGTCTGCCAAGACAGGAGCAAGTGTAATGAATCTGCAGGCTCTCAGAATTGATTTTGCCAAGGCCTGTGCCAGATAGAACTACAGTCTGCACACAGGCAGACCATGGTTTTCTGATACAGCTGAAGAAGCAACAAAGACACTCAGTCTCTTCCCTTACCACAAGGTTTGTTCGAACTCACACAGATGGTCATCTGGCCTTTATGGAAGGACAAAAGAAAAATACGCAAACAGCCAGAACACAATATGGAATACATACATCGTGTCATGTGAAAAATGTAAACTTAATTCTTGTCTCAAAACAGACAATCTTCTGCTTCTGTTGGCGCTGCAGCCCCTGTGGGCTGTGGCCTGTCGAAAAAGTCCCTCAGTTATTCCCTATCTATCACCAACTCTCTCCATCTTCTCACTCCCATCTCTTTCTACTTCTTCTCTCCATACTTTAATGGGCAGAACAGAAAATAATTTTTCCAAAAATTTAATTTCAATTAAGTGTTGATATTGGTAAATAACAGGGCAAATATTTTTAAAATCATTTTTATAAAGTTCACATGAATTCAATCTTAACAAACATCCTTGCACAAGTGTAATTTAACATAAATATGATACATCAGTGCACACAATAAATATTGAATTTATCATCATTTTGTTCAGGTTACATGCATCATCATCATCCACATCAAAAAAATTTTGAAATGTTAAAAAAAATCATGGAAGGTTTAAAAGGTTCCTCTCTGCAGTGAATGCTGTACTGCACACACCACAGGAATTGTACCCTCACCACTATGTATGCCTTGATGTATTACCATGTGACTCTTTACAGCAAGTCTTATTACACACATCACAGTAATAGAGATGCTCACCATTGTGTAAGCACTGATGTGCTATACGACTAATCTGCTGACTAAATGCCTTATTGCAGACATCACAGCAATATGTGCACTGACCAGCACACATGTGCTGTGTTATCATGTGAGTCTGTAAAATGAATGACATTACACACACCTCAGGAACATGGGAGCTCACCACTGTGTATAAGTTTTGTGTTGAAAATTTTATTTTTAAATTGAATGTCTTACTGCACACATCACAGCAATATGAGCATTCAACATTATGTGATTGCATATGCCTTCTAAGGGAACGCTTGCTGGTGAATGTCTTATTGCACACATCACAGCAATATGGGCGCTCACCACTATGTAAACTTTTATGTCTTATAAGGTTATCCTTACGAGTGAACGCATTACTGCACACATCACAGCAATATGGGCGCTCACCACTATGTAAACGTTTATGTCTTATAAGGACACTCTTTACCTTGAAGGTCTTACTGCACACATCACAGCAATATGGGCGCTCACCACTATGTAAACGTTTGTGTGATATAAGGCTACTCTTTTGACTAAATGTCATACTGCACACATCACAGCAATATGGACGCTCACCACTATGTAAACGTTTGTGTGATATAAGGCTACTCTTTTTTTGAATGTCTTACTGCACACATCACAGCAATGTGGGCGCTCACCACTATGTAAACGTTGTTTATGTCTTATAAGCTTACCCTTTTCAGTGAACGCCTCACTGCACACATCACAGCAATATGGGCACTCACCACTATGTAAACGTTTGTCTTATAAGGCTACTCTTTCGACTAAATGCCTTACTGCACACATCACAGCAACATGGGCGCTCACAATTATGTAAACGTTTGTGTGATATAAAGCAACTGTTTTGACTAAATGTCTTACTGCACACATCACAGCAATATGAGCGCTCACCACTATGTAAACGTTTGTGTGATATAAGGTTACTCTTTGTGTTGAATGTCTTACTGCACACATCACAGCAATAGGCGCTCACCACTATGTAAACGTTTATGTGTTATAAGGTAACTCTTTAGATTGAATGTCTTATTGCACACGTCACAGCAATATGGATACTCACCACTATGTGAACGTTTTTGTCTTATAAGGTCACTATTTACATTGAATGTCTTATTGCACACATCACAGCAATATGGGCGCTCACCACTATGTAAACGTTTGTGTGATATAAGGCTACCCTTTTGAGTGAACGCCTTACTGCACACATCACAGCAATATGGGCGCTCACCACTATGTACACGTTTATATCTTATAAGGTCATTCTTTATGTTGAATGTCTTACTGCAAACATCACAGCAATACTGGCTTTCACGTCTATGTATGCATTGGTATTTTATCATATCACTCTTTTGAATGAATGCCTTACTGCACGCATTACATGAATATCGATGCTTCCTAGTTTGTGCATGAAGTTGCTCATTCCGAGTACTCTGTCAAAAACTTGAAGATTACACATTAGGTTATTTCCTAACAGAAAGAACAAGTATTCTGCATGCAATGTGTGAATTAACAAAAAATTATTGGTTTTGAAGAGCTTCATATTTGAAGCAAAGCATTGCATAAGCACAAACCACAAAACTCTGAATGTTTCAACTGAGAGCTCTGAATAGCAGTACTGTTGCTGGGGTGCTTGAACATTCACAAAATCATGGAGCAATCACAAAAACATAGGTGTCAGAACGCTGACATACGGGAAGTTCCAAACCCAGGTCCCATAAAATTTAGACATCGCCTGCAGTACTTGGAGCCTGGGGTTTGTAAATCCCTGGACTACTACTGCAACCTTACCACTCCCATTTATTATTTTCACCTTTGCACAATATTGAGATAAAAATTTGATATGTGTGTTGGAGGCTTTACGTAGTAGAGTGTGGAATGGTATTCTAGAAAACGTGAAAAATGGTGATCAAGCTTTGTCACTATTTCTTACAGGATATAAAAAGCATGTGTACGTAGGAGACCATTTTTTCATGTGCTCAGGTAAGTGGAGGTTTTGCTGACATTCTGCCAGCACAGACATAAACTCCAAATTAATTTGCATGGTGTCATGACTTTCTGGTACATGGTACCACCTAGCTTGAAATTACCCACACTTATGGCATGCTATGCTTAATTAGTGGTTCAGAACATCCCATCATGGGTAAAAAATTTACCCTTTGATCTATGCACATGACTTTCAGGATTTCTTTATTTGACCACAGTCATGATTTTTCATTATCTCAACCACAAAGGAAAACCTTCTTCTCGCATTGACATCACGACTTGACAAAACCAAAACTACTGTTTTACAGGGACAGACTTATAGACAGAGACAGGCAATTCTGGATACCTATGAAGCATGCTAGACACTCAACAGACATAACACCTACCCCAGGATCAGTCCTTATTAATGAAGATGTAATTGGCTCCTGATTCTCTTCCTCTGTCACCTCAGCGACCCCTTTCACTTGCATACGTATCACCTCTTTCCCAACCTCAGATGTTGCACACAAACCAAACTCGCCGCTCCGCAAATCAACGCAGTTCTGTAAAAGCACCACAGTAAAGACAGTTGTGCTCACTCATTACATGAAACTGAACACTATTAGAACCATTTTATGTAGCGTAAAAACTGATAATAGCTGCTGTGTACAGATTTACTGCATTGAAACTTACCGAATCACTAATACAAAGGGAAGTACAAAGCAGAGAAATCTTCTTTTGCAGCATATAATGGCTGAAGTCCACACCATGTTCAGAGTTCCTATCGTAAGCCAAACAAACCCAGTTTACACTCCCACATGATTTAATGGAAAATATGAAATTGAATTCATGACTGTACATCCAACAGATCGAAGGAAAAATATAAACTGCTCAGGAAAATAATCATCAGAATGATAACATTCATGTGAAACACTCAACTGTTTGAAAGAGTCAAACTGAGTAAGTGCCAGGACGCACTATTTACAGTAACAAAATAACAACACAGCAGTTACATGCATCACACAGCTGTTTGTTTTGACCGTGTACTGCACGATATATATGAAGCACAACTAAATGTCACAGATATAAAGTACCATCCCAATTTGTGTACTGAAGGGACAATGTGAAACAAACAGAAGTACTTGACACCAATGGAATACTTGCAACTATGGAAGACAACTCCAAACAATTCCAGGCACTAGTGCAAATGCTGTGTACAAACAATGCACACTCACAGAACAGGAACTTAGTAATGATAGAACTAAAGACATACAGCAAACAGTATTAACTGAAATGTCAGTGGTTGCTCAGCTACTGAGGTATTCCGCAAAGTTTACAGAACTCAAGGTGTATTACAGTGTGCAACAGAACACATTACGAACTCCCCTCCAAATATTATGGCAGCACAACAATACATTGTTGACCAACTACAGTATAAAAAAACATAAGGAAAAAATTACCTGTAAGAAATTACCTTAGTATAGGTGCTGTTTGATAAATGGAATACTTAGTAATCTGGCACCTCTCCAGTCACGTGGGTGCCAAATTAAATAAATTCTACTGTATAAGCACTTAAATTTGTCTGAGATTTAGGAATCATTTTGTGGATAAGGATTTTTAACTACACGGAGATGAGAATATATTTTTGTCATCTTTGCAATTACACACAGACCAACCCATCCAATAGAGACACCCCAAAAGAAACAATCACAGTAAAACCTTTTCATTCCCAACTGTGCAGCTGTTTCAATTGGTTAGAAATATTGATGTCACAGAACGGGTGGATGGATGGATGGATGGGTGGGTGGATGGATGGATGGATGGGTAGGTGGATGGATGGATGGATGGATGGATGGGTGGAAGGATGGATGGATGGGTGGATGGATGGATGGGTGGGTGGATGGATGGGTGGGTGGATGGATGGATGGGTGGGTGAATGGATGGATGGGTGGATGGATGAATGGATGTGTGGATGGATGGGTGGATGGATGGATGGATGGGTGGGTGGATGGATGGACGGATGGGTGGATGGATGGATGGATAGATGGATGGATGAATGGGTGGATGGATGGATGGATGAATGGATGGGTGGATGGATGGATGGATGGATGAATGGATGGATGGATGGATGGATGGATGGATGGGTGGATGGGTGGAAGGACGGATGGATGGATGAATGGATGGGTGGATGGATGGATGGATGGGTGGATGGATGGATGGATGGATGGATGGGTGGATGGATGGGTGGGTGGATGGATGGATGGATGGTTGGGTGGATGGATGGGTGCATGGATGGATGAGTGGGTGGACGGATGGATGGATGGACGGACGGACG
>Ga0268261_10003300_pt1 | contig 11841 bp, 8 predicted proteins | sample TergutNc150P1_FD_190353 | JGI IMG/M metagenome (GOLD analysis project Ga0268261, IMG submission 190353) | Nasutitermes corniger P1 segment gut microbial community from laboratory colony in Florida, USA - Nc150 P1 (SPAdes) (version 2) | ecosystem: Host-associated > Arthropoda: Insects > Digestive... | reverse complement strand
TCCAAATACTCTCCTCAACACCCTATTCTCAAACACCCTCAGCCTGCATTCCTCCCTCAATGTCAGCGACCAGGTTTCACACCCATACAAAACCACGGGCAAAATTATAGTTCTATATATCTTGATCTTTAAGTTTTTGGATAGCAACCTGGAAGGCAAAAGATTCTGCACCGAATGGTAGCAAGCATTCCCTAACTTTAATCTGCTCTTAATTTCTTCCTGAATAGAATTTTGATCTGTTAACGTCGTTTACAGATATTTGAACTCTTCCACCCTTTCAATGGAACTATTATCAATCTTCACACTGTGACCCCGCCCTGCATTCCGATCCCAAGACATAACCATGTACTTAGTTTTATCAGCATTTACTTTTAGTCCAGTCTCCTTAGTAGCAACTACTAAAGCTTCCGCATTTTCCTTTACAGTATGTACGCTTCCTCCCAATATGTTAACATCGTCGGCATAAGCCAGAAGCTGATGCGTACCATTTAATTTCAAGCCGATGTACCATTTAATTTCAAGCCATCCCGGTTTACCTGAACCCTCTTAATGGCATACTCCAAAGCAAAGGGAAGCAAACATACTGTAAACAAAAACACAAAAGCTGTAGTCGTCACTAGTAAGAAAACTGGTCTAGGAGTATATGCTTAGAAAACTAAGTATATGTTCATCTGTCATGACCAGAATGCAGGACAAAATCACATTAAGAGAGGTAATAAAGCCTTTGAAAGAGTGGAATAGATCAGATATTTGGGAACAGCCTCAACAAATGAAAATTCCATTCAGGAATAAATTAAGAGCGGATTGAAGTCGGGGAAAGCTTGCTATCATTCGGCGCAGAATCTTTTGTCCTCCATTTTTTTTATCCAACAATGTAATGACCAAGATATGCAGAGCTGTAATTTTGCCTGTTTTGTATGGGTGTGAGGCTTGGTCTCCCACAGTAGGGGAGGAAGATAGGCTGAGGGTGATTGAGAATAGGGTGCTGAGGAAGGTACTTGGGTCTAAGAGGGACAAGGTGACAGGGGAGTGGAGAATACTACATGAAGAGGAGTTTTATGATCTGTACTGCTCACTAAATATTATTTGGGTGATCAAATCAAGGAGAATGAGATGGGCAGGACATGTGGCATATACAGGAGAGGGGTGCTTATAGGGTGTTGGTGGGGTGACCTGGTGGAAAGAGACCACCAAGAAGACTCAGGCATAGATGGGAGGATAATATTAAAATGGATCTTAAAGAAGTGGGATGGGGAGGCATGGACTGGATTACTCTGGCTCAAGATAGTGATAGGTGGTGGGTGCTTGCGAATGTTGTAATGAACCTTTGGGTTCCATAAAATGTGGGGAGTTTTTTTGACTAGGTGAGGACCCATTAGTTTCTTAGGAAGGTCTCTGCTTGTGGGAATTACTTATGTCCTCATAGTATATATTTCATATTACCTGAAGATGGTCAGGACAGCCAAAACATGTCATAATGAATACTAACTTCTGCAAACAATAAAAATTTAGTTGTGATTGATGGGTTATTTCAGTATAACTTAATGTTATCACAAGGGGATGTTTAAAATAAAGGATTAGTTTTGTTTGGCCATGGCTCATGCAGTTAAATCTGTAATCAGAGTGCCAGTCAGTCAGTGTGGTCTAGTCTGGTCTGTTTAAGTTTGCTTGAATGCACTTTATGCTCGTACAGTAACAGATACTCTCTTTTTGTGCACATTAATATTTATCAGGTGTTGCATAATTAATCAGAAGTCACAACCTTTGTTGTGCATAACTTGTACACTAGTATTTTGTTGAAGAGCCAAACTGTACATTGATATTCTCGTTGATACACAGTCCAGACACAGACTTTAAGAAAAATAACATCAAGGATATTCATCCATGTACATCCATGATCTATAAATGTTAAGAATGTGGGTTACTTTTTATCACTAGACAAGAAATTCAGTAGATATGTATAAAAAGTTGATCTATCTTGTTCCCAAGCTGTATAAAATACACTCCCCCTTGTGTGTGTGTGTGTGTGTGCAGACTAGCTGACATGGTCACTGTGTTATTACTGCTGCAATCTGAGGCACCTACAGGCACTTGGTCATCTTTTATTGGTAGTAGAGTGCAAGTGGTCTTAGTGTGCTTTGAAATACATTAAGTTGGATAAAGTGTGTTCACTTGCACCAGTTTTGCAAAATATGTATCATTTAAATAGCCATAAGAAATATTGTGGGTGGGGAGGAACACACACACACACACACACACACACACGCGCGCGCGCGCGCAAACATTGCCATGTAAAAAGAAATTTTGGACATCTGGTTAAGGGCTGGACATAAATAAAACACAAAAATATGTTTCTCTCGGAGTAGGATCATGAACAACCAAAATAATGGATATTGGTATTCCAGAAATCGTTGTGAAGTTCATGAAATGTCTTTGAATATCCCAGAAGGCAGGGTATGCTATCCGGTGAGTGCACACAAAAAGATAAGGACTGTTGTTTATGAAGAAACAGCAAATCCCAATCACTCCATTCATTAATTCTGACTTTGTCATTCATGGAATTGACAGAAATGTCCAGTTACTTCATGCAGGACAGTGCTATGACTAACATGGCAGATTTTTCAATGATTGCACTGGAAGGGCTATTTAGCGAACAGGTGATAACTAGTGGATTGTGAGCTCATAGATTTTCAGATGTGACGCACTGCAGTTACTCTTTGTGCCGGAGACCACAAGCCTGTTTATGTCAAAACCCCATGTCACATGTAAGAACTAAAAAGACAGGTTTTAAAAAGATAAATTGTTACTATTTCAAGCCAAGTTCTGTTGTCTTTCAAGAAATATTTTCATTATGTTCAAGGGTAACTTAGGAGCAGGAGGCTGGCACTCCAAGTCTCTTACTATAAAACATGATAGCTAGAATTGCAGAGGAAACATGGATACCAAGGGTATGCAGGTTCTATGTGTGTTAGTATTTCCACAACAAGTATGATACACAGGATCACAACATAGTCTGGCTCTTTGTTAAAAGGGAAACAGAAGAAGGTTTAAGAGTTAAATTCTTTTTTTGAAGTCAGTGTTGGATATTTAGTAACATACACTGTCTTTTTGGCAATTGCAATATTTACAGTGTTCCTGCTTCATTTATGTAATTTGAATTTCAGTCTAGACAGAATACTGTTGGCTGGACTCTGGACACTGTATATGATACTGGCTTGGAATGTTGACCAATCTGATTATGAGTACCAGTGCCAACAACTGAGGAAGAAACACTCCAAGCTGATGTATTACTAACCTGGCATGTGTTCAACTGTGACCAAGTTATTTCTTGTGACAGGTATAGCCACCTTATGTGAGTCTGCATTAGGGCACATTCATATGAACTCTATGACTTGTTTTTGTAGTGAAGACTGAATAATAATTAAACTGGTCATTTCAAACATGAAAAGTAGGATATGTAAATGACTAAAATGAATGGCATTAAAATTAATGGACTGAAACATTTTTCAAATAAAATTAGAGGCAGTGCTGTCAATATTGTATCAGCAAGTTGGGAAATTGTATGTGTAGTGTAGGAGTTTTGGCATGCTTACAATTTTCAGTGTGTTTCAAACAAGTGCCCTTAAATGCAAAGATTTTAAATACTGCTTTCCATTTTCTTATACAACACATACCATATCTTTCTCTGTATCCTACAATCAGATTTACATTATATTGTAGCATGGTTGCTGGAATACAGAGAATGTTCATAATACAAGAGTATAAAGTGGAGACTGAATCTTCAAAGCCATTGTGAGATGTAGTGTTACATTAAAAGAATAAATGTAAGCTAAATGGTTCCTGTGTGGAATGATGGGTACGCCATTGTGCAGAGGAGACGTGCTGCAATGCATGTAGGTCCCCAAGTAAAGTGTACCATAAATTTGATTTTAATCAAAACTGAAATGGCTTGACAGTTTCATTAAAATCTGTTCAGCAGTTCTCGAATAGTTACATGTGCACACGCATGCGCGCACACACACACACACATGAATGGCCAAAGCAGTGAAATTTTGACAGTGATATGTTACAATAAACAGTGTCTTATTTTGACATTGTCCATAGTCTCAAGTTTCTTAGAACAGAAACAGATGGAGTTTAAAAAACACATTTGAAACAATTCAGGATGATGGACAATGTCCAAAATAAGAATCATGTTTATCGCAATTTGAGTTATGCAGCTACTTTTGGGAAGGCAGATACATAGGTCAGGTACATGTGTACTGTATATGCATATTCTTTTAAGTCCTGAGGCCATTAAGCTACCTTTGTGATAGGGTCTGATATGTTAGTGCATGTGGTCTTTGGAATTTAAATCACTTTTAATCCCAGACAATGTATGTCTTATTACACAGCATTTAAGTAGTTTCCAAGTGCCACCTGAAGTAACATCGAACATGCAGTCGCATATGAAATATAGTCACTTAGGTTGCATTGAGTATCACAGTACATGATTTTTGTTAGGTCAGACCCCTGTGCCACAATATTTCGTATATTTATTTTTATATTAATTGAGTAACAGCTTCACTAAATTTGAATAAAATGACAGATTTCCATGAAAAGCTGCCCTTTGAAGAGCCCAGTGTGGAAAGGAAATTGGGGAAAAGAATCTAAATAGAAATATGAATAATTTACATTTCACAGACTGAGGATGTAAAATGGAATAAAGGTATGGGTTTAAGAAGCCTTTCCCACATCATCCCTAGTGGGAAATGTAGAACAAGGAATTGGTTTAGTATTAAGATTACAGTCTTTTAGGATGTGACACCATGTAGTTTGGCAATTACCAGTGTTTTTTGGGAACTTGGTGCTTCCATCTTTAGGGTGAGAGGTTCCTCCAAAACACTGACACTTATCTGCTGAACTAAATGACAGTAAATCCCAGAATAATCTTAATATTCACTGCCATGAACAGCTCAAATGTCACAAATTCATTTAGTGTTGCACTGAAATGCAAGAGCTGCCACACTGAAATACTAATTGTATTCCTAGTGCATTAGTTAACTTTAACATTGTTTATTAATGTAGATTTATTTATTAATTTATTATAGGATTAAGGATACCTAAGTTCTGAGCATTCACATGCAAGTACACTGAGACTTCTGTGTATTACATGTCATTGATTTTGACATCATCATGTATTTTATTGATTTCACTGTTCAACATTTAATCTAAAGTTTAATATTATTTTTATTTCTGTGCACTGTGACTATATCATCAATATACACCAACAAATACACATAATTTATATAAAATCATATGTCATCCATATACATGAACTCTCCTACATAATTCAGTGATAAATCTGCGTCATCAAGGAGATGTAATACAAAGGCATATGAAACAAACACATCCAATTTACATGTACAGTGTTAAAAATAATTAATGGCAGCCATAAACTTAAAACTCTGGATACTGTTGATGATGTGATGCTGGCATATTCTTGTATAAAATTCAATGATGCAGTCATTTATCTTGTATATAGTTATATGCAGAGAAACATGTAATACTGAAATATTCAATCCAAAAGATCAAATTCCTGTGCCGTATGTACTTCCAGTGGTTAGTAGTTAAAACATAAGGACTGCTGTAAGGAATTAAGTCATTCAGACTTTGACAAATGCTATTTATTATTCCACTAACACATACCCTAATATTTTGTACAATTCTTCTTTATTCATGCATTAAATGCACTTATAATCATTGTACCATTATGTACTTTTCAGTATTTCATTCTGTGCTCATATTTCAGAACTTTTAAACAACTTGTGAAATAGTTGCCAACAATGTTCACTCCTTTATTTTTTTAGAAACCCACGGGTCATTTTCTTCCTGCAACACTTGATAACTGGTCCCGTATCCTCCTCATTCCATCCAGTAAAGTACTGAGTGTTGGACGTGTTAACTCAACTGTAATATCTGATACCGATGGTTGTTCATTTACACTGGTTTCATTTTCTTGTACCTGCACAAACAAAAACAGAAAATTGATGCTCTTCTCAGGAATGAAACCTTCATCACGTAGCCTTTTAAATTTGACTTGTTTACGCATGGCTTCAGCAGCTTTCTCTTTCATTTACTGTCATGTCCTGAAGTGTGGATTTTATGAGGATTGATGGTATGAACAGCTGTTGAAGTGTTTTTTGCTATTTCTGTCACATTTTGATGTTTTTTGAAAAAAAGTAAGAACAGCTGCTTGAAGAGAACTATATATATTTCAGATTTTTAAAAATATTCATGGGGGTGTTAGGAAACAAAATTACCCTTAGAATTAATAAGTATAAGCCGTTAACACAACTTTATTGGTAGTAATTTGACAGCAACATGTTAACTATGTTTCGTTTTTATACATACTGCTTCTGTGATAAATTAAAATTTAAGGTTATGGACAACTGTAAATTGAGATATATAAACAGCAGAATATCCTGTCTTGCTCCATCAAACTATGTCAAGACACCAAAAAATTAACTATATTTATTTTAACCTTAAATTTTAATTTATCAGAGAAGCAACATGCATAAAAACGGTACAAATATAATTGTAACAAAAATTATCTCAGTTTGGCAGATCAGTTGTAAAACTTTTTAAGTGTTTTATCAATTTTAGCTTGATGACCCTTTAAGGTCAAAACATGTTGCTGTAAAATTACTATAAATAAAGTTGTTTTAACGGTTTATACTTATTAATTAACTATATGAAAATACAACAGGAAGTCTAACTTTAAAATTCCCCTTAGAAGTAGGATGATTCTGTTAGGCATATATCTCAGTTTTTAAACTCTATAAAAGCACTGTGAACTTGGTGAATTAAGAGTTCTGTTCTTGGAAGTATACAAGGGTTAATATGATGATGTAAAAGGACGCTGTACTCCCATCTGGCCATTAAGAAATATGTATCGTGGAAAATGGTACATCTTTTGGAGAACCATTTGTAGATGATCTTCACAGTGTGACTTTTATCAAATAACCTTTGAAATATACCTTGTGCCACTATTAAGCTTAATTGTGGCCAATGACTTTCATGCCTGTATGACCAATATTATGAATGTGACACCACATAGACTGGTAGATGAGTACTTCATTTTTTTAAATGAAACTGCTGTCTCCAGACTACCCTAAAGATGGAAACATTATCCTCCTCCAAAACATTAGTACCCTGTATACCTGACTACATACCAGACGGCTGTAAATTTTCAATATAACATGTAATATTGAATTACATTAGTTCCAAATTAGTATGAACTGTAATTAGTAGACTAGGAGTACCTCAGGGACAAGCTATGATACTAGAAAGAATAATCAAGTTCTTCATTCCCAGCAGAAGCACAGATTTTTCTCATCACTGCTCTGGGTCTAACCTGTTCTATATGGTGCAATCGACTAGTTTCTTGACTGACCACAAGATGACACTGCTGTTAGCAAGAGCTTTTACCACGTGTAGATACAGCGTAGTTTGGTGAGTCATTTTTTAAACAGAGGAACATCAATTGCAACAGTAGTTCAACACTAGTTTTGTCAAAGCTATTGTGACTGTTCTGTCTGTTTAATTTTCACATATAACAACAGGATGTCCAACCCTAGAAGAGCATTTCCTGCTTGGAATAAGACTAGTACATGTGAGAGTTCAGTAATGCTTTAAGTAGAAGTCTGTTCCATTTGCCATTCTGGCATACTTGAAAGAATAGCATGTCTGCATAAAGTGTTGCTTTAAACTGGAGAAAAATGCTACAGAAACTTTAGGAAGGTTGAAAGTAGCTTTGGAGAGCAGCTAATTGGAAGAACACGAATTTTCAACATTTTTCCAAGATCAAACGTAGTGTGACCTGTTGAAGGGTGTCACTCAATGAGCAGACCATGAAAATATGAAGAATCACTATCCATGAAGTTGCTAACATGTTGGGATTGCATTTGGGTCAGTTTTGAGCAATTTCAGACAATCTGAACATACACTAGGTTGCCACCAAATTCATACCCTGCCTGCTGAGTGAAGAGCAGAAGGAGAATTGTGTCAACACATGCCAGGACCTTTTTGACCCTCCCTACTAACCACATTTAGCATATGTGACTTCCTTCTTTTCCCAGAATTCAAGGCAGCATTACAGGGAAGGATAGTTAACAATATCACCATATTCAAGCACAACACAGGATGCAGTTTCTTAGCTTTATACAGTGCATTTCACAAAATGCTTTGCCCAGTGGCATTATCACAAGGCTCACTATATGAAGTTCCAAGGAGACTATGTGGAAGGTATGATATTATGCTGAAATAAATTCAGTTCAGAAACTATCTCATTGAACCACATACTGAATAGATGTTTAGAACAGATATCATGCAGGGCATAAAACTGACCACTCACATCCATTTAGTACTGCAAATTATGAAAAAATTGGACATTACCTGTATTATGCTTAACCCTTCAGCGTGGGGGCATTTAATTCCCCGTTCATACTGTGATGTAGGAAGGTTTTTCTATAGGGTATTTAAATTTTGAGCTAAATTGCACAGTAGTTTATTCAAAATAATGTAGTTTTATTAATAATGGTTGGATTTCAATGAAACTTGAAACAGAATATTTAGGAATGTCTAAGCTTTTTGAAAATGCAATAAAATCTTGCCTAAAAATTTAACTTTGTGTGGAATGCCTTGAAACTTTCTTCAACACATAGGGCAGCTTCACATTTGGGGCACCAAAACACTGTCTGCTTCCTTCTGTTGCATTTGTAACACACTACACACCTCTCTGTTGGCCTGGCCTTTTTTTTTCTGTCAGTGGTATTCTTTCTGGAAATTGTCTTTCAACAAGTCACGGCACATTTTTGTCTGTGCAATGATGGCCTTGAAATTTCCTGACACTTCCACTTGCATGTTCAATAAGTAGTGCCTGTACCAGTTCTACTCTGAATTTAAAATGGTCTATTTTGGTCTGTCCTGAATTTGTGAGGCATATTACCATACAATTTAGAACTGCAATATTGAGTAATCTCCTAAACAGTTTTATGTACCATTTAGTCATTTTCTTTCAGTAGAAACAACCAACAAGATGCAACCTTGTAACAGAATTTATTATTCCACCGTTCATTAAAGTCTCAACATGTTTCGAGCGGTACGCCACTCATCATCAGGAGCTCTAACTGTATTTGCAGCCTCTGGTTTACATACGCATGTGGTGACCGGCCATAGTCAAGTCTGAGTGGGAACCAGAGGCTGCAAATAGTTAGAGCTCCTGATGATGAGCGGTGTACCACTCAAAACATGTTGAGCCTTTAATGAACGGTGAAATAATAAATTCTGTTACAAGGTTGCATCTTGTTGGTTGTTTCTACTGAATCATACTACGATGCATGGATCCATGAATATAAAATCATTTTCTTTCTTTCCAAAAGGGTATGTGATGAGATGGGACAGGACTGGATAAATTTTGAAAAGTTTAGATGGTTCCTGGTATGTTCCTATATTATCATTGTTGTTGAAATGCATAAAATTGCAGACTGATTCAAACCGATCCATAGAAATAATAGAACCAAAGATTGGAGTCGCCAAAATACAATTTTTTTAAAAATACGATCGTAGTGTGGGCTTCTGTATTTTCCCATCAGCATGAAAAGTGCTAACACAACATATATTTCGTCTTTATTAGTGACAGGTTTCCAGTCCCGCATTCTGGAACGCAATGGAATGAAACTTCTGGCCTGTATTTTTTGGGCTGCGTAAGTGTTTGTTTCATGCACTATTAGTTCCACCAGTTCATCATCAAAAACACTTTGAATACTTTAGCACAATGAGTTTCATTTTGGGCTTCATTTTGAGGCCCAGAGTTATCAACAAACTGTTCCCTTTGCCCTACATAATTTGTCATGTCCTCCCACATAAATGTATCACTCAAAGCACTAGGCACGCTGGATGCAATAGCAAATTGCACATTATCACTACATTCCGAACCAATTACCTCGCCTACAGTCAAATCATCCGCGCCACTTGAGTCATCATCGTCACTACAACTACTTTGATCAGAAGCTGTAAGTTTCTCCAGCAAACGTTGTTCAATCTCATCCTCAAACAGGCTCTTCCTTTATGCCAATATCACTGGAACAGACTGCTGCTTCAAACGAAAACAAAACGCTAAAGCAGCCATGCAGAAACAAACAGTATGTTGATATATGAAGGTGATGTCATACACCATTTGAAAGCTACAGACGTCAGCTATGTGGTGATAGCGATAACATTCGTTTTATGTTTCATTTCCTTGTTAGACACACAAAGCCATTTGTGCAATTAGAGACTGCAAAAAGAAAACCCAGATTTCGAGAGGAGAGAAAAAAATGAAGAAATAATTTCTAGGAACTGTCTATCACACCATAAGAGAGCCAGCTCCTTCACGAACATGCACGAAGCAGTCCGATTACATTTTCTCCCTATGTTGTCAAGATATAGTCGAATGAGTGACAGCTCACAGCATGACGAGCGCTGCTCGTCACTCCACGACAGGTGATGTTTTCGCTTTGACAAGCAGCGCTCGTCACTCCACGCTGAAGGGTTAATGAGCACATGGAGAGCTTTATCATTACCAAGTGTGTAAAGGGAAATATTAAGAAGCCTTACCAAATATCCATTTAAAATTTTTCTCATTGTATATGTCTACATTGTAATACAATACTCTATTTGTGTGTGAATGTAGCAGTGCCTTGTGACTTCCCAACCTGTGATAAGCAAAACAGTGCCTACAGCTGCCTGTTCATTACACAGGTCCTTTTTTAAGTTATTTAGACATTGGGATGACACAGCAATTAAGGCTGTGTATTTGGGTTTGTCCACCACCTAGTTTCTTCTATGAGAAGACAATGTTCAGAAATGGGTTCCATTCCCATCTACATTCAGACAGGATACTATGCCATAGTTCTCCGTCTCGACTACAGTGTGCACTGAAAGTAGTGCAATGCATACAGCACAAAAAATAAAGTTACTGACTGAATAATATATACTACTGCATGTCAAAGTTGCAAAATTTAGAAATTATTAATGCCTGAAAAACAGAATGTTCAGCTGAACTAAATACCCCTTCCAGCAGACTAGGCACTGTCTTTGACAAAGGGAGAGGGGAAGGGGAGACACCTGAGATACATACGAGTACAATACAAAATGGCTCAACCAGGATGGATATACAGGTATACCATTGCTGCATGTGAAGTGCATCCCAGCCAAACTCCTTTTTAGAAAAAATCACCAAACAGAATTTATAGACATTGACACAGATTCAATAACAAGTACAAGTATCTTGAGTTCCAGGCTTCATGAGGCAAAAGTAAGAGGCTGAAGACAGGGAAGGTGCATATACACAAGGATGACTTACAACTACTATTGCTCCAAAGATTTTAACCAGTTTAGAGACATGACAGCAATACATACAACTCACAAGAAAATTCCTATTATCTTTGGCCCCTAGATGTAGCTACCCTCGACCCACAAACATATTTTGAATTTATTACCAGTCCAAAGTGCCCATGCAGTTGTTCACTTTCTAAGTTCCGTCTGCTTGTAACCAGTTCTTTTTTTCACATTTTGTTTGAAATTCATATAGCTGTGGTATGGTAATGATATTTTTAAACCAGCAAGTTATATGTGAAATTGTTCAGCTGCTGTACTGATTTAATATGTGAGCTGTGCCGGCTGCAGTTGTATGTCTTGTGCTGCAATAAACTCATTCCCTACCATCATTCGTAATTTCCGTTCCCATAATTTCAACCCCCTCCCCTTCACATTTTTTTTGGCCTTTAGTTAGACAGCACAGATCATGACTGATGGAGG
>Ga0268261_10003299_pt1 | contig 11841 bp, 16 predicted proteins | sample TergutNc150P1_FD_190353 | JGI IMG/M metagenome (GOLD analysis project Ga0268261, IMG submission 190353) | Nasutitermes corniger P1 segment gut microbial community from laboratory colony in Florida, USA - Nc150 P1 (SPAdes) (version 2) | ecosystem: Host-associated > Arthropoda: Insects >... | reverse complement strand
TGTTTAGGGCGACTACTTTCCAATTTCTACATCCTAGCCTCGCTACATCTTCCTCCACTCCATCTTCCCAACGCAGTCTGGGTCTCCCTCTGGGGCGTTTTCCTCCTGGCTCACTGAGAAGAACTCTCCTGGATAGATCATCATCATCCTGGCGTATGACATGTCCTGCCCATCTCAGTCTATTCAACTTGCAGAATTTCACAATGTCATTCTCACCACACTGTTGATAAAATTCTTGGTTAGTTCTAATTCGCCATCTTCCCCCATCCATCACTGGGCCATAAATTCTCCGGAGGATTTTACGCTCAAAAATACTAAGGCCATGTTCATCTTGCTTAGATAGCACCCATGTCTCTGCCCCATATGTGAGTACTGGTCTGATTAATGTTTTGTAGAGGAGTTCTTTGGTATTCCTGGATATGATCCTTGATTTCATGTGGTTTTGTAACCCATAGTATCCTCTATTAGCCATTGTCAGTCAGGCATTCACTTCTACTGATCTGTTGTTCATTTTATTGACCATTGTACCCAGATATTTGAAGTTGTCCACTCTCTTGAATATGTAGTTTCCAATTGCGAGATCCTGATGCAATGTTGTATCCTTTCCACTGTACATGTATACCGTCTTCTCTTGGTTCATTACCAATCCCATATTTCTTGCACATTTCTCCAGATTTAAGAAAGCTTCGCTGAGTCCAGGAATTGTACATGCCATTAGGTCAATATAATCTGCATAGGCCAGGATTTGTACAGTCTTAAAAAAGATGGTTCCTCTAGTTTGAATGCCCGAATCCCAAATGACCTTTTCCAGGGCTATATTAAAGAGGAGGCAGGCAAGTGCATCACCTTGCCTCACTCCACATGTGGTAGATATTGGGTCCGACAGATAAGACTAAATCTGGACTGAGCATTGCATATTGGTCATTGTTGTTTTGACCAGTCTGATCAATTTAAATGGGATACCAAGTTCCATCACAGCACAAAAGAGCTTCTCTCAGTAGATGCTGTCATAGGCTGATTTGAAGTCAACAAACAAGTGATGTACTCCACTTTGACATTCAACTGTCTTTTCCATAATTAATCTAAGACACTAATTAAGAAAAAGGGCAGCTCCAAAAGTATCGAGAATACCTTTCTTGTCTCCTACAGATTTTTATACGAGCACGTAACTTAAAAAATTGCAAGTCGTGTACATATCAGCCTATGTCTTTTTTGTTCAATTAGAATTGTAACGGATATTCGAACCCAGGATCTCCTCAATTCTTACCGACTTCTTTGAAGGAATCCGAATATTGTTTGCCTATATCAACAACAGTTAATTTTTGTATTTTTCCTCCTCTTTTAATTCCTGCTGACTGCTCTTTTTACTCGACCCTCATTCTATTTTCTGGTCATGAATTATATTTTCTCCTTCTAGTTGTTCAGAATTGCCCATTTCAATTTCATCTGGATCAGTGACTGAAACTTCAGTTGCAGTTACTGTCACTGGAGTATTTCCATAGTTCTACGTTGCAAGCAGTACTCCAAAAAATTAATGACATTATAATATGCCCATTTCCCTTTCACCGTAGCCCCACTACCTGATATTTTTTCTTTTGATTTTCTTCTTTCCCTCATATAATTACTTCTTAATTTGTGTCACTTGTCCTTGCATTTCTGGGAGTCTGAGAAAGAAAACCTGTTTCAGGTATCTTGCCACTGGGGAATCATTTGCGTCTTTGGGTTACTTTAAATAGAAGGCTAATAACAATGAGATCATTATTACTGTTGTTAGTGATCCTGTTTTGTTATAAACATGGTCTTCATCAAAGTAAGACGCGGTTCTGGTGTTCACGTGAGGCGTCGTAAATTGCCTCGTAGTCCTTCGCTAGAAGAATAAGCTTCTCTACATCCATTTCTTCCGTACCGCCTGATCACTAGAGTCTGACTGACGAAAATGAAGCATGCGGCATCAAGACTCTTGACTCAGCAAGATTCGTGGGACTCGACTCTGCTGGTGTGTACGCACTGCCGCGGTGTCCATTGTAAGCCACTGCCGCGTCTTTGTGAGTCTGACTGAACTGGATTGGATTCGACTCGACTCTGTTGGTGTGTACGCGCCCTTAGGGTACGTACACACCAACCACGAGGCAATTTACGACGCCTCGCGTTGTGAACACCGGAACCGTGTCTTACTTTGATGAAGACAATTTTCATAACAAAACAACAGCACCACTAACAACATTAGTAATGTTCTCATTGTTATTAGGTCTTCTATTTAAATTTTATACGTTATTTTTGGCGTAGTAAAGGGTGACAAACGACTGTAAACTGGCTTCAAATTAAAGCTAGTGTAATGTGTTTGTAGTATATTATTACTATTTTTTTTTTATAATTGTTTTAATCAAGGGATAGGTGAAAGAATGACGTAATAAAAGTAACGGAATGTGCTACTTCAAATATTTTCTTTATTGTAAGTTAATTATATTCAGTGGGAAAGCTTTACCCCCTGCAAAGTACAGTAAGATACTTGTACGCTTGTACATGGAATATTTCTAATTGGAGGAACATTTAAGTCACCAGAACTAATCGCCTTTCCAGAACTTGAGTTCCTAAAACACTCCATTGTTTTCACATCCATGGGCTCCTACATCAATCAATGTAAAGCAGCAGTTTTCAACAGCCACGCCTAACAAGTTCATTGAGTACTTTTTATTGTAATTAAAATATAAAGATCCAGCGGTTGGTGGGCATTTGATGCGGCAGTAATTCCCGTCTATATTTCCTGTGCAATTAGGCATTTTACAAATTTCGTTAACTCATCTGCAATTTGCAGCCATTCTTCAGAAGTGGGGACACTTATATATATTGGTTGCAGTACATTCCAAATGGCTTTTCCGGACTCACGTACAATGCCCTGTACTGAATTCTTTCCAGCTGGAAAAAAGTAACCCAAAGAGGCAAATGATTCCCCAATGGCAAGTTGATGAAACAGGTTTTCTTTCTCAGACTCCCAGAAATGTAACAAGTGACACAAATTACGAAGTAATTATATGAGGGGAAAAAAGAAAATCAAAAGAAAAAATATCAGGAAGTGGAGCTACGGTGAGAGGAAAATGGGCATACTATGGTGTCATGAATTTTTTGGAGTACTACTTGCAGCGTAGAACTATGGATATGTTCCAGAGACAGCAACTGCAACTGAAGTTTCATTCAATGATCCGGATGAAACTGAAATGGGAATTCTGGACAACTGAAGGAGAAAATATAATTCATGACCAGAAAATGGAAGGAGGGTCGAGTAAAAACGAGCAGCCATCAGGAATTAAACGAGGATGGGAAATACAAAAATTAACTTTGGACTCCTTGAAAGAAATCGTTAAGAACTGGGGAGATCCTGGGTTCAAATATCCGTTACAAGACTGAACAAAAAATACATAAGCTGATATATATATATATATATATAATTGAAGAAATAAAAAGTAAATAGGAGTAAATAATGTTACTATCTAGGACACTAATTAAGAAAAAGGGTGGTTCCAATAGTATCGAGAATCCCTTTCTTGTCTCCTACAGATTTTTATAGCACGCATCTAAAAAAATTACAAGTCGTTCTTCAGGTGAAATCGCCCTCCTGTTGCTGGTGTTTTGTTTTCGTATTTTCTCTTCCACCAATTGTGACAGACAGTAGAATTGCTCGATGTTCATTCTAGAAATAGCCATTAAAATTCTCTTCATCATTGAGCAGATCCAGGTTAAGTGGCTAAATATTCCGAATTCTGGTCTTTTTATGTTTATCGGGTGCACCCACATGTTCTGTCTCTTATGACGCCACCTCCATCTACACAAAATCGTGTGCAACACAAGCATGTTAAATTTTTCCATCGCTTTAGAAGTCTTTAATTGTACACTTTTCGAATAGTGCTAAAAGCCAACTGGAACTCGCGCAGTCTTGACTGGACTGGACTCGGTCGGTGCGCGCCCTCCTGGCTACTGGAATTAGTATGAGTACATGAATACGCCCACGCCTGCATGCACCCCTTCCACTACCAGTCAGTTAGTAACCGTTGCGAATCGAACCCTTATATATATATATATATATATATATATATATATATATATACACATACACACACACACACACACACACAACATTTCAGTCTGCGAAATACTTGTGGCATTAGATCTTACACTGCTCACTTTTAAGTGTTGGGAAACCTATATATCAACTGCGAGTGACTTAAAATGTTGCATACATTATCAATAACTTGTCGGGGCCACTTAACAAATGAAAACACATGCCCGCGTCACATCACCATTCTATTGGTGGTCATACGACTCATACCACGCTACATACTCTCGCACTAATCTTGGCGGCTTCTTCAACCTGACACTGGTAAACTGACCCCTTTCACACTCGTCTATACACAACTTTTGTTCGTAACTCCAGTACTTCAACTTTCACATAAATTAGGCAGATCAGCCTTATGACAATCAACTAAAGCAGAAACAGTGAGTCTGGACGCGGGGGCAAGAGGACAATCTTTTGCCTGTGGTTGGAAAAGAATCTCGATCGCCCAACGTGTAGCTACACTCAAAGATAATCCAAACCAAAGAGATGAGATGGTGTCTAGTGTCGCGCTCAGATCGTATCGTGGAAGTCCTTCAACTGGTTCAAAATTGTTAGGAGGAAATGACACATGGAACAAAACCACCATTTCTTAAAAATAAACAAATGAGGCTTCAAAAGACTAAATGTCGATTTCGTTCGCTTTGCGAGTGAAATGCAGTCGGGCATCAAATCCACGAAGTACACGTACTTTCCAGCGTCCAGGGTGACATGCATCGACCAACCAATCTTTCCCCAGTAAGGGTCATATGAAAATTCTTTGGCCTGTAATGACGTATCTTCCTTGCGTTAATTTATTGTTTGGAGGCTCTTACCTTTGTGCCTTCGACGCTAATGATGCGGTACAAACTACGGGTTGAATCATAGAAGAAAGAGACGCTGACGGCGGTACTGGAAGCCGAGATCCACGAACGCTTCGTCTTAGGATCAATATGGAACACGTGCGCCTTGCACGAGAAGATAGGCTGCTCACTGCAAACACGCAAATCACACCTGTTAACGTTTACACTTAAATCTCTAACAATTTCGAGCTGCTTCTAGTGACAGAGTCAAGACTTGTTTCAATCCAAAGTGAACCAAAAAGGAATCACGTCAACAGACAGTTCGATAGGGTTCGGTGTGGCTATCACAAACAAAGCAGTCAGTTGTTAATCTTTTAATTTAGCGGCATTTGTGAAATGTAATCAATAAGCCTGCGTATCCTGTTCACTGCGGCTTCTGGTAGATCATACTCATTACTACAGCATCAGAGTGGTCTTTTGCCGACCGTAATAACCCGTGCGTGGTGACCGCTGTAATTCTCTCGTGGTAGACAAAAAGTAACAGAACAGTTCGATATAAAGGCGTAAACCTCGGACACGTGATTAAATATCAGGTCAGCATCTAGCTAAATAAAGTCCTATGGCAATATGTAGTAGGATGAATGAGAGACAAAAGTTATTTTTAGCTTGTTACAGAAAGTACCACCCGCGGAGCTTGCTCTGTTCATTGACTTTGTGTCACTGTTCTTTCCAGGAACTTCGGTCTGTTGTAGGGTTGTCTATCATAGCCTTCCAACAAGACTGAAAGTGACTGTTAAATGACAGGTGGCAAGGATCGCCACGTGAAGAGCTAAATAAGTCAGCACTGTCTTCTACGATACTCTGTTGTCACAAGACGCTTCTTTATATTAAGCGACGTCGAGGACTGCGCGCCTGAACCCGAATCGCAAGAAAGCACTGCTGAGAACGTGGTATCGGAATTACGACAGTAAGTTCCAGTAGATCCAGCAACACCACATAGTTGAATTGTCTTTACACGTAAGTGGGCCATCCCCGTTGTGTTAGAGACAATTACAGGGGATAGATAAAGTGAGTCAAACACAACTTGTAAATGTATTATTTTATTTACAAGGTGTAGCTTAGAAGAACATACCTTGTAAATAAAATAATACATTCACAAGTTGTGTTTGACTCACTTTATCTATTCCTTGCAAGTTGAACTGTCTTCGTCGACACGTTAAGCTGTCACTCATCCGCTGTAATGTTTTTGTTAGAAAGAAGACTACTGTTCATCAGTACTGTGGGAAGCCAACAAGTCCCAACACATAAGCAACATTAATAATAACCAACATGCTCTTTTCTACTAACTGCGAGTGGTAAGCAACTTCTTTTTATCATGACTTGATTAAAACCTCTGGTATACCGCGAAAACCTGCAGTTATAACACACAGTCAGTGACGTGGGTGTGGCGAGCGTGGGCGACGCGGGCAGTAGGCAAGATGGCCGCTAAGACACAACGTGGTTAAGGAGAATATATTTTTTTAAAAACGAAGAGAATACAAAAGAATACAATAAATACCCGCAGACCTGTAGAGCAGCAATGCACAGAGCGTACAATGACGTAATGAAAGAAATACAACAACACTGTAGCGCCTGTAATGGCAGCTACATGTTTTGGGCTAAGTAAAGCAGCCATCATTCAGCTGAAGTGTAAGAAGGATAATTACATATCTGTAGCCTTATATGGTTACTAATGTAACCATATAATGTATTTCTTACATTACGTATTCTACAAGCACAACGGGGATGGCACACCTTAAAACCGTACAATGACCTGAAGTCCTCCAAACCCTATAATACAGGTACCTCACCCGTACAGCCGTGAACAAAGTATTGAACTGCCTGTCGGGATGTCTTCATCATTTGCTATTTGGTTTTGCAACGGTGAGAAACGTATGCGTGCGCGAATTGATACATTACTCACGACTCGTGAAATTTTAGTACTTTATACTAGAAAGAGAAACCCGTCTTTGATTTTAAGTGGATGTCAGTATGGAATTCATCGAAAAATTCGAAATTAAGTTGGGTGAGTGCTCAAGAAAAACGCGGTAAATGCAAACGGAAGATTAAAAGTACTTTGCAGTACGAAATGGTCTGTAAAACGGGTCATATTTTCGTTCCAAACCCAGCTGGAATTAAGGCTAAAAGTAAAAGTGGATAACTGCAGAGAAGAGCTAGGGAAGAAGTGTCTGTGTCTGTACATAAAATTTCTATGGAAGAATTGTCAAGTATTTATGCAAAAGGGTGTAACATGATAACCGAAATACCAAAATAAGTTAATGTTTTTTTAAGACACGACAGTGAAAAGAACGGTGAAAAGTTCTGGGCAATGAGTAAAATCCGGAAGATAGTTCGCAAAATGGTAGTTTCGCAAGAGGTTTTACGTCTGGCAAAGAACTTCAGCTTTCTTCCAAGCGATCATACTGATGACTCCGGAAAATATTTCTAGTCTTCCTGGGAATGATTGTGAATACCTATTTGCAAACGAAACTTCATTTTCTCTACACGGCACATTTAAAAACTGTCCGAGGCAATTCGCTCAGGTGTATAGATTGCACATCGCATGAAAAATAGACATATCCGGTTATTTTTTTACGTTTAGCTGACCGTGCATCTTAGTATAACTTTAGACAATGACCAACTTAATGCACAAATGGACAATGCATTAAGTTGGTCATTGTCTAAAGTTATATGCGGGTATGTTTACACTTTTACCGGATAAAAAGGAAACAACATATCATGGTTTGTTAACACTGCTGAAGAGTTGGTCTTCTTTCTGATCATCAAAATTATGAAGGTTGATTTTGAAGCGGCGGTCATCAGTGCATATTGAGGCAACTACAAAATAACGGCCTTACAGTGGCATACAAAGAAAATTAACAAGTCTGACTTATATGCGGAATGAGTACTCCTTTGGCATACCTACCTATCAATAAAGTAGAAGGATGACTTATGATCACGGAAAATCTTCGACAGAATAAGAAATTAACTTTATTTCTCGATTGCTTTTTCGAGCAATGGATAGAGAAACAGAATGTTCCCAACCAGATGTGAAATATAAATAAGCATCGGCGTAGCACCAACAATTCAATCGAGGGTTCGAATTCCAAACTAACAGCATTATTGGAAAGCAATATCCTTATCTTTTTCTGCTGGTACAGGGATAAAAAGGGGAAGCAGAATTAGTATATTGGCAAACTGAAAACAAAAGAACCTGGAAAGCCTGACCAAAAACGAAGACTTACGTAAAACAAGAGGAGAGAATTAAAATTGTAGAAGAATACGATAAATCAGATAATCTGTACAAATGCGTAAAAACGTTAAGCTATAGGGGAGAAGGGGGCAACTTTTCTCAAGCCTATGAAAGACATTTTATTCAACAGCAGTGGTATGATGCAAAACGGGCATAGTATTTAGCATACACTGAACGTGTTTAAATCACAAAATTAAGCCACATGTTTATGTAATTAATATTTATCTCTGACGATGCATTATATACAAATATGCCCCATGCTTGGGATACATCTGAACAGCCATGGGGCACTTCTGAATACAAATAAAATTATTGGAAATAAATATATTTAAATGAACTTAATGTCCATAAAAGCATACGTTTCTCTGAGTGCATAATTCTCTTCTCAAGAAATTAACACTATAGTATTTCAGGGAGTCTCGCCTGTTTCACTCATGTTACCTTTATCAGAAAAAAGCCAGTTGTGATGTCTCACCATGTCTCGGCATAACCTTCGCCTTATTTGTGAAAGCTTCCTTTTCTTCAACTTGCCCAACATAGAGCACCTTGGTTGTCGAAGCAGGAAACTGAATCAACACAAAATCATCTGCAGTTATTTCTTGAGTTTCATTTGTCTTGGGTGTCTCTAATAAATCGTCAATTTTTTCATTACCTTTTTTTATCAGATTCACTTGAAGAAATTGATTTTTGTTTTTAGCCCCTTTGCAATATTTCTTCTTTACAGCTGCCCTTGCAAGTGCTTCTTGTTCAAAGCGATCCTTTATTGAAGAATCGGTTAAAATGCAAGACTTCACTTTCTTCGTCTTCTGTCACATCTTGGTCCAAGTTTTGGGAATGGACGCACATCTTCTGATGAAGGGCTATCTTTGCTAGTCCCAGAAATTTCTCGTGTTATTGGGGTGGTAGCAGAAGGAACAGGAATCTCTTGGTTACGAAGTTCTTTTTTCCATAGGCATAACAGACGATGGCTCAAAACCCTCATCACTGAAGGCAAGTATTGAGAATGGCAGTATACTAGGCTTAGCAAAAGCTGCTTTTATATTCTTCACCGTAAAAGAAGATTGATATGCAGCATATGCCAACGATGCCAGGATATTAATTATTATTTTACCGGGATTAGCAGTCATCCAATCATGTTGCGCCACGCGTAATTTTCCTTTAAATGGCCCCATCACACCTACATCCAGTGGTTGTAGTCGATGAGCAGTGGGGAGGAAAAGTTACTAATGTGACACCATTTTCTCTTGCGTAGAGAATGGAATGAAGAGTACAACGATTTTCATTATCTTTGGAGCTTCTGGTATGTTTCTTCACATGTTCAAGGACTTTCAAGAATAGAAGTCCTGTGATCCAGTTCCTTTGAGGACTATTCACCAACCACAAACTTCCAGGTGGTGCACCAAACATCAGTGAGGCATGAAGTCTTGCTCTTGGAAAGCTGAAAACTGGTGGTACAGTATGACCAACAGAACTGATGATCATACATACGGTAATCACAGTTCCTCGTTCACCAGAGACAGCTTGTCCAACCTGTTTCATCCCAATATGAGCAGTAATGTAGGAAACTCTACAACTGTAGATACGTTTGTTTCGTCAATGTTATACACTGTGTCAGTAAATTTCCAAGATTTAAGTGCACGCTTATAATTGTAGAATTCCATTACGTTTGTTTTACCGAACGCGGTGGCCACGAACATACTTTTATTTTCGGGCTTGCGAAGCGTAGGGTTCTTGTCTTTTCATAAAGCTCTGTAACCAGTCAATTCCTGCAATCTTGTTATCAATCCAGCTACTGGGAAATTTACATTGCAGTCTTCTGCCATATTGGTAAGCCAGCTGACGGATTTGTTTATATGTCATTCCGTAATTCAGTTTGGAACATTTAATTACGTAGTCAACTAACATCAACTCCTGGTTTTCATTGAAAATTTGCCGAATTGTAAAACGCGAAGTAAACACATTGGGGCGAATGCACTCGTCACAATTGCTGATTTTTTAAAATTCTGTTGTGCATTGCTGTGTGGGTCAATCCGTAGCTGGAGGCTGCAAATCTTAGGGACAGCCTCCTTTCCTGTACAGCTCTAACAGCTTCTTGTATAACCGCTTCTGGCACATAAGGTCTCTCTTCCTTAAATATGTGCGAACCATTACTTTGTCCTAAAGTACACGTAGTAATAAGCTCTTGAGTTTCTTCCAAAATAAAAATTAAGATCACGGATATATTAAGGGGTACATATGAACAAAGTTCAAATGTGCCCCTTACAACAAAGTAGTAAGCATTGGAGTTGGGAACTGGAAATAACAAAGTCACGTGACCGTGACGTCAGATGTAAAAATAGCGGATGGGGTCAATTATCTCTACCGGAAGTGACGTCATATGAAAACAAATATGGCTGCTATGCGCAGTAAAACCTAAGCTTGAATGGGTTGTCACGTGACTTTACATTCCATGCCTGGAGGGGACGTTAAACCTCAAGTTGAACTCGTTTTAGTCACATGGTTTTGTTTACATCACGTGACTTTACATTCCATAGCCGCAGGCGAGGTCACGTTTACTAAACGTTTATTTAATCTCGTTCTAGCCACACGGTATTGTTTAAACCACGTGGTTTTGTTTACATCATGTGACCGAGAGTGATGCTATATGACAACAAATATGGCTACTATGCGTATTTAAAATCAACTTACGCTCGTTATGGTCATATAGCATTGTTTACATCAAGTGTCGTTTGTTTAGATTATGTTTTAGTAAAAGGCCTTAAAGAACTTAAAGTTGACTGGGTTAACCGCGTGGTTTAGTTTACATATCAGCCAAAAACCGGTCATGAATTTGGAAGACTGGGTTTGATTTCCGTTACTGCATTGAAAGAGGTGTCTCATTCAACACTACAGATTGTAGCTAACATAGACGGGTGACTTCTAGAAATATTTCACAACGGCGGGATTCGATACGTCAGAATTAGAAACAGCCTACTGCCGAAAACAGGTTATTCTCAAAGTGTTATATGAGAAGTGAGTTTTCATCGTCATTTCGATATTCAAGGGGATGTACAAAAAGTAGGCTACTTTTGAAGTTATTCTTAAACCAGGTCAGGAGAATAAACCGCCCCTGGGTATAGCAGTAGAATTTCTAAGATAATCTCATATTAAATATGTAGGGAATTTGTGACACATGAGATGGTCTTAATAAAACACTACATACGCATGCATTTATAAATATATGGTAAGTGTAATAAGAATTACTTCAACATGATTCTTCCATAGACGAGTAACTTCTAGAAATAATTCTTCCACGAAAACCGGATTCGATACGACAGAATTAGAAACAGCCTGCTACTGTGAATAAGTTATTTTTGAAGAACAATCGGTGGCTTGTACAACCTAAAACAATATTTCTCCGTAGTCACCGTAAATTTGTCCATATTCCGCTCACAAACAGCCAGACCTCGTTGTGTTATATATGGGGAGTTAAATGCATCAGTGACATAGTGCTGAGAGGTGTGGTCTGTAATGTATCCCAGGGTTTGCATCAGGTATCCTCAATCAGGCGGAGAAAATTAACTTTTATGTTCTTAGTTCCGTTGAGAAATAAAAGTAAACCATTTCTATAGTCAGAGGTTGTTGGTGGAAAAATAAACACCGCACACCCCCCCCCCCCC
>Ga0268261_10003298_pt1 | contig 11845 bp, 10 predicted proteins | sample TergutNc150P1_FD_190353 | JGI IMG/M metagenome (GOLD analysis project Ga0268261, IMG submission 190353) | Nasutitermes corniger P1 segment gut microbial community from laboratory colony in Florida, USA - Nc150 P1 (SPAdes) (version 2) | ecosystem: Host-associated > Arthropoda: Insects >... | reverse complement strand
ATTCCTCCCTCCCTTCCTCACCAACACCAGTGTCGACGCTGTCCGTACTTCAGGTTTTCGGTTATCCATATTCCGTTTTCTCGTGTCTCCGCCTTTTCCCCACCCACAATGCATCACGCATCCTGTTTACCACTTGCAGTTACAGCGGGAAAGTAATCTCAACATCGCACAGAAAAACATACAATGTAGCACGTGCCTAGCCAGGTAAAACCTGCAAAGAACGCAACGTTCACACACACACACACACACACACACACACACACACACACACACACACACACACACACACACACACACACACACACACACACACACACACACACATATATATATATATATATATATATTTATAAATGTAACATGACTTCGGTTACACTCAACACTTCAGTAACAAATTTAACATTCGCAATAAATTCCAGAATGTAAAAAAATGAAATTGCCACGACCTATGTTTGCAGCTCTCCTTCCGACAAATGCAAGCAAGAAATATTACCGCTCAGCGCACGGAATGTGTACGTGTGACTACCGCACTTACCGACACCTGTTGGTGCTACTACGGACGTACGTGCTATTAGTTCGGTGAACTCAGCTGTGAGATGTCGCTGAAGCATGTTTCTTTCGTGCCCATTAATTGACAAAGGGGTGGTTGCCAGTATGGCAGATGCAGAAGCTTTCGCAATCATCTGTGCGCGTAGGTGACTGCATGTGTTGTAGTTTGTGCCTAATTGTGACGCGATGTTACGCGAACGCAAACCGTCTGTTGCCAATGTTGGATTACGAATTAACTCTACGTCTTCTATTTGGTTAGTCTTGTAAACAGCATAATTACAGTGTGTTTGATATTGCAGTGTAGATCTGTTTTGTGAGGTCGTATGTTTGAATAACGAGAATACGCCACAAGTAATGTCAGGAAAGTACAGTCCACCACAGAAGTTTGATTACGAAGACGTAACATATAAGTAAGGATACATAACATACGTTTGCCGAAAGTATTCTTGCGTAACAAACTGTCCACACCCAGCGTGTGTTATCATGAACTACTAAGGAAGTTAATCAATGCCATCGTAAAGTATCGTAATATCGAAGCGAAATCGAGTAAAAGGAAAGAGACGCTGTACTCCTAAGGAGTGAAATATATTGTGAAGGGCTAGCACGTCCTACAGAAAGAGCAGAATGTTTGCTGGATTCTGCTGTAGGTTTCATTCAGACACATTTATTAGCCTTACCTGTTTCAGGGAGTTACCAAATTCAATGAGAATATTATACAAGACATCCTTCCTAACTAAATCATAGGCTTTATTGAAGTATATAAATAGCTGGTGCACTGCCTACTTGTATTCCCATTTTTTCTCAAGTATTTGATGAATACAGAGTATATGATAAGTAGCTACCTGTTACTTAGAAATCCACGCTGTTGATCCCCCAGTAATTTGCTCTGCTTATGGAGTCAACCTTGACAGCAGGATGTTGGATAAGTTTTTGTGTGTAGTGGAGAAAGGTGATACGCTTTTATAATTGTAGGTAGGCACCATGATCACCTCCTTCCATTGTTCAGGCAATTCCTCCTTATTCCAAATAGAAAGAATAAGTTTATGGATCTCATAGCAAATTGTTCCACCCCCTGCATTAATCTCTTCTGCTGGGATTTAATCAATATCTGGTGATTTCTGACTTTTTAGCTTTTCAATAGCCAACCCAACCTCAAAGCACTTGGATCAAGCACTAGTGGTTATGTTGTGTGTATTCTGTCTACCTAACATCATTAACTCCATGTATATTCAATAGCTGAGATAATTAGTTCCTCCATGTAGCCAAAATACCGTGGTAGTCTGTAACCAAATTGCCATTCTCATCCTTTACAATATTAGTTCTAAGTTGCTAACCTTTCTTAAAGTCATTGATGCCCCTGTATAAGTCTCTGATATTCTTGGTATTAACTTCCTCATTTTGAGCTTTCAGATATTCCTTCTTTTTATTCCAGAAATGTCTACTAGCTTCACATTGTATATTGTTTATATTATCTACATTGTTTTTGTTTGGGTCCTGTAACCATTGCATTTAAGCCTGCTTCCTGTGCTCTAAAAATTGTGAACATTCTTTATCAAACCAGAAGTAGACTGTCTTTAGCAGAGATTTTGATATTCTCTTTAATGTTTTCCCAAGCCCTATTTATGTCCACACTATCGAAGTTCTTCAAAGCCGTAAACCTGTTTGACATCTTAATCTGATGCTGTGCCCTAACCTCCATTTCTTTTGGCTTCTTGAAATTAAATCTCTCCACATCCAACTTCTGTGTTTTTTATTTATTACCACCAATCTTTCCCTAAGTTTTGCAACCACCAGATAGTGATCAGCATCACAGTCAGCTCCGCTGAAAGATGGTGCATTGAGTATATTTGAATGCCCACTTCTGTCATTACATGATCAATCTGATTGTGAGTGTTTCCATCAGTAGAGCTCCAGGTGTACTAATGTTTTGGTGCAAGAACATCATGCTCTTAACAACCAGATTTTTTGATGTGGTAAAGTTTACTTTTCTAACACCATTATCATTACTATCCTGATGTAAACTGTCATTTCCAGTTGTAAATTTGAAATTATCCTCTCTCCCCAATTTCGCATTAAAATATCCTAATAGAATTTTCGTATGCTATGGTACTTAGGAGAATGATAAAAAACCTGCTGTAATTCCTCATAAAAACTGGCCCTTGAGTCATCCATCACTTTTCTCCTCGGTTGGTGTATGTGCATTTAGAACAGTGGTATTACACCAGTGACCTCTCAGAACTATGTATTACATCCTATCACGGAGAGATTCTACTGTCTTAACTGCTGATACTATTCTGTAGTGTACAAAAAAAAAACCAGTTCCCAATTGATGATTTTTATTTCTTTTTCCATAGAAAATAGTATAATCCCCTGCTCATACAGTGCCTTCTTTGTCCCACCTAACCTGTACAGCCACAAAATCTAATTTATACCTCACTAATTCCCTGGCTACTGTTGTAGGTGACCATGACCTATACCTATGATAAGTAGGTCCCTGTCACAACAGCATGGTGCGTCCTCGGGTTTGGATGGAAGAACGGTCTCCATTACGGAGGGTGGCTGTGAATATATTGAACGGTCCAGGGCTGTCAAACGTTTTTGAGGGTAAATGATGAAACTTTGTGGTTTGAAGAAATTATTTCACGTGCCCAAGGGAGTTTTGAAGGGCAGAATAAATTGTTAGAGTCTTCATAATTATTATTAATCCCTGCATTATCATCATTAATACATATTATAATTATATAATTAATGCAGTATAATTATCATATTTTTTTATAAAGGTGATAAAGAAGAAAATGTGGAAGTAACTGGGGCCGCTACGTCCTGTTTGAAAAGAAAGTTGTCCAGTGTCAAATAATCACCACTAGACTGGCACTTTAGTGATAAATATCTAGTCAAGACTCTGCACTATGACAGAGTTGTGTCAAAATGTGTATGTATACACATAATCTTCACAATATAGGAACGTAGATCAGGCAACAGAAATAAAGATTGGGGCATTAGTGAATTCTGTGGGCCAAGAAAATCTTTCCACATGCCGTAGGTTCACCAGCCCTTGACTAAACAGTTGTTGACAGCTGACAAGGTTTGGTCCTCCAGGTTGGGGTTTGGACAAGGTGCTAACAATTCCTCACCATAAAAAATTGCCATGTTATGAAATGTGCACAGTTGCTTGGACTGATCCTTTGGTACAATCCAAGCAATGGAGATAGTTTGGCATACCAACAAAAATTGGCAGCCTGGTAAAAATGACATTGAGGAAGGCTATAAACGAAGTTCAAATTGGTGGGACACTATCATATAGTTTTAAAACTACTAGTGGATTCAGGTAAGGTGATTTTTGTTCTACCTTACTATTTAATTTAGCTTTGGAGAAAATCGTACACAATACAACTGTGAATCCCAGACGCAGCATATTTAATAGAACCAGGCAGTATATGGCCTATGCAGATGATGATATAATTATTGGAAGATCATCACAGGTAATAAATGAAGTAATTCAAGAAATGGAAGAAGTAACTAATGATACAGGTCAGAAGGTAAATGTAGACAAAACTAAATACATGAATGTCTAGAAATAAACACACAAAAATATGCAGCTTGAAACCCAGAATGTCAATGAAGATCATCAAGAAGTATCACAGTTCAGATATTTGGGTTTGCTGGTTCCATATGACAATGATCGTAGAAAAAGATGTCTGAGCAAGAATAACAGCAGAGAAATGGTCTTATCATTCCCTCTCAAAAATTATGAAATCAAAATATATATCAGAACATACAAAATCAAAAATACAGACACTACTACAATAATTAAAGACAGAGTGTGGTATGGTTGTGAAACATGGGTAGAATGACAGAGCAAATAAAATCATCCATAAAAAGTGGGAGCAGAAGATCCTATGAAAGATATATGGCCTCCCAAAAAATCAAAATGGCTGGTGAATATGATCTAATGATGAATTGGAGGTTATGTATAGTAAACCAAATATTGTAACAACAATAACAGCAAGAAGACTAGAATGGGCTGGTCATCCAGGAAGAATGTCTGATGACAGGAACATAAAGAAAGTATTTCTGGAGAAACCAGATGGAAGAAGAAAAGCAGGAAGACCAAAATTAAGGTCGTTAGACTATATTGAGGATGATCTGAAATCATTGAGTGTCAAGAGATGGAGGGAGAAAGCAGAAGACATCTGTATGGGTTATCATTCTGAAGGTGAATCTGGTTAAACTGTAAGGACTGTGTGCCAATGAAGAAGAAGAATATAGAAACTAAACTATATGACAAGTTTTTGTTAATTGTCCGTTTTGTCGGTTACCAGTTTGATGTAGTGCAAGAGTGTTTGTAGTGTAAGTGTTCTGTGAAGATCCAGGTCTTATGGGACGCGCGCACTTAAAAAAATAATTGCCAGTGATTTGCAGGATCATTGTTGTTGCTTGCATACATCTGTATCTAAGGTCTTAAGTTTCTCGGTGTGAATTGACTTTCACTCCTAAACATATGAGACTGAACACCATAAATATCACCCAATATGGAACTGCTATATGTTTGACTATTACACATTCCTGGGATGTGACACCTTGTGGTTGGGTGTACGGGTACAAACATTTTAGAGTACCTACATTCCTCCTTTTCATTTTGGTCCAAGGATTTCAGCAATACCTACCAATTCTCTGAATACCCTCAACATGGAGGCAGTGATCTCCTGCAAAATTCTGGAATATTTGAATTTTTAGCAACACTGGTGAAAATCCTCAACTCTGAAAAGTGTATTCTGCTCAGTGCAATAAGAGAGAGCACGGTCATTGTTGAGAATGGTTTGGTTCTTGTACAGGTCTCCATCAGTATGGTGAAAGTTGAACCTGATTAATGTACTGAGAGCTCTGTAACATCTCATGATGATGAGTGAATGTGTTGGTGTCAAAGCTGAGGAGGACAGTGATGGCAAATTTGAACAGGATCCTGTAGCTGTAACGTCTCGATCAATAAAGTCCGAACATGAGGTAGGTTTTTCAGTGTCCATTGTTAAGCCATTTTAACAGGTATCTAGGATTACATAGTTCTTTGCCTGTGGCCTTCTTCATTGGTCAGTATGTCCAAATGAAAACTGCTGTACCCTAGTATATGCATGTAGGGATTTCTTTTCATGGTATCCAAAGAGGACTGTATTTTGTTGCAGACTGCTTGTGGAACACCTGTTTAATTTTGTGTTAAGACATTTTTAAAACATGTAGTTAAGTACTGTAATTGGCAGTTTTCGCTGACAGTATCTTGCTTGGCTGTCTGGCTCAGCCAAGTGACATTACACAGAAATGATACTTTATTTAATAATACAATGTATACTCAAGTGTTTAAGGTACCATAGCAGTATACTCAACCACTTAAGATGAAATTGTGGCGGTCATCATCATCATCATCATCATCATATTCTTCATTACCACCACCACATTTTCATCATGTTTGTTGTAGTTAAATTTATGTACTTGAGTTGTAAGGCTACATACTTTTCAAGAAGAAAGGCACCAGATTGACAGTCTTTTTTCATATCTCTCTCTCTCTCTTGTGATTGAACTTTGTCCTTCAGTGTTTGACAATGTAAGTCTTGAAGTTTCTTCTTGTAATATTAGGGACTTCACTCTGTCTTTTGTGTGTCATGCAGAAACAGCCCTCTGCTAGATGTGCAGCAGTTCCATATTTGCTATGCAACAGTGTACACATTGTTTTCATGTTAATTTTGTTTAGAATGAAGTTGGGTAGTTTTATGATGTTTTTGTTTGCATTTTGCATGCTTTAGTTGCTGTTCTGTGTAGTTAATTGAACAGTATGTTTTAGACATCACATTTCTGTAGACAGATTTATTAATCTAATTTGGGTAATGATTCTCCTGTGAATCAGTCTTTTTGTTGATTTCTTATGTCCCATTTGTTCTGTGTATGTGATTTCTTTTATATTCATTTTGTGCTAGATATGTAATTGGCCATTGTCCTGTTAAACTGGCATATTACTGATTGAGATTTGAGGTAAATTATCATCAAACATGATATCTGAATTTTTAACCACAGAGGTATAAGAACCTCAACTCTCGAAGTTAATGCAATAAGAGAGAACACAGTCATTGTTGAGAATGGTTTGGTTCTTGTACAGGTCTCCATAAGTTTGGTGAAAGATGAACCTGATTCATGTACTGAGAGCTCTGTAACATCTCATGATGATGAAAGTGAATGTGTTGGTGTCAAAGCTGAGGAGAACACTGATGGTGAATTTGAACAGGATCCCATAGCTATAACGTCTCAGTCAATAAAGTCCGAACATGAGGTAAGTTTTTAAGTGTCCATTGTTAAGCCATTTTAACAGATATCTAGGATTGCATAATTCTTTGCCTGTGTCCATCTGTGTTGATCAGTTTGTCCAAGTGAAAACAGCTGTACCATAGTGAATGCATGTAGGGATTTCTTTTCATGATATCCAGAGAGGATTGTATTTGTTGCAGACTGCTTGTGGAACACCTGTTTAATTTTGTGTTAAGACATTTTTAAAACATGTAGTTAAGTACTGTGTAATTGGCAGTTTTCACTGACAGTATCTTGCTTGGCTGTCTGGCTCAGCCAAGCGACATTACAAAATAATGATACTTTATTTAGTAATATAATGTATACTCATGTGTTTAAGGTACCATAGCAGTCTGCACAACCACTTAAGATGAAATTGTTGTGGTCATCATCATCTTCATCATTGTCATATTCTTCATGACCACCACCACCACCGCATTATTATCATGTTCCTTGTTGTTAAATTTATGCACTTGAACTAGTAAAGCTACATACGTTTCAAGAAGAGAGTAACAAAATTGACAGTCTATTTGTCACCAATGTTTTTTTGTGATTGAACCTTGTCCTTCAGTGTTTGACAGTCTAAGTCTTGAAGTTATATGTGTGTCATGCAAAAGTAGCCCTCTGCTAGATGTGCAGCAGCTGTATATTTGCTACGCAGCATTGTAGATATTTTTAATAAGGAAATTAGTACCATTAGATCTTTCTGTAGTAGATGGTACATGTTTTTTTTATTGTTGTGAATTTAGGTAATTTGTGATTGCTTTGTTTGCATTTTGCACACTTTACGGTAGTATTCTTGTAATTAATTGTTTGAGCAGTATTTTTGAGACCACTTTTCTAAAGACAGATTTTTTCGTCTGATTTAGGTAGTGATTCAGCTACAAACCAGTCTTTTTTGTTGATTTATAATGTTCCGTGTGTGTGTCATTTCTGTTGCATTTGTTTTTTGCTAGTTATGTAATTGGCCATATGCTGTTAAACTAGCACCTGAATGATTGAGGATTGAGGTAAATTGTCATCATCATGGTATTATTGTGTGTTGTGTCTGTCATTTATAAATTTTTGTTATACTAGACGATTGATAGTGATGATTTTTCACTCTGCAGCATAAATGGTTTTATCCTACATCTCTGGGAGAACAGGGCTGCTGGAATTCGCAGTTTTCCAGATATCAAAACATTGTACCTAATGTGTATCTTAGTGTGTCTAGCACCCTCATGGACACATATACCTCAATTTGTCATTTGATATCCTTTCCTGTTTTTCTTGCTACATTTTAAATACCCTTTTCCTCGCTACTTATGTAACATGTTGCACACATAATGTTAACAACAGAACACCAATATTTAACTCTCTTACTCATCATACAATACTGTATTCACTTCACAGAACTACTCACACATTCTGATGTTGCCATCTTCATTGTTTACTTACATAATTTTACCCTGAAAATTATCTTTCTTGATCAACTTCAATCACATAATAATAAACTTAAAATTTACTTGTTATCAGAAATAGTTAACTTTTGTTCTTTATCTGGCTTCTACACTTCACGTCATCGTCCGATGCCATTACTTCTGCCATGGATGCCAACACTCCACCTGGCTTCATCACTGCCGTTCCTCTGGATGTGACCAGAGATCCATGTGGGACTTACAGGCTTTGTGGAACACTGGCAAATGTATGCTTGCTTGGTGCATTCTTTTCATTTCTGTAGAAAAGTGGAAAGCAAAATACGTAGCTGTATCACTTCCTGTGCTGAGTAACATGGCTGGCCTTCAGCAAACTTCGGGAGTGTGGAATACGCATTGGTAGTTTTAGCCCAAAAAATTTTCTCTTTGATGGTTTCTTCATCTGAAGGTCCATTCTCAAGAGTTTTATTTCAGCATCTGTGTTTATAACAGCATTAATTAAGTCTTCGTAAGCTATGGTACGAGACACTTCAATCCATATATCTGCATCGATCCATTCTTCCACATCTACCCGACTCACTTCACATGTAGGGTTTGAGGGGACCATTTTTTAAAACACTGATACCATTTCATGAACTTCTTTGTTGCAAACATTAAATCCTGTGAAGTCTTCTTTGTCTGAAACACCCTCAGCAATCATCACAGCTGGCCTCAATTTCCTCCAGGTGTCACATTTGGAGGAAGGTAAGGAACAGAAATTGGGTGGGCTTTACCTTCATCAATTTGCTGGTTAACCGAGGTTTTCGGTTAATCCAATTACAGATAAAACAGTTGTTACTGTATATCACATTTGTATTCCTGTTGGTAATTAATGATGTCATCCTTTAACTGCAATGCCTTATGTAGTATTACTGCTGGTTGAGTGGGAGTCCAGTTTGTGCTGTTATATTGTCCACTTTGTGATGTATGTTCAGTGCACAATTCATGACACTGTAGACATTAGGTGTATTCCCAAATATATGCACTTGTTTGATTGGCACTGTGATGAAATTTTATCATATTTCTTTTGATAGTAGTAGTGGGAGTTGGGTTCAAACCTGGATCCTTTTAGTAGAATATGACTGTAATAAAACTTGATTGTTTTGGACATTGTCCTTTGACTGGATTTATTAAAGATATAGCTTCTTAAGACTTGACCTGTCAGTGTCTTTTGGTTGGATGGTGAGATGTGTCTGTAGCTGTGCTGAGTCCAATGGAAAGGACTACAGCCTATATCAGTTTACATGTATAGGGCAGTTCAGGCAGTTTGCTAAGCTAAGCTCCACTTGGTTTTCCATGTGACACCAGCCCCCCCTAACTGTGGCAGGTCTGAAGTAGCATGGTGTTTAATCTTTGCAATACTTGTGTGCATGTCATATCCAAGGTGTTTACATAATACCTGTTCTGTACACTGTTCGTAGCTCCTGACACTTAACTGTGGTACACATGCATTTTAAGAGATGTGTTTGTAATGAATATATCTTAAATAAGCAGTCCTTAAATTTTGACTACACTCTTTATGTCTAGTATTTAGCATGTACAATGTCACCTTTGCAAGGCAATCACTGCTTTGGCTATGCTGCTGGTAGAGCATATGATAATAAGTACAGACTCTCTCATTGTTATCCACGGTTTAGTCTCCATCATTGATGTGCAAAATGTACAGGTTCTTTGCACGATGTATTATTTAAGTTGGAAAAGAACCCCCACCACCAGCATTCTTGGGCTTTTTCTTTGTTATGACATTCAAAAAAAATTGAATTCTGTATTCCCTGTCTATTAAAAATGAAGCTATGGCATTTTATTCTGTTATTTACTCATTTATGTTTTAATAAGCTCTTTCGTTCTCTCTTTGTCTCTTGTTTTTCAATCTGTAATTCGTGTATTGTTTCATTAATACATTTTTTCAAAGTTATTGCTTTATGTGTTAACCTTTTCACATTTCTTTATCAGGAACATGAAGACACAGACAATGGCAAGCGTATGAATCACTGTGATGTATGTAATAAGTCATTCATTAGGAAGGATCATCTGCAGCAACATCAAATGATCCACAGTGGGGAGCGTCTGTATCATTGTGATGTATGTAATAAGTCATTCAGTAGGAAGAGTCACCTGAGGACACATCACCTCATCCATAGTGGAGAGCGACCATATAAATGTGATGTGTGTAATAACTCGTTCAGTCAAACGAGTCATCTGAAAACACACCAACGCACCCATGGTGGGGAGCGACCATATCACTGTGATCTGTGTAGTAAGTCATTCAGTGAGAAGGGTAGTCTGAAGAAACATCAACGCATCCATACTGGGGAGCGTCCATATCACTGTGATGTGTGTAGCAAATCATTCACTGAAAAGGGTAGTCTGAAGAAACATCAGCGCATCCATACTGGGGAGCGTCCATACCACTGTGATGTGTGTAGTAAATCATTCAGTGAGAAGGATAGTCTGAAGAAACATAAAGACATTCATAATGGGGAGCGACCACATCACTGTGATGTGTGTAGTACGTCATTCATTCGGAAGGACCATCTGAAGCAGCATCAGCGCATCCATAGTGGGGAGCGACCATATCACTGTGATGTGTGTGGCAAGTCATTCAGCCAGAAGGGTGATATGAGGATACATCAACGCATCCATAATGGGGAACATCCATATCACTGTGATGTGTGTACTAAATCATTCAGTACAAAGAGTAGTCTCGAGAGACATAAACGTACCCATAGTGGGGAGCGACCATATCACTGTGATGTTTGTAATGAGTCCTTCAATCAGAAGGGTCATCTGAAGCGACATCAACGCAAACATAGTGGTGGGTGTCTAGATCACTCACATGTGCCATAAGGCATTCAGTACCACTTGCTATCTGAAGTCACATAGTGATGAGCAGTTACATTACTGTGTTGTGCATAAGAAGTAATTGTAATTCTAATTTATTGTACATCCATATTGTTACATATGCAACACTGGACTAGTCCAACCATATACCACAAAACCATAATACATGCACAAAGTCTCCAAAACTGTGTCAGTCATAAAGCAAAATCCACATAAAATAATAAAACAATAACTTCGATACACAGCACAATCCAATACAACGGTGAGACACATCTATATTGCTGTGATAGAGCTGATTAAGATAATTAATAAAATTATTTCGATTTCAATCCAACCAGCCACACAAAATTCTCTAAGAGATATAGTGTAGGTTCAATAAAATCACAATTATACATACAATCATACACTCACATCTTCACGTTGAAAGACTCGTCTGAACAATAGATACATTTTCTACAAAATTTGTTGTGATATGTTTCTATACAGTCACGTGTCTTCATAATTTAAATACTCATCCAGAGAGTAAAACGCATTGTCTATGAGGAACCCTTTCATTTTCCTTTTGTATGATTTGTATCTTTCTTCCTGTTGTATATTTTTTGGCAACTTATTATACAGCCTAATCCCCATGTTTATTACACTTTTTTTTTGGAGATTTATTTTGCATGGTT
>Ga0268261_10003297_pt1 | contig 11845 bp, 8 predicted proteins | sample TergutNc150P1_FD_190353 | JGI IMG/M metagenome (GOLD analysis project Ga0268261, IMG submission 190353) | Nasutitermes corniger P1 segment gut microbial community from laboratory colony in Florida, USA - Nc150 P1 (SPAdes) (version 2) | ecosystem: Host-associated > Arthropoda: Insects > Digestive... | reverse complement strand
ATCCCAGAAGACAGCTTACTGAGTCTCGGAGACTCTTTAATTACCGTCTAAGCAGGGGTAGGAGAGTAGTTGAGAGTGCCTTTGGAATACTTGCAGCTAAATGGAGAATATTAAACAAGCCTATCGAAACATCTCCTAATATGGCGGACAGGACTGTAAAATGTATATGTGTTTCGCACAACACAGTCATAGACAGAGAAGGCTTAGATGAGGCATCTCTCTTGGAATTAAGGTCACACGATCTAATAACAGATCAAATTTAAGGGCAAGAAGTGTAAGAGATGCATTCACTGTCTATTTCAATAGTGATGTGGGTCAACTGCCTGAAAACAGTCATTAATTATAACAGTGCAGATGAATGTGTAACAGACAGTGATGAAATTATGTGTGATGGTCATGTACTATATCTAATAAATGATAATGAATCGTAAATTACTTTTGTGCTATTCCCTCAACACATGACTGAATTGCAATCAATAAAAAAATAATATTTTTGCTTACAAGAAGAGCCACATTCAGCAGCCACTTTTTCCCATAGTTTTAGTTTAAGGTCTCTGTTCTGATAGTTTTTGTCACTTTGTTCCCACAAAGCCGGTCTTACATGCACTGCATTGATTAAAACTTCGCAATCCAATGTATTGACACTCATTGCACAAAAACACACACTTCAACCCCAGGAAGTTAGACCTATTGCGCAACAGAAACAGTCGCCGGCTGGCAAGTAAAAACAAACATCAGCCAAGGAAGATGCTCGGTCTGGTTCAGTTCGGCTCGGTTCGGCGTGCAGTGTGAATGCTTTCATTTCATAATGTAGGTTGGTTTTCCAAGCCGAATCGATTCGGTTCGGCTCAGCTGGCAGTGTGAATGAGGCCTTAGGACATGTTTAGACTGAATGAACAATTGCATTGCTAGATTGATGATATTTTGTTAAATTACTTAACTGTGCTCTGCCATGTAAATAACATTAGTTTGAAATTTACAAATTTTTGAAATGGCACTTGAATCAGTCAGCAAATGTTTATATATTGGCAGTAAATGTGGAGTGCCTTCAGTTACTGCTAACTGTAGTAGTTACCAGACTACATGCTAGCTAAGCTCCTTGCAGTTGGCATGGCATGTGCATCTCAGAGTGGCCAGACAGTGTTATACTCCTTACAGAAACATTTGCTCTGTTGGAATATGTTCATAGCTAAACTTTGGATATTTAATCGGATCACTACTATATGGCCTACCTCATGCTTCAGTGTGTGCAGTTCCCATCTTTCCAGTCTGAACAGTAAACTTGTGTAATTAATTAATTATAAAGGACAAACAAATCTGACCTCGTGAGGAAGAACAACATTGTACATCTGTATATGGTAATTAACGTACATTTATCCTTACCGTTTGGTGGTTCTTGAATGCACAGAATGACTACATGATTTGTAGACAGTTTCATATGTCAAGGGTTGTGTGTTTGAATGAAGGCATGTGATGATGTAAGCTGCTACGTACTGAGGATTCAGGTCTGATATGAAGTGAATGTGTTGTTGGGTGAGTGGTTCCTGATGTATTAAATGCCTTTGTCCCTTAAAAATGTAGGACCACTCACCCAATAACATGAGGTCACATCACATCCATGCTTTTCTTTCAGAATGTTGATTTGACTAAGCATATGCATATCCAAATAAAAAAAAAAATGTACTCCATAGAATTTCCACACGTATTCCTATTGTAATGCTTGTACTGAACGCTTAGAAACAGCTAATGGCCAACAAGAACCACATATGGTGCAAAATTTCATACTTGAAGGCTTGTAGAATATGGAGTGAAATATTTAATTGACCCCTGACATGCATTTGGTACAGATTAAAAACGCGAATCATTCTTCCCTTATAAGGAATAACGTCGTTCCATGTATATGTCTGAGAGTTATGACATGTGCATGGTCCGATGTGACGCGTAACGCTGGAATACGTAAAACGAATCCAGCTACGCGATACGTTGGACCATGCATATTTGCGCATGCGTTTAATGACATCACATATATGATAAATGAGTACAATGTTCATATAGCGGATGCTTGTTATTATATTGCGGCCCACGCGGTGCCGGATGCGCATTGTATTAACGCGTTGTGACGTATTACCTTTATGCTCAGGAAAGTTTTAATCTCAGTGAGTGAGTGACCTTGACAACAGGACCCTTTTACTGTCGGTGAAAACTTTCATGGGGAGACCCCCAGCCATAAGACGTACATGTCAAAATGGAATTCTGTCAAAACACATGGTCTGCAGTCAGTTGTATTTTGTGTTTGTATGTGCAGATGAAAGTTACAGATGTTGACCTTCAAAGGCTGTGTTGTTTAAGGCCCACTGTGGATTGAATGACAAAGCCTTGCACAGTGTTGGGGATTTAAATCGGGCCAGCAGGGGACACAGGTCTTTTGATGCCTTATGTTTTAAATGTCAAGTAAGTACATATTTATGTTGTCAGAGCAACTGCTGTACCATGAGCCATATCTGTAGATTTCTGCTTTTCTTGTGATTTGGAACAATGAGAGAACCAGCACCAATAGATACATGATTTGAAAGCTGAAATCATTCTCATGTTGCATTGAACCCTGATGCATAGTAACTGCGAAATGACACTATGGCAGGTTATAGTAATACATTTTCAACAACATGCACATACAGACATGTTTTGTATAAAACTATAACAGTGTTTGAATGTACTGTTTCTTTCTTTGAGAATGGTAATTAGAATGTGAATGTGATTGTGACTGTGTGTGTTTTAGTTACTGTTTATTGTGGAAAGTATGAAGAACTGGACAAATTTTATTTTTGAAGCAGGCATCTAGAAGATTTCCATATATATATATATATATATATATATATATATATATATATATATGCACTTGATATGTACATAATGAAGTGCAACTGCTTGAAATCGCAGACCTGCTCTCTAGTTTCATAAATTTGATGAAGTTATATTTGTTCTTCATTTGGTAGAAATAGAGGACATAAATGAAGCGAAGAAAGAAAGAAACTACACACATTTGTTTAACAGTGCATGAAATGCAATGAGTTGATTCATTACTCTACAAAATTTCAACTGAATACCACATACGAAGGGATAATGCTGTCTGTTTGTATGAAATGTGAAGGGACTTCATGAAAGAAAGAACTTTATAAAGTCTAGTTTCAACATTATGTAATATCGCTATGTACTGATATGGATCACCACAAAATACAAAATATATAAAATATTCAAAGAGAAATCTTAAAATTCTATTTTATAGGAATATTTCAGTTGAATTTATCTCATTACTTGATATTCTTTTGGGACCTTCATTATCAACATACTGGAAAATATTTTCTAGATTCAAAATAAATAATATGTAAAGGAAGGAAACATACTTTATTGTCAGGTATCTAATGATTTGCTGACAAGATAATAGCAAGCCTTTAATATATTTGAATTTGTGCTGTCAAGAAGTGACAGTTGTTTTTCACAAATTTAAAGCACATAGAAGGAAATTAAGTAAGAACATTCACATACTTAGTTTCTATAGAAGGAAATTCCATTTCTTGAAACCAGAAGTGGACTGGCCTACTAAGCTGATGGGTAACCAGCAGCTGTTTTTCAGTAGGTATCTGGCTGAAGCATCAAACTGATGGATCCTGTAGGGTGTGGGATTTATGAATCTGTACTTCCAAGGCAGTCTGTAACAAACTGCTAACCAACCTACTTCATGAATTGCAGTCCTAACTCAGCAAGGCAAGATATTTCCCATTTTTATGGGACCCAAAATTCCACTACTGTGTGCAAGAGGCAATCAGTCCCTGACCACATGTGTATATCGGATACTTTGTTGCAGCCATTTTATCTATACATTTTTGCCATTTGCTACATGTTTCAGTGACTTCAATGTCAAGTTCTCTAAAAACTGAAATAAATATATCTTGACCCACAATGATCTAGTGGAGGTACCGTGTTTGTTGGCCACTAGAGTGCTTTCAGATTCTAGCCTACAAGTACCAAACCAGCAACCACATCACACGTGCATGTACTGAAACTCCATTTCCAGGACTCAATGCTGCTGGAGGTGAGGAGGTGGAGGATATGAAAGTACTGGTTCTGTGCTATTTAAGACTTATGAACAACTGTGTGTTAGAAATATATAAATAGCTACAATACTCTCTAGTTTTAAAATTATCTTGGGTTTTATACTATTTTATACCTTTTGTCATAATATAATAGTATTTGTGTTATTGAGTGGAAGATTCAGTGATCATGTAGTGTGGGAAAATTTTGTTATGACAGCAACGGTAGGAATGGGTCAAGTATGAATTTGGTGATGAGTGTTCAGAACAGTACACTGATGTCATAGTATGACGGTGACAACTGTTCAGAACAGTACACAGATGTCATAGTATGACAACTACTAATAAAAGTTACTGATATCAAAGAGAATAAACATGCCTTGAACACAAAAGTATATTGTGTTTGACCAGTTCATTACAATCCCACAAATATATGCTACTTTAGTATTATGTTTATTGGTCATTATGGCAATTACTGTTACAGTGAAGGTTGGCTGGGGGCCCTTTACATCGTGCAGGTCAGGTCTGACTTTTGGAGGAATGTGACAGTTTGGTTCAGGTTACTACTACATAATAATTAAAGTACTTAAGAATTATGATAACTTTTTCACAATTGTGAGAAATTGAACTGAGTAACAATTACTGTTACCCAATTTCTGATTCAAATTGGAATACAAATGTTTAGGGTCTTATAATATTGTAAAAAATTTAAAAATAAACAGATGGAAATAAAAGTTGTAAAATGTATGTTTTATGTCACTGTCAATCAGAAGTAGGAAAGTCAATAAAAATATCTGTGTGCTCACCCTCAAATGGAAGATTGCATATTACTTGATGACCATGTTACTTACAGTGACTGTATGTGGTGGCCATCTTCTATACTAATATCCCTGTATCTACAGCTCAAGGCTACATGAGCACACAGTAAGGTAGTTAGTTCTATTGCTAACGACTTTACAGTCCGACTGGCAGCAACCAGAATCTTTGGCTGTGTCTTATGAATATTCTTTATGTGCACTAAATTCTGACTGCTTATATTGGAGTTACCCTAATATCTATATGCCTGTGTCCAGAGTTTCACTGATTCTGAAGGAGGTAGTAGACCTGTTTCTATTCTACATGAGAACCCTTTAGAGAAGTCCAAGCAATGAAATGGCATTGCTGGGTGACATTTCATGTGTTTTGTTAAACTGTTCCTTTGACCAAAACACATTCTACACATTGTACAATGGTACGGCCTCTCACCGCTATGTGACCTCATGTGTTTGGTGAGATCATACCTTTGTGCAAATCTCTGACCACATTCTGTACAAAGATAGGGTTTCTCACCTGAATGGGTTCTCATGTGATTTGTCAGAATACTACGACGACCGAAATTATTCCCACAAACAGTACAATGAAAGGGCTTCTCTCCTGTGTGCGATCTCATGTGTTTTGTCAGTGTATCACTTCTACTAAAACTTTTGCCACAGACGGTGCAAAGAAAGGGTTTTTCTCCTGTGTGTATCCTCATATGCTTATTGAGATTACTGCTCACGCTAAAGCATTCACCACAAGCAGAACATGAGAATGGTTTTTCCCCAGTGTGGGTCCTACGGTGTAATAATAAATGTTGTTCATAAGAAAAGCTTTTGCCACAGTCCTGACAAAGAAATCCCTTCTTTTCTCCTCGTATCCTTGCCTTTGTTCTTTTCATGATAGCTTCCTCACTCTTTATTCCACCATCCAGTGAATCTGTATTCACTGAAGGTTTTTCATTTCTGTCACAAGCATCCAATTTCACAACTCCAACATTGTTAATGTCACTTTTCTTAGAAGCAATCATATCTTTATATTTCTTTCCGTCTTTTTCAAGTGAAGAGCTTCGATTTTTACTATTTTTCTTGCCACGCTTGCGATGTACATATGCTATTTCTCTCTTCTCTTCTGTTGAAGTTACTTCTGTTTCCATTAAAGAACCAGGCTCATGTTTTGTTTCATTGTCAACATGTCCATAAACAGAACTCGTATGCTTCAAACTGCAATGAATAACAAGAAAATGTTGCAGATTTTAAAACTGATCTGAAGAAAGTTAAACTTCAAACTCCATCACATTCTACTATGTAACATTAGTAGACACTGAATGATCAGTAAGTAAAACACATCACAAGTGTGCTATGTGTAAGTAAAACAAAACAGTTGTTTCTGATCAATATATTCCAACCTGCTTGCCCTATAACTTTCTGACTGATGGTCAAAATCATCATCATAGCTGTCTGCTTCATCTTCCTGATCTGCATAACCCCGACTACCTCCGTTGTCCCTTTTGAAGACAGAATGAATGATTCCATCCTCACAGTTCTAGAAAGAGAGGAATAGTATTACCCATATATTCATAACTTAATAGAAGCAAACACTTATGTCCTACTATAGTTACCTGAATATGAGATTTCAGGTATTGCCGTAATGTTGCATCTGAACTTTCACATTGCAGTTTGAATTCATACGATAAGTTTATGAGTTGAGAACATCGCAGGCATACCTGGCTTGGAAGACCATCATTTGCACAAAGCTGAAAGAAAACTGTCATCATTCACCACGTTTAAAGCTACTACCACCACCGCCAACTTCATTTTCATAATTAAGTATACTATATCAGCAGGGAAGTGCTACGTTTGGTCCCAGTGTGGAGTACTAAGTTGATATGGGTACCTTGAATTATTAATATGAAAGATGCTGCAACTTTATTACACTTTATATATCTATGAGCATTCAAAACACATACAAGCTCACGTTATAATACATGCCGTGGAAAACTGAATTAAAAAATCAATACGCCAACCCTAAAATTTTCCAGCTGACTGGAATTTATTTTCAATATATGTGTTATAAAATACATCGTCCTTAACTAAACACAGCATGTATTTGACAATGAACCAATTCCTTTTAAAGGAAAAACAACAAACCTTCAGAACTGGAACAAAACTCATTATTTTAGCAGGGAGTGATGTTACTGTATCTGGAAGTTGTTCGTGGAACAGAGGCGCTAGGCTTTCTTTCTTTCCCAAACATAACCGGCATATTTCTCGGAAATTTAAAGTCATATTTAATTACACATTTGTTTTAAAAACTTACTTCAGACACACACGCACATTCAGTTAAAGGAGAAACAAACTTTACGACAAAATATTACATCCATGGCTTGTTTGACAGTCACCCTTTTCAGCACAGGATGCTGTTTGCTCTTTTCACCTGAGAGGATTTTTATAACATTTGACATTGGGGTTTTAAATAATACTGCACGTAAAACGCGAAACACGGATTAGTGTACCTTACAACAACTCATCTACAGCATTACGCAAAATAATTCGGGAAGCTTGGCTGAGATGAATTGAAATGTGTGTTATCCGTGCCGAATTGCTTTAAATTCGTAGGTTGCCGGAATTAAGTTAATCTGTGGGTTGCAGGTTGGTGTCCCTGCTGGGCGAGAAACAGAGTTTGTCGTTTCGAGATGATCTATGGGCAGAGAAGGTTGGTTCAATCAGTAATCTGTGGGGTGAATCACAGTATACTAGATGATCTGTGTCATATATGATCTGTGATCTGTGGTATTCTGTTTCAAACTGAAATTACCGACGTTTTCAAAGCGAGCAGTACAGCTTGTGAGGCGTGTTTGAAGTTTCTTGCATTTTGTATGTATTTCATGACATTTTACATGTGAGCGTATGAAAAATATGGCTGGTTCCATTTCAGCTTGGTAAGTAGGTATTCTTAATTTATCGTTTTGGTGTAGCCTGAGATATGGTGCAGTCTTTTCTGACGTCATTGTCTTTTGACATACGATGAAAGTTTGAGATTCCATCTAATGTAGTACATTCACACTTGTACCAAAATCTTCTTTTAATCGGTGTTTGTTATTGAAATTCTCAATACGACAGCCATTATCTGATGAGCCATAGTGATACATATTGGAGAATACTGACTTACGGGATATCCCGCCGTGTAGTCTAAAAGAATATTTATCCACGTTTCTGAGGAACGTGCTGCTTTAATTTTTATGCTGGAAGAGGCGGACATTGGTGCTTCCAGAATGTGCTCAGATTAATAAATATCCCAATGATTCGTATGTAGTTCTGTCAAGAATGGCGTGACAAGTAGGCGTGCCATCAGTACATGAGTAACGATTTACCGGGCGTAATAAATGATATATCCACACCAACCATATTTGCAGATGATACCAATATAATTTTTACCCACTCTAACCTTACAGATTTTAAAAATGAAATTAATATAGTAATTGAGAAAATAAGCAAGTGGTTTCAAGCTAATTCGTTAATACTGAACTTTAATAAAACCAAGTACATACAATTCATGGCAAAACTTAAACTTGCAGTTGATATACATATTAGTTATAAAGCTAACCTTATCAATAATATGTATAGTACAAACTTTTTGGGTCTCACTCTGGATAGCACACTATCCTGGAAAACACACATTGACCAGCTAAGTTCTAAACTAAACTCAGCATGTTACATAATTAGATCTCTAAGAGCTATTATCTCCACAAAGAACTTCAGAACAATTTATTTTTCTTATGTGCATTCCATCATTGCATATGGCATAATCTTCTGAGGTAACTCACCCTACACTAATAATATTTTCAAACTACAGAAAAGAGCAATAAGGATTATTATGAATGCTGGTAACCGAGTATCATGTCGTGAATTATTTAAAAAATTAAACATTCTCCCACTACACTCACAGTATGTATTGTCATTATTACTGTTTGTAGTTCAGAATATAGAAGAGTTTACATCTAACTCTGAGGTACACTCCATTAACACTCGCCATAAGTCTGACTTATATCCACCATCAATAAAATTGACTAAATATCAAAAGGGGTCTATTACTCAGGGATTAAAATTTTCAATCACTTACCTCAAAATATCAAGAACTTATCTTGGAATGTAAAAAAATTTAAATTAGCTCTAAAAAGGTTTCTTTTGATGGGTTCATTTTATACACTTGATGAATATTTTGGCTGGATTTCTATGAGAGATCTTGGTACTTTTATGTAATTTTAAATATTTATTTTATTCTTAAGACTTTTATTCATAATCTATGCTTGAAATTACTTATGTTTATTACCTAATGAATTGTTATGTAGTATAGTAATTACACTGTCAAATTAATTATGTGTGACTGAATGACTTGTGTCGTTACTGTTACTTCTGTACTGTCAAGGGAAAATTCAAGAATGCGATATACATATGAGGGAATTGGGAATGCTGTGCTTTTGATTCTTGTGTTTTGTAGGATTTATTATAAATGTATATAGGATATAATTATTGTATGTCTATATTATATTTGCGTTATGACAAGTTCTATATCCTATGGGTTGTACTGACCTTGTATGGATTAACAGAACGCATAATGAATGAATGTATGAAGATTTTATCTCGTAAGAAGCGTATGCTGTGTATAGTCTGCATGAGCCTTAATATTTCTGTGTATGAACTTGTATGCCTCCATGATGATGACTAAATAAATAAACAAAACATGTCGTAATTGCGAATAAACAAGTGTTATATACTTTATAAGTGTGCTTTGGCGGTGTTTATTTCAATATTACTTGCTAAAAACATGGTATTATATATAATTTAAAATTTTTTAAAAGTAGATTCCACAGCTACTAGGTTGTACATGTTCAACCCATCCCATTCCATCTGTGGTGCCACAGCCCCTTTTGGGCCCTTGCTTTTCTCAGAAGATGCCTCCATTCTTCTTTTCTTCTGCTCATCTCCTCCATCCTCTTATTCATAGGATCTCTGATGTGTCCCTCTGGAAGACGTCCTTCTGTCTTGTTCTTGGTTTTCCCACTAGTCTTATGTTACGTAATTTCTCTTTAAAATTTTTTATTGGGATCCTTTCACCTTCCATTGTCATAATATGACCTACCTATCCTAGTCTTCTAATTTTAATATCATTCTCGATATTTAGATATCTATAGGTTATAAATTTCACTATTCCATCTAGGACACCAGTGTCCTTATCTTGTATTGGACCATAAATTCTTCTTAATATTTTACTTTCAATTGTACATAGCATTTGTTATGTCATTTGTGTTAGGGTTCAAACAACACAGTACTGGCTTAACTAATGTTTTATATAATCTTACATCTAGTACCCCACCAGAATTGTTTGTGCTTAATGAAGAAACACATCTCCTGCAGAATGTAATCATGTTTATCAAAACATTATTTACTGCAACTAATTTAGTGGTCTGTTACATTTTTAGTTTTGTATCGTGAAACCTAATAGTAATTTACTCTCAACAATGTTGATATAAAAATGCACATTTGATTACAGCATGTGGGGGGGGGGGGGTAATTTAATATGCAGTAAATTCCCATTGTCTTGTTCTATCTTAACCTTTTCCTGATTGCTTTTGTCATTTTTCAAAATAGGTTGCACAGCTGATCCTGATAGTCTAATGCTTGGCAAACATTGGACTGTTATTCTGCTTTATAGTATGTCTAGTGACATTCAGCTGTAGTGCTAAGGGCAGGCTTTGCCTAAGCATCTGTACAGGCTATTTTTTTTTTTCACGTGTGTTTTTATGCACATTTTGCCCATAAATAAATATGACCAAGAGAATATGGAAAATGACCATGACACAATAGATGCACAAGAAGAGAGAACTTACAACACATCTGAAAACACAGAACTCAGTAGTTGTTGAGTTTGTGGTTTTTCACATTCCTCCTTGGGAAGTACGTATGATAATCCCCACACTGAACTCAGAAAGAAGTTAATGGTGACCAGCTGTTGTCAGCTGTCACTGACACACACAGCAGTTGCGGTAAACACAAGTGACAGTACCCATAGACAATTTCAACCAAGTAACACTTGTGACCAGAGCAAAACAAAAGCAGATAAGAGCATTATAATGGAACAGTGCTATGTGAACTGCACTGTAGCGGGGGATACCTGTAAATAATTTTAATTACATGGTATACATACGTGTATAGTTAATGCCATAAATGGCTAACCATAATGATTAGCATTTGCTTGTTATCTGTTGCACAGAATTCCATGTATTTAGGCAGACACCATATACGAGGGCCGCTCCGAAAGTAATGCCTCCTATTTATTTCCAAGGAAACTACAATAGATACAAAGAGCACAGTAACACTGTTTGATAGAGCAAATTCTTACCTACAAAACACTATTTTTCGACATAGTCACCACCATTGGCTATGCACTTTCGCCAGCGATGAACAAGAGCCTGCATGCCGCACTCGTAAAAATCTGCACCAGCGGAGGTGGCCCACTGTTTCAGAGCTTGTACGACGGAGTCGTTGCTAGGAAAATGTTGTCCACGCAGTCCATCTTTCATCGGCCCGAACAGATGGAAGTCAGAAGGGACCAAACCCGGACTATACGGTGGGTGTGGTAAGACAGTCCACCCAAGATTGGCAATGTGCTCCACGGTCTTCAAACTGGTATGGGGCCTGGCGTTGTTGTGTTGCAAGAGAAAGGTTGTCTTCTTCTCTGGCCTGACTCTGGAAATTCGAGCCTTTAGCTTAGTCAGCGTCCCGATGTGGCGGTCAGAGTTGATGGTTTGTCCCTAGTTCCTTAGTCGTAATTCGCGCAGATGAGCTGATCGAGACGCCTTTCGTTTCGTGGTGTGACAGCTGTGCATGGCCGTCCGGAACGTGGCTTGTCTTTCACGTCGCTGTCGCCACTGCTGAAACGCGCCACCCACCGCCTCACTG
>Ga0268261_10003296_pt1 | contig 11846 bp, 6 predicted proteins | sample TergutNc150P1_FD_190353 | JGI IMG/M metagenome (GOLD analysis project Ga0268261, IMG submission 190353) | Nasutitermes corniger P1 segment gut microbial community from laboratory colony in Florida, USA - Nc150 P1 (SPAdes) (version 2) | ecosystem: Host-associated > Arthropoda: Insects > Digestive... | reverse complement strand
GTGTTCTGGAATGCCTATGGAAGAGGATTTGCCGTGTCCGTCCCGAGTACTCAGCACCAGCCAGTTGGTTTCTTCTTCATGACAATGCACCGGTTCACCGGGCAGTTGCTGTACAAGAATTTTTAGCCCGAAAATAAGTGTGCGTGCTCAATCATCTGCCCCACTCCCCTGATTAATCGCCCTGTGATTATTTTCTGTTCCCCAAACTGAAGTTACCATTGAAAGGGCGCCTCTTTGAAGATGTTCAAGACATCCAAGGAGCTGTGACATCGAGTCTTCGGGGCATACCATAAGAAGATGTGCAGAGGTCATTCCAGTCTTTGCTAGATCATGCCACTCGCTGTATCGATGCAGAAAAGATGTACTTTGAATAAAATACAGATACTACTCAAGTCTTTTGTTCCAGTTTTATTCTATAACCTCAGTCTCATTATATAATTGTCAGATTTGTACCCTATGTGTGCATATGGTTGGTTTAATAAAAGAAAATAAGTTAGAGCAGCATAGAAGTTTCATGTGGAGGGATTCAATCTCAAGAAGCTAACAGTGGTGGAGGGTAGGAGGCAGTATCAACTTTAAATTTCAAACAGGCCTACAGATTTTGACAATTGAGACAATAGCAGGGACATCAGTTGGGTTTTGGAAAATATTACTGAGAATATCAAAATCTTATTTAAAAAGAAGCTTGGTTGTTATGAATGTAAGTGTAAATGAATAAAAGCAGCAGGCTAAATTGCAATGGCTACAGGGTCCAAGCCAAATTAATAAGCATATTAAAAAAAGTGAGGCATGAAACTAGTAGATATTTAAGGGTAGGGGGAGACTATTTGAATAGTAAAATTAACCCTTATTCTACTAATGTGGAGAATATGTTGAGCACCTAATAATGCCAGCAGATAGCAGATGGGTTTTAACTCGGCATTTAAAGGGTTAATAAATGTGAAAGAACTGTAAGCACAGGAATGTTAGACTCGCGTAACGGCATAAATGAATTAAAGTAGGGCCATCAGCCTAAAACTAAATTAGTACACAATGGGTAGGGTGCTCTGCTTGAAGAATTCCGCTTTATTTCGAATGGGTGTAGGAGTCACTTGTCAGTTATTCAACATACACAATGTTAAAGATGTTAAGCAGACTGACATACACATAGCTGAGCCAGTACGGCCTGAGCCGAGTGTCTTTGAAGTTGAGATGGCTATTGAAACACTAGAAAGTTATAAATCACAAGGTACTGATAAGCAGAACTGAGTCAAGGAGAAGGTACAACAGAACGTTCTGAGATACGCTTATGAACTGCATCCTGAATATGGAAGAATGCCTAAACTGTGGGAGCAGACAGTCACTGTACCTGTTTATAACAGCGGTGATAGAATAAACTGAAGTAATTACTGAAACATATCACTGTTGTCAACCACACACCACATGTTGTCAAACATACATCTGCCAAGGTTAAGTCCATATGTAGATGAAATTATCAGGGATCATAAGAGTGGATTTTTGCGTAACAGATCAAATATGAATCATATATTGTGCAGTCACAAGATACTTGAGAAAAACTGGGACTACAATGGGTAGTGTATTAGCAATTTACAGCTTTTCAAGAAATCCTATAATTCAGTTAGGAGGGAGGTTTTTTTTTTTATATCCTCAGTGAGCCTGTTTTCCGCATGAAATTGGGTTAATGAAAACATGTTTCAATTAAACCTACAGCAAATTCCAAATAGGAAAACTTCTGTCCAATACACTTCCTGTTCAAAATGTTCTTAAAAAAAGATGATTTATGGCCACTGCTTTTCAACTTTGTTGTAGAAAATGCCCATAGAAATGTTCAAGCAAACAAGGAAAAACTGCAATTAAATGGGACATGTAGCTTCTGGTATAAGCTGATGACTTTTAGTGGACAAAAACATATATACTATGAAGAAGAAAACAGAAGCCTGATTTGTCACTTGCAAGGGCACTGGTCTAAAAGTAAATGCATAAATTATGAAGTACTCTACAGGCAGGTCTCATTTTATGCCCAGGTAACATTCCTGAAAAAGTCATAAAAATCAAAATCACATGGATTGGACACAAAATTCCCATTTGAAGCAATGTATTTCATGGGGCTTTGGGGATGGATGATCTCATCCTGTACAGTGTATGACTATACCACTAGTGAACATACAGAACTTTGGAGTATATACCTACTGTATGTACAGTATACATATATTGTTATACGATATATTTATTTATTTCTAATGCGATAAAAAAGTAAGATACTCATATCCATAGTTTTTGGTATAATTCATTCCGATAGGACTGTGTTAGGAAGCCAAAGGAGTAGGACAGCCTCGAGGGTGTGCACCTTGCTGACAGCAGCATACTAATAAAACTCGAGTAACGCCGGATATCCCTTCAAAGTCCTATACATGCATGTCCACGTCATGGCTCCTGGGCAACGTTTATATGGCTAAGTCATGTAAGGGTGAAAAGCAAGTTCCTGACGCTTCAAAATTGGGACTGGTCAGCTAAGGGAGACAACCCCGACAGAAAATCATCGGTCCTCCAGGACAGCTGGGAATTGGGCATGGGGCTAACAACTCCACCCTGGAAAAATTAAACTGTTGTTCAGAAACCACGTGAAGGATGCCGGATGGATGTAGGAGGATGACCATGCAAACGAAATAAGGATAAAGATATGACCTAAGGAAACTCGGTGTGGAAAGATGGAGAATGAAAGCATTGGAAAGAGAGCAATTGGCATCAATTATAAAGGAAGCCAAGGCCAAACTAAAAGGGCCGTAGTGCTATAGGAAGAAGAAGGACTGTGGTAGTCCTGCTACCCAAACACTTCAGTTCCTGATTTAGCACTTTCTGTAATTCTATCGGCACTGTCACAAATTGTACATATGTTAATGTTACGGCTTATGTCAACAATTCATTCAATTTTTCAAGTTACATCATTACATCCAATTTCTCTTCAATACCAATTGTCTTTGAGTGTTGGTCCGCTTCTTCCTTTTGAGGTTATTGTGAGTGTTTTGATGTCCCCTGGATAGGTTACCGGCCCGTCGCAGGGTAAGTCTAGTGGTGGGGCTGCCACCTTGATGCCTCTAGACCTGCATGCTTTTCTGTAGGAGTGTGCTCCCTTAGCTGAATTGGCCCAGTTTTAAGGCACTGGACTTTCGCCTGCACCCTCTCCCGTCTGCTGCAGTTTCTGCTGCATTGCCCAGGAGTCACGCGGCCTTAGCCTTCGTGGACGTGGGAGTAGGATTTGCCGACAGAGCCGCCGTTGTTGTTGCGCTTGGTTTTTCTCAGGATTTATGGGTTTTACATATTCAAAGTATTAGGGAAAAAATGGGAGCAGAGAATATAGTAAAGGAAATAAAACAGTAGAAGGAAAAGTGGCTACAACACATACAGAGGATGGACACAAACAGGATCTAAACAAGCATTACAATATAAACCAAAAGGAAGAAGACACATAGGACGACCGAGGAAGAGATGGAGGGACCAATTTCATTTTGAGGACACAAGCAACAGGAATCAAACCTAATACTTCCTGAACATGATGATGATGATGACCAATTGTCTTTTGCTGACTTTTCACTTGGACTGCACTAGGTGAAGTAGATTTACATTTCTCACTCACTTGGGTAACAAAAGCCAATGTTGTCAAAGGGAGAACTACATCAATCACATGATTATATCACCAACATAATCAATTAAAACATGAGACAGATGGTGTGACAGTGACATCACTTTCTGCTAGTCTCCAACACATGATAAGTGCGACTATGGATCGTCCATGACAAATCACGTTACACTGAAAAATATCTCCTATCGTCTATGCTAAATTGTGTAAAACCAAAAACTATCACATAAAACAAGACCTGCCGGTATATATTCATGTCTTGTGAAGAGAATGCAGGACATTATCACAACATTAAGATGGGTAATAAATCTTTTGAAAGTATGGCAAAGTTCAAACATTTGGGGACAATTCTTAACAAATCAAATTGCATTAATGAAGAAATTCAAAGCAGAATAAAAAAACAGAACGCATCCTGTCAGTTGATCCAGAAACATTTGTCTTCCCATTTGCCACCCAAACATATGAAGATAAAAATACACAGAACTATAATTTGGCTTGTCGTTTTATAAGAATTTGGCACTTGGTTTCTAGCACTGAATGACGAATAGTTGGCCAGTGCAGTTTGAGAACAGGGTGTTGAGGAAGACATCTGGACCTAAAAGGGGAGAAGACTGGAGGAAATTTCATAATAAGGAGCTTCATGATTTGTATTCCTCAAAAATATTATTCAGGTGATCAAATAAATGAGAATGAGATGAGCTGGGCATGTGGCACGTATGGGGAAGATGAGAGAAGAATATAGTGTATTGGTGGGGAAACCTGTAGGAAACAGACCGCTGGGAAAACACATGTATTAGAAGGGAGGGTAATATTAGAACTGATCTCGAAGAAATTTGATGTGAGGGCATGGAATGGATTATTTTGTTTTAGATAGAGACAGGTGGTGGGCTCTTGTGAACACTGAAATGGAGCACTTTTAATTAGACAAAATGCACATACAGTTAATAAAAGTATAATTATTATTATATTATATATAGTATGTATTATATTATCATCATATGTATTCTACCACACGTTTTGGCTTGAGTTAGCCATCTTCAGGAAGGTTCGGGCACAAAGGAATGTGTATAAACATAACAGTACATCACTGTCAAATGTGTAGCACATAGAAGTACAAGACCTGGCAGCAGATAACAGTAATTTAAACGTATAATTCTGGATATTATGTTGGTGATTAAGTCATGGATAAAAAAATTGGGTTAAAATATTAAAAACTAGTACCTATACTGATATCTTCCATTACAGTTCACCATTCATTCATTCATTCATTTAGTAGTCTGTCTTACGACTTGTCCAAAGCCTCTTCCAAAGCCAGCTCTCCACATAGTGGGATCTAGAGCTTTCTCCTTCAAATGAGAGTATTCTCTCCTTTCCTTAAGGTCATCCAGTAGCTTCCTATGTCATCTTGTCTTCATGTCACTTCTATCCGCCCTTGTATCTTTCCTTCAATAACCCGTTGTAGAAGGCAGTTTCTACGTAAAATGTGACCAATCCAGTTTGCCTTCCGTTTACTTATTTCATGTAGGATATTCCTCTGCTCCTTGACTCTAAGTAATACTCCGTCATTTCTCACATGATCAGTCTAACTGATCTTCATCCTTCTCCAGCACCACATTTCAAAACTTTCCAGGTGTTTCTCTACTGCCCGAATCATCCAAGTTTCAGCACCATATAAAGCTATCCTCCAGATGTAACATTGTACTAGTTTCTTCCTCAATTTTAAGTCCAATGTGCTAGTAAATGGAGCCCTCTTATTGTTGAATGCAGCTTTAGCCACAGCAATCCTAGATTTAATTTCACAAACACATCCTCCATCATTTAAAATGCTAACCAAATATTTAAAAGATTCCACATTCTCCAGTTGTTTTTGGTCTATGATAATTTTTACTGGGAATGGCTGTCTTGAAATTCTCATTACTTTTGTTTTTTCCACATTCATTTCCATTTCATAGCATCTTCCAATTTCAATTAGTTTATCAATCATGTCCTGTAGCACCTTTTCTTCCTTAGCCTGTAACACAAGGTCATCTGCATATTTCACAGTATGAATGATTTGCCCTCCTATTTTGAAGTCTCCAAACCCTTCCAGAGCTTCCTTGGTAAGGCACTCACTGTACAAGTTGAAGAGATTTGGTGATAAACAGCATCCTTGTCTAACTCCTCTTCCAATCTTCACACTTCTTGTCTCCCCTTAGTTCAGTTGTACTTTAACACTCTGAGCCATGTACAAGTTGCTAATCAATCTTTTTTCATGCCGGTCAATACCAGTTACATTTAGGATCTGCATTAATTTGGTCCAGTTAACTCAGTCAAATACCTTTTGCCAGTCTATGTAGCAAACACACAGTTCCGCATCTATCTCCAAGGTTCGTTCTGATATTATTCTCAGCATCCCAATTGCATCCCTAGTTCCTTTTCCTCTTCTAAATCCACATTGATCTTCTCCTAGTACATCCTCAATTTTACTTTCAATCCTTCTTCTAAGTATCTTTGCTACTATCTTTGCTGTATGTGCGATGGTCACTGCCTTTTGTAGCTTGTGGCTTCTTCTTTAAGGCAATCATTGTAACTTCTGTGAAGTCCTTGGGCCACTCTCCAGTTTCATATATGGTGTTGATCAATGTTGCCATTATTTTCAAACCACCTTCTCCCAGTAATTTGAGCACATCTCCAGGCAAGTTCATATGTGTTGTGCTTTATTATGCCAATGTCTGTTTGTAGTATCTATGATCATGACGTGGCTGTAGTCCCCATTATGAATAGTGTGATGTGCATTGTGTAAAACAGACTTATGTACTGCTGCAAGATCTTACATTTCTATGTGCCACATATTTGACAATGATATACTTTTGTGTTCAAACACATCCCCTTTGTGTCTGAATCTCCCTGTCGATGGCTAACCTGAGCCAAAACATAGGAGGGTATACATGAAAACCAGTAATATAATTACAAATTTTTTAAGTATATGTGCATTTTGTTGGAATTATAGGTGTATCGTCTTTAATGCATCAAATATCAATAATATTAAGACTTTAATGAACTTTCAGGTTCCATAAAATGCAGGGAATGCCTTGACAATCTGAGGACCTACTACCACCTTATGGAGGACTTGGCTCTATGTAGTGAATGAGTGAGTGAATTAGGTTAAGTTAGGTTGGTTTGTTAGATAATTTTCTCTTCAATTAATAGGACAGATTTAAGACAACATAAAAAAAGTATTCTTCGGTACTGTTAAAACATGTCAAGTCTGTCATACTAGTAAACACAGCATGTCATGCTGTGAAGTCTGGTAGAATTGTGACAGAAAACCCTGCCCCCATCTTTATGGTAGAAGAGTGAAGTGGAGGCAGTACATTTGTCCAAAATATCAGTACCCTGGCATCACATCCCAAAAAACAGTATTCTTCAAACAAGAATGAAACTTACGCATGCATAGTTCTTGTCATGTCTGACTGTGTACAGAGTCTCCAGAAAAGTCTGGATTTGGAAAAGTTGGGAAGATGAATTCATTGAACTTGGAATGCTAAGGTGTTGTGAATTCCAAAAACACTAGATGAATATAATGGAACATAAATGAAATATCTGTCATATATTTTTATGAAATGCCATTCAAACTAATGTGTGTGTGCATGCATGTATGTAATACCTATCATATTAAAAAAAAGAATGAATGGCTACAGCACACTTAAAAAAAAATTCTTGTGGACAAAGAAAAGGGTGTAGAAAATGAGTTCTAAGCAATCTAAAGTTTGGCTACTTAATTTGCTAAAGAATTTTCTGTTGAGGAAACAAAGCAGTAAGATTGTGTTAGGTAATATGTGAAATTAAATAATTAGGTAAAACAGGGTAAGTCTAGATGGTAATAAATGTTTGGAATATAAAATGTAAATATTGTTATGTGTAAATGGAACAATTTATATAATCTGTGGCATAACAGTGCTTGGAAGTTTGTACTTGAAATTACATACAGATAAAAAAAGCTTATAAGCAATAAAATGAGAATATGCAGATATTTAACTCGATGTACAAGATCAGGAAGAGAAAAGTATACTGAAATATGTGAGGAATCTAGGGTTAGCAATATATCTGAGATACAGCATTTAGGGAAAGGTAGACAAGGCATGTAGATAGAATAAGTTATGACAGGTAAATAAGGATAAGATGGAATTGCAATCCTTCAAAGTGAAGAATAAGTCACAGATGCATGGACACTCTGGAAACAGGACATTCAGCTGGCTGTTTTTTAAGTACCCATTTCAGGTAGATCTGTATACACAACATGGAAGAATTAGAAACACATCTCCTCTAAATGCTTGACTGCTTAGTTCTAAGAATACAACAGTGATAGCAAGGAAGTGTCAAATGGATTTAGATGGTTTATTAAAGAATCTGTCTTAAATACCTGTTGCCGAGTTACCTACGTTTTGAGTTGTGGACTTCTCTTCAGGGCTGCTGTGTGCTAGTTGATGAGGATGAAGAAGTCTCGTGTGTGCTGGTGGAGCTTTCTGTCTTTCTCACAACAGGAAAATCATACACTAAACAATGTTCACAGTCTCTAGTGGTCACGTTTTCAGAATAAGAGGATGTTGAGGAGGATTTGCCCTTGCGGGGAAGAGTGGTTGCTTCGCCTAGGCCTACCATGTCTCTTGGTTTCCACACTGGCGACCCTACAACCAGAGAAAGTCAACCAGTTAGTGTTGTGTATATTTACACTGTAGTTTATTTGTTCATGTATAATTTTGAAAACTGTCCTCCTTGCACAACTTTACAGCACAACATACAGTGACATCAATAAACTAACAGGCAACATATCTTTTGGTGTGCTTCGAAATGTATGAAAACCAACAGACATAGACAGAAAGCTTTTTGCATAAGCTGTGGGTCAGTGATGCAAGCCGAAGGATAAGGACTGACAAGCCTTGGCGCACTGGATCACCCTGCAAAAATTATTACAGTACCAAAGATGCAAATCATAATGACTGGACAATATGAGCTCTAATGTCAGTGTCTGGTGCTGCTCATGTAATAAAACTCAAAGCAGCATATTTGTCTTACAGCTGTTTAAAATAATGAAATCATACATAACAGTAACCATTTTATTGGCAGATTCTTATGCTTACATTGTGCCAACATTCTTCAACTAATTTTATCACCTAAGACCTTCCTGTCTACTTATATTTCTGAATTCTCACTACAAAATTATATGCACTACAATTCATTTAACTGTTACTTTATATACACAAACAGGTTAGTAACTAGTGGGTTTTAGATTAAAGTGTTGAACTAACAGGAAATATGTCACATTTACCAACTGACAGTTCATGGTGATCATTTGACAGTGTTTCTCTTTCTGCAGACTGTTTCTTATTATACAGTAAGTACATGTAACAGGCAAGTATGTTACATACATTAAGGAACTAAATTCAAATTGTAACAATAAGATGACATATGATAACAAGGATAACTGTAATGATGATACTTATAAATGACCAACGCATATCTGCACATCAACCATAAAATACACAGACCTGTTGTGTCAGTAAATATTGTTAAGGTGGTTATGTAATTTACATGGGTAGTTATTATTTGTACTTTATTAAATATAAAACAGTTCATGAGAAGTTGTTCTCTGAGTACAGTATGTATATCAATTTTATTAGGAACTTCATAAACCAGTATTTTTCGTTCTTTCAATAAACACAAATACACATATATGTACATATACTTTTCACCTGCCTGATGTGAAAATACTTGATCACTGCAAAATAGTCTGTCATATAAGACAAACATTAGTCTACAAGATGAAGGCTGGCTGGCACAGAACATCTGCCAGTTATTTCCCTTGAATTTGCCAGTAATGGCAGATTAATTTCATGTTCTGAAGCCTTCTTCAGAACTACTGACTAAAGCAAGAGTAGCATAAAAAATTTGGATGATCAGTCCAATTGACTGTTAGTCACTGGGCATTTTCACATGTTCACTGGATGAAGTGAATAAAGGTAATGCATATTTGTGTGCATTATCTTTTACATTACTGAATGCATTTTGACAAAAATTGTTATTGTGGGAATCTACACACAATATTGTCATGTGTGATGCTTGATTATAAGCCCTATCTTACACAAAACTTAAATTTTGTACAACAAATCAGCATTCATAACTTCATATGTGACATAAAATACAGATCCAATTACAAACTACAACTTATAAATAATTCATTTCCTTATCATGTGAACAGTCAAGGGCTAGGTGAAAAACTGGTGCAATTATGTTTAGCTGGTCAGGGGGTCACACATTTCAGGCAGGAGTGACAGATAAGCATGGTGGAATGGTAGAATGATGTGTCATGCGGAAGACTAGGAGAAACTCAGAGAAAGACCTGCACCTGTGCCACTGTGTCCACCCCTAATCTTATGTTAAGTTAACCAGGACTCTGTCAAAGACTCTAGGGCAAGGGGCCAGCATCTGACTGGCTCAGCCATGGCATGCCATCATAACTTTCAATTTATATGTATTTTGTTATAGTACGACTGAACATTGCGGTGAAATGGCTGGGACGGGATGGTGCATCACCATATAGATCGACTGAACACCATGGTATGATAAGACCTGATGGCAGATCACCATATACACTAATATTTGTCCCTTCAATACCATCTACAGATATACTTTAATATTACCTGTTATCTGTACCTGGTTTATTCCGGGCAGACCCTTCACATTTTGAGGTTTTTGTATGAAAATGCGTAGGTATTTTCATACAGACCCAAGCATGTTACATGTTTTGCATTGTAACTTAATTCTGCTACAAATTTTGAAGATTCTCATTATGCAATCTACACTGTTCCTGTTATTTTACCGGCATATTCCCCTCAGCCATCCGCAGTCATCATTTAGATTTTCAGTCCACATACAACAATGTAGCCCCCCTGAAGGCATCTCTACTTTGACGTAGTGGTGGGGCTTGCGAGGTCACATGATCCTGAGAGCTATGCTGGCGGCAGCTTGCTACTGGTACGGCCTCCCATGCCAGACAGGTCAAAGGTGATGACCCAGACTAAAAGGGATGACCAACCGAGCAAGGGCGGTATAACCCTAACAGCTGTGGTGGAGGAAATGCCATTACTCGGGCGCCACAGGCTAATGTCCTGTGAGCCTTAAATTAAGCGGATTAAAGAAACAGAAACAGGAATAAACCATATGGCTCTATCTATGACGACGATTGGCATGAAAAGGCGAACAAGAATTGGGTTCTGGAATATAAGGACAATGCTCGAAGCATTCAGGCTGAGCCAGGTGCTAAAAGAAATGATACATTACAAATTGGATTTGTTAGGTCTCAGTGAGACAAGATGGAATGGAAGTGGAGAATTTACGACGGCATCTGGTGAACTGCTGCTATACTCAGGCCGTGCAATAGGAGAAAAGCATGAATACGATGTGGGACTAATTCTAAGCAAAAGCTTAAAGAAATCACTTATTGAGCGGAGGGCAGTATCGGAGCGCCTACTGATAGCCGGACTAAACACTCGCCTGCGCAAATTGACGATTGTTCAATGCTACGCCCCCAGAAATGAAGCAACTATGGAGGAAAAAGAAGCCTTTTATGGCTTGTTGGAGACAACGCTGCACCAAATAAGACAGTTGGACATTACAATCATGATGGGCGACTTTAATGCAAAGATAGGAGACGACAACCAGGGCGTCAAACATGTGATGGGTAGAAATGGTCTAGGCAACAGAAACGAAAATGGAGAAATATTTATCGATCTATGTGCAAACTATGAGATGATAATTGGTGGTAGTTTATTCCCACATAAAGATATACATAAAGCCACATGGGTGGCCCCAAACCACCGCACGTCAAACCAAATCGACCATATTGCCATCAGTAAGAAATGGAGGAGGTCGCTCCTTGACGTGTGCAGCTATAGGGGGGCGGATGTAGCTAGTGACCACTATTTAGTAGTGGCACAGCTTAAACTAAAACTTGCAGCAAACAGATCACCGAACCAACGAGTAATACGGAAGAAATTCAATATAGAAAAACTTAACCAGAGAGAAACAAGGAAAAAGTTTGAAGAAGAACTTAAAGATAGCCTAGAACAGATATACATGGAAGAATCTGACCCCACTGAACAATGGACCAAAATCAAGGAGACAATGCTCACCAAAGGCGAAAATATATTGGGACTAAGACAAAGAAAGG
>Ga0268261_10003295_pt1 | contig 11846 bp, 9 predicted proteins | sample TergutNc150P1_FD_190353 | JGI IMG/M metagenome (GOLD analysis project Ga0268261, IMG submission 190353) | Nasutitermes corniger P1 segment gut microbial community from laboratory colony in Florida, USA - Nc150 P1 (SPAdes) (version 2) | ecosystem: Host-associated > Arthropoda: Insects > Digestive... | reverse complement strand
TACCCTGACTGAGGTTTTCCGTGATTTTCCTCAGTTGTAAGGCAAATGGTAGGGTACACGATGTTAAGTCGGGGCACGGCCCGCACTCCCCTCCCCAGGCGCGGCGGCTTTACCTAAGCGCCTGTCAAATTCGTTTTTTGCGACAGCCAGTCTGCGCTCGGAACCCAGACAGCCAACCAACCAAAGTTTATCCCTCCCTTAATTAGTTTACGCCACATAGGCTCCAGTCCTTCGCAAAAATAGTCAAGGCCGTCAGCCTGACTTCAAAATCGTTAGCGTTAGCGTACTCCCCTGTTAGATTTAGGTGTCTGTCATAGAGCCCAGCGATGCGGTCAAACGCAGGAATGGCTAACAGACAGGGGGACGTCGACTTGCGCCTCGCGCAAGTCTCCGCCCCCAGTTAACACTTTGGCTTGGCTTGGCTTGGCTCCCTGTATTGATTCCGTGGCTGTCTCTTTTCCTTGAGGTTGTGTAGCAGTGGTTTCCAGGATTTGCTAAGGTTGAATCCTCCATCTCTGTTAATGTTATCAGGATGCATTTCTATTTCGATGGCTTCTCTGATGAGACGATCCATGTAGCCGGTTTTGGTGGAGAGGAGTTTGGTGTCCTGTAGTCTGATGATGTCCTGATTGAAACTGTGTTCGGCCACCGCTGATTTGCCATGTTGAAACAGCCTGATGTGTCCCATGTTCTTTGATGCGGAGCTGGATGGACCGTCCGCTCTTTCCGATGTACACTTTACCGCATTCACACGGGATCCCATATATGCCTGGTGTTAATCCTGGTGCATCTTTGGCGGGTGGAATGTAGCTTGATGTTTTCCTGGGTGGTATCGCGACGCTTTTTATATTGTATTTAGCCAACATTTTGCTGAGTCTGCCGTATGTGGTTTGGGTGTATGGTAAGTAGGCTGTACAGGTAGGTTTATCTTCAATCTTGTTGGTCCGTGTGGCCGGTTTTATAGCTCGTATCTGCTGTTGGCTGTACACACACAAGCCCGCTTGCTGGTATAGATATGTGGACGACACATTCATCTGGCCACACGGGAAAGAAAGACTAATCGATTTCTTAAAACACCTCAATGGGATCCACAATGTACAATTCACTATGGAAATAGAAAGAAGTCACCTCCCATTTCTGAACATCGACATATACAGGAAGATAAACGGCTCTCTTGGACATAAAGTCTATGGGAAACCCACACACACCAACCTCTACCTACACCAAAGATCCCATCACCACCCAGCCAACAAACACTCGGTCCTCTCCTCCCTGGTACACAGCCAAAGCCCTATGCGACCAGGAATCCCTTGCACCAGAGTTAACTTTTCTCACCAGTGTCTTCAAACAAAACGGTTACAGCCAACAGCAGATACATCGAGCTATAAAACCTGCCACACGGACCAACAAGATTGAAAATAAACCTACCTGTGCAGCCCACTTACCATACACCCAAACCTCATACGGCAGACTGAGCAGAATGTTGGCTAAATACAATATAAAAAGCGTCGCGATACCACCCAGGAAAATATCAAGCTACATTCCACCCGCCAAAGATGCACCAGGATTAAGAACACCAGGCATCTATAGGATCCCGTGAGTGCGGTAAAGTGTACATCGGAAAGAGCGGACGGTCCATCCAGCTCCGCATCAAAGAACATGAAAGACACATCAGGCTGGTTCAACCTGACAAATCAGCGGTGGCCAAACACAGTTTCAATCAGGACCACATCAGACTACAGGACACCAAACTCCTCTCCACCAAAACCGGCTACATGGATCGTCTCATCAGAGAAGCCATCGAAATAGAAATGCATCCTGATAACATTAACTGAGATGGAGGATTCAACCTTAGCAAATCCTGGAAACCACTGCTACACAATCCCAAGGAAAAGAGACGGCCACGGAATCAATACAGGGATCCCACCGACACGCCTTATATACTACCTTCTTCCCAACAGGCTGTAGTACCACCCACCCCCCCAACCGGTTACTCACCTTCAGATTGGCTCCGCTCGGGCTTGCCTGAATCCGGCCCGGTATAAATATCCCACATATCCCAACCCCTGTCATACATCGACCTGCCTATGAAGATGGAACCGATAGTGTTCCGAAACGTCGGCTTTTAGCACTCAGACGCCGGGGAGATACCCAAAATAAACGCACTACATATGTACAGCCCCTTACATTATGTGTATAGCATGTCGTATACTGCTTGGTTTTTGTGGAGAAGTGTAATATTGAGGCGCATTCGCTTATCCATTGTCGTGGAAGAGTAATAAGTATTACATATTCTGAGCTTGTGGCTGTAGGCTGTTGCGTAGTATGCAAAGCGGCGCATGCGTCGTAGTGGATTGTCATGTGTGGCCCGTCCGACTGTAGAATGTTCTTCCAATATTATCTCATAAACGCGTGACTTTCGGAATAAAGTATTGAACATAAAATTGTGTTTTGACTTTCTCTGCGAATTTTGTTTCAAATATTTCTCATTCTGAGAAGAATTCAGCTAGATACTTTCATAAATGCACATTGGTCTTTATGTTAAGTACCCTTTATTCATGTCAGATTTGAATGCAACTTGAATTTTCTGGGCAGTTTTTCGAAAAATCCTCATCGAGTTTCATAAAAATTCGTCCAATGGGAGCCGAGTTGTTTCATGCGGACGGACAGACAGGAACAAACATGACGAAACTAATAGGCGGTTTTCGCAATTTTGCAAACGCGCCCAAAACCAGAGCCTTAACTATTCACCGTTACGGATGAACCGACCAGCAGTTGAGCCTTCTGTATGATCATGTATACCGTTCTGAAGTGTACAGCTTTTCTGTAACTCTTGCTTTTTCCTTCTTCGGGAGACTGGAGAATTGGATTGGCTGTACTCTTAGGCCCCGTAGCGGATTACTATCTAGAATGTGGTCCAGGTTGTACGTTTTGGTAACCACAAGCATGTCTTCCCATTTACTTTTGAAAACGCAAATAACAGACGCCTAGATGCATATTTTATGCGAATGTCTGTTGTTACCATAATAATGGAAAATTGAAGGTTTATCAGTGCTGAGGAGAATATTTTTATGCAAGTGGGAAGGATTAAGAGCATGTTGGAGAGGTCTGTATAATAAGGGGCTTAACTTGTCGTCTACGCCCGCTATTGTTAGGGTGATCAAATCAAGAATTATTGGGTGGTGGGAATGTAACAGTGTTAGAGGTTGAGAAATACATGTGAAATTTTGTTTGTACAATTTTAAGAGAGCAGGATACTACCGGAACAGACTGGGGGGTGAATAGCTTTTATCTGACTCGGGTCAAATGCTGTAGCTGGGTCGTTTAAGCATTACAATAAACATATTCGATTTTGAAAATTAAGGTAACATTCGTTCTAAAAGTTGGCATCCAGGTACAAGTCTGGGCGGCGTCACGACCCGGGAGACCACAATCTCGGTTAAAGAAACTTCGCGTCAGCATTCCAGGTTGGGACAGAATACGTGTAGCCTTGTAGAATAATTTCATCTGTATATACTGTCTGCTTTGACATTCATAAAGTTTGCCCTTGCATTTCATGTATGAGTCCCACAGACAGTGCCTATTTCCCGAAACGGAGCGTTTGTGATTGGATCACAGTGTTTTCTACAAGGTAGAAACTGATTTGTTACATAATAGTTGTACCGTATGTATAATTCGCACGTAGAAGCAGTAAATTATGTAATCAACAAAAATTACAGCTCATTAATCTTAATCAACATTAAAACTTGTACTTACTAGTGCTTGATGCAGGGTAATTTATTTCGGAGATCAGCGGACCATAAACAACGTGTAAATAACGCAAAGCTTCCTAGTACTTGTAAATGAGAAACAAAACGTTGAAATCGACAGTCCTGCCTCAATCAGAGGTCAAGGGATGTAAGTGAAATGCGTTGGCTTCCCTTGGCTTTCCCTTGAGACAACAGCGTCAGTTCTTAAGGTCAGCCGCTTTTGTTACAGTTTTTGAGAAAATTAATGAAAAGTGAGGAGATTGCTGTCAGTACCGAATCATAAGCTTTAAAAAATGTAGCATATCCAGAAAAGATACTTTTTGTAGTCCAGTATATTATTTTGTTGCTAACAAATTTTACCGTATTAATATACAGTCGAGCCCGGTTATAACGACATCGATTTATGTCACAAGTTGTGTATAGCGTCAGATATTCTGTGATACTTATTATTTCCTCACTGATAACCATAACAGTGCATTACTCTGAACAACACTCGTTTATAACGACACAAAATATTCACTCCCTTTCGTGACTGCTCGACTCGATATGACTGTTCACACTAAATTTGTTGTCAAAAGAATAAGGACTCGTGGAATCTGAGAATGTCAATCTCGCGAAGGTTGAATATGGTAACAAGTCGCTGTTTTCCTACATTGCTTGCCGCAGGTGTCTACGTCATGTAAATCACGTTTCCGTTCAGCAAATTTGTGATCTTCCTGTTTGTTTATAAAGCACTGCTGTTATGGAAGCAGTTTCGACGTATCCTGTCATTTTATGTGTTGGTGAAAGGCTTCGACAGATAGTTGGACCGCGAGAGATGGGCAGGAAACACTCATCTTCATTGTGTGATTTCACGGCTGATGCAGTCTGGTTCACTCTGTATAGCACCACTGCTCACAGTCGCAAAGCGCTGCTTCTCTCCTGAACGTGCTCCTCGCAGTTTTGCGTATCGCATTTCTTGTAGATACGAATGTATTTAAGAGCCAGCGTGGTTCAACCACTTAAGTGATTAGGCTAGGGGCGGGAGTACTGAGAAATTTTGGATCAGTATGAGGCGGAGACAGATTTTGCTCCTCGCCACTGGATACAGAACAGCCATGGCTCTTAGCAACTTGATGTCCATTGGGTACCGAGGACTCAGGTATAGGGATCGTGGCTGACCCCCCTTTTCCTAATACTGCCCGTCTTAAGAATCTCCCCGTAGGAAAAAATCGCCTATTATGGGGAGGTTTCCTAGTATGGGGAAGTGCATTATTTCATACCAGGAGGTTCTGCGCTCTGAGCTTAAAAAATGTAAATCGATAAGCAGATGAGGTTATTAATTGTAATCACATTACAAACGGTCAGTTACTCAAGACTTCGGTACTGACTGGGTGTCTTTGTTTTGGCGCGCTGTAAAATTTTTGTTTGTCCCTAAACTGTGAACCATAAGCCGTTGAAGATAAGCTGTTTTTCTAAATTAACGTAGTGCTTAGTTCTCTGTTAAGTGTATTCTTAAACCCTTGCCGTGTTTCATTAGTACAATATTAGGTTCTTCTGTATTATTCGCCCATTTTTTCGAACATCTGTTTTGCCTATTATGGGGAGGTCTGAAGAGCCTAATATGGGCTTCCCATAAGAGGATGTCATTACCTTGTGAATTACTCCTTTTGGGTTATATAATATTACATATGGCTCGAAAGAAAAAGTTGGACCCCGAAAGGATGAAGGCAGCTATTTCAGCTATGATGAACAAGGAAATGTGCAGCTACAAAGCATCCAGAGTTTTCAACGTACCACACACAACACCAGTGTTATGTTAAAGACTGGCAGAATAGCTGAAACGAAGCAATAAAACAAAACTGGGTAGGAAGCAAGTTCTTCTTTTGAAGTAGAAAATGATCTGACTGAGCACTGTCTTTTGATGCAAATGAAGTTTTTGGGCTTGACAGTGGCAGACGTCGTGCACTTCTCTTACCAACATCTAAGAAACGGAATTAAAAACCTATTTCGCAACAGAAATTAAAAGACTGGAAGGAAATGGTTGAAAAAATTCCTACATCGTCAAGAAATTTCGGTTACAACCACTGAAGTTCTTCACTCTCGAGAGCGAGGTGTTTCACTCCTGAATCAATGGCTTGTTTTTTAAATCTACGAACCCACTGTGTACACGATTCAGCATAATCCTGCAGTACTTTAAAATTGCGGCGAAACCAGCATCACTTTGGTACAGCACAAACACACGAAAATATTAGTGTTGAAAGAAAGCGTCCGATATCCTGTTCAGTCCGCAGATCGGGATCTCTTGTGACAGTCGTCGCCTGTACGTGTCCAGCTGGATACTTCATTTCTCCGTTACTTGTATTTCTAAGAAATGTATGAAACAAGAACTGATGAATGGCGCACCGCCTGGACCAATCCACGCGTGCCATTTTGCGTGGTGGATACAGAACGAGATTTTCACCCATTGGGTTCTTCATTACATCAAACATACAAAGCCAACAAAATAAGGTCTTGTTATCTTAGTACCGGACGTGCATTATTCACACATGAGGAACGATCATGACGCACGAGGCGATGGGTGACCGCCAAATATTCAGGCCATAATTGTCACGGAAGCACGGGTTGCCTTAGACGACGTGGCCCAGCTGGCGCTTAAAATATCGAAAATCACGCCTTTTTCCCTGTCGCCCGTGTATCTTTATCTGGTGATGTTAACACCCGTTTTGCCGAGCTGGTTTGGCAGGCAGCCGCACTTTCCGCGAGCGCCTCTCATCCACGTTTACCATCGCAGACACGACGGCACGCAAGACGTTCGTCACGCCCTGCGGGACGATCACCGGCCCCGGACATCTGCTGGTACCACCATTGTTTTAAAGAGCGTGCAAGCGCCCCGTGTTGCTGTAGGGAAACATGGACGGCAGTCGCTATTGGCGGCGTGCAACTGCAGCGACTTAGCCGGTCGTCTCTGTGTGACGGATCAGCTTACAGAGTTAGGCTTTTTGGTCGACACCGGCGCCGATCTCTGCGTATACCCCCGTTACCGTCTTCCAGAACGCCGGACACAGACTAGTTATGAGTTGTTTGCAGCAAATGGCGCTGTTGTACATACGCATAACCCTGCGTTTGGATTTAGGTCTACGACGGGAGTTTTTATGGTGTTTTGTCGTCGCGGACCTAACGGAACCCATCATAGGCTCAGACTGTCTCTACTTCTATAACTTGTCGACATAAGACACCGACGCCTCATCGACATTAACCTTACTGTGAATGGTGTCTCGGTGTGTGCGGTCGGCGACCACATTAAAGTCCTCGCCGGGAGCACTCGCATTCGCGCCATGTTGCAGGATTTCCCGGTTATCCGTCCTGCAGGCATTCCCCGGGAACCCCGGCATTCTACAGTATCAAATTCGTACCACGCCGGACCACCTGTAACTTAGCGCCCACGGAGGCTAGCATCGGACCGCCTCCGAATCGCGAAATCCGAGTTCCATTAGATGCTCCGACACGGCCCCGCTAGGCGTTCCGATAGCCTCTGTGCCTCACCGCTCCACCTCGTCCCCAAGAAAGAAGACGGCTGTGGCAACTAGTGTGCTCTGAACGCTAGGGCCGTCCCCAACCAATATCCCGTTTGGCAAATTGCCGACTTGGCACAAAAACGTGCTTCCGGGAGAGTCTTCTCCACAATAGATTTGGTGAAAGCATACCTTCAGATTCCAGGTCATCCAGACGACATCGCGAAAACAGTCATCATCGCGCCCTTTGGGCTTTTCGAATTCTCGTATGTCCTTCAGACTTCGACACACCGCGCAGACATTTTAGCGGTTCATCGATGAGGTTCTCGGAGACCTGGATTTCTGTTACGCGTATATAGATGATGTGCTAGTCGCCCCTACTTCGGACGATGAGCACCTGCGTATGTTTTTCAGCGCTTCAGCGAGTACGGTGTCTTGCAGAATCTAGCCATATGTGTTTTTGGCGCGACTGAAGTGACTTTCCTCGGCTACACAGTTTCAGCTGAAGGTACTTTGCCCCTGGAGGAATGGTCGTGGCAATAAAATATTTCCAACATCTTGTCTTCGTCAGACCTCAGACGTTTCTATGGCATACTTAATTTTTGTCGGCGGTTCATACCACAAGCCGCCAGCATACAAGAGAGACTTTACGTTGCGTTGGCTGGTCCCAAGGTCAGAGGAGAACAACCGTTGGACCGGACACCCACCATGCTCCTAGCTTTCGAGGATTGCAAGGCTAGCCTCTCCCGTGCCACGCTCCTGGCTCACCCGGACCCATCTGCTACGTTGGCCTTATTTACAGAAGCTTCTGATATTGGTATTGGCGCCGCCTTGAAGCGGCATGTTTACGACCCTTGGCAACCCCTTTGCTTTCTACTCCGATAAGCTCAGCCCCGCTCAACAAATGCATAGTCCGTACGACCGCGAGCTCCTGGCAGTGTATGAGGCCATCAAGTACTTCCAACATATGGTTGAAGGCCCTTCGTTTGTCATCTCTAAGGATAAAAAGCCTCATTTACGCTTCCCAGCAACGCAGAGGTAAATGCTTGCCACGACAGTTCTGTCACTTGTAGTTTATTGGACAATTGTCTACTGACTTCAGGTATTTCTCAGAGGAAGACAATGTACCAGACGCCTTATCGAGAACGAACTCCGTCATGACACTTCTTGATTACAATGCTCTTGCGAGTTCCCAGTATCAGGATTCAAGTTGCAAGACATCCTGAAAAATGGTTCGGCTCTTCGGTTAGAACGGGTGCACATTCCCGGGACGGATGTCAACCTTAACTGTGACACATCCACTCGACAACCGCGACCATTCCTTACCACACCTTCCAGAAGCCAGGTCTTCAACTCCCTCCACGGTCTTAGCCACACCGGGGCCAACGCCACCGTCAAGTGGGTGTCCCAGCGGTTTGTGTGGCCGGGATTGGGGAAAGACTGCCGCGCATGTACATGCGCGTTTACACCCTGCCAACGTTTCTTTTATACGCATAACGACCGTTCGGGCCTGTCTTCTGGCTTCGGATACTGTCTCACTGCCATCGACAGATACGCCAGTTGGCCTGAGGCACTCCTTTTTTCGGACATCACCGCCGAATGAGTCGCTAAAGCCTTCGTCTCCGTCTGGGTTGCTCGTTTGGTTATTCCCAGCAAATCACAACCGACCAGGGCAGGCGATTCGAGGCCCGCCTTTTCAAGACTTCGGCTACCATTACCGGATCATCTCTAACCCGGACTACTGCATGGCATCCCGCCTTCAATTGCATGATCGAGAGGATACACCGTCAGATGAAGGCCGCCTTCATGTGCCATGCCGGTGAACTTTGGGCCGAAGCTCTACCGTTGGTCCTGTTGGGGATTCGCAGTGCCTGGAATGAGGACTTGAAAGCCTCATCAGCCGAACTAGTGTACGGTTCTCTCCTGCGGTTAGTGGACTGAATTCTTCGCCCCCTTCCCCCGCCGAATGCACCGAGGTCACCGACTTCGCATCCCGGCTGAGGGTCCACATTGGAATGCTTCGGTCCTTAACAGCATCCCTGCTTGCCGCGCCATCCACGTTCATTTTCAAGGATGTGGCCACCGCCTGGTATGTATTTCTACGCCATAATACCCTCCGGGGAGCCCTCCAAGCCCCGTTTGTCGACCCATATAGGGTCCTCCACAGGAGCAATAAGACCTGTACCATCGAGGTTCGGGGTGCTGCTAAGGCAGTCTCCATTGACCGCCTAAAGCCGGGGTATGTCCTTCATGTTAATACAGAGCCCGCTTCACCACCGGCCATTCCTTCCAGTATCACGACTCGCCCCGGACGGCGGGTGCGCTTTCCGGATTACCTGGTGGTGCAGGGGTCTCGGCGGGGGCGTGTTGTGGACGTCACTGGCTACCCTACCCACCCAGCCAGGATATTTTGTCGTCCTTACACCGCAATCTTATAAACACTAAGAGTTGCGAGTGAAGTGACAACTGGAAAGTAGTGTCAGTGTGTGTGTTGCGATTCGGCCCAGCAGCAAGCAAGCGTCTTGCTGCGGACATTGTACTACGCGGAGAAATATTGTCGCGTGCAAATACAGTTGTACGTGTGTATTGGGTATATAATGTAATTCATACCCTAATCATTACAAGCTGCAACAGGCGAGATAGCAACTTAATACTTACGGGCGGCAGGCCTCTTTCTTTGTGACAACATCTTCAGACCACACGATTTCCCTCTAGCCTCAGAGGACACATGTTGATCCTGTGAATCATTCTGCTTTGGTGAATACCAGCGATCAGCCATCATTCAGTACTTTTTATTTTTCGCCGTTAACTTCTGCTGAGGGTCTCCGAGCATCAGATATCAGTTCTATGCCAAACCTGAATCTGCAGCCAAATACTCGTGGTGGAACAGCAAAGAAAATAACGAATTCACCTTACAAAAAAAATTGTTGGGGCAACTCAGAAAAAGAATACGAAACAGGCCACTAAATCCTAAACCAATCGGCTTGCGTCGAATGCTGTTCTTGGTCCTTCAAAAAGGTGGAAGATGGGGTTTGGCGGGATCCAACTCCATCTGACACTTTATAAGATTCGAACACTGACCTAGCAGTTCATTTCGTTGACGATTCAATTGAAGAACAAGACACTGATTGTTTGTACTGTACTGTTCGTTTTTCTGAATTCCACAAAGGAGAATAGTGGATACGACGTGTGAAATATTTCAGATGGGCGCACACAGTATGTGCAGGTATGAAGGAAGATTTTGTTTGTGAGACTTCCTGGGTAAATACTGTTTTGTTCTTAGTTTGTATCCTTTGTATTTGCATTGTTTTCAATTCTGTAACTATCCTTTTTAAGGTTCCAAAAGAGAAGACCACAATGAGATTTGGAGAAAATGTATACTCAAAAACAAATAATGCAGGATACTCTAGAAGGGAAACTCGGTGCAATTGAATGTGACAGTGGGAATGTTGAAGTGCAGTGGAACAATATAAAGGAATGTCTTACTGTCAGTGATCTGGTTGGTAAAGTCGAGAAGAGAGCAAGAAAACCATGGATTACACAGGAAATGATCAGTAAAATGGATGAAAGAAGGAAATGGAAGAATGTCAACACTGAAGAAGGCAGAAAGAACTACCGGAGGCTAAGAAACGAATTGAAAAGAGCCACAGATAATGCCAAAAAGGAATATCTTAAGAACATATGTAACGAAATTATTGAATTTCAAAGAACAGGGCGTTACGATTTGATGTACATGAAGACAAAAGATCTAGGCTGGAAGGAGAACCAAGGGATCCAAAATATTGGCATCGAAGACTCCCAAGGAAATAGAATAGTAGAGCAAAGTCAAGTGCTGAAAATTTGGGAGAATTATATTACGGACCTACACCATCGACCTAATCGACCAGTAACTCTAGAAGTCGAACCTGAAGAGGAAATAGATGCAGACGAGAAGGGCCCATATATTTTGCGAAGTGAAGTAGAAAAGGCCATCAAGGAAATGAGGAATAAGAAGGCTACAGGAGATGATGATGTACGTGGAGATGTGTTCAAATTACTTGGAGAAGGTGGTTTAAAAATAATGACGAAATTGATCAACACCATTTATGAAACTGGAGAGTGGCCCAAGGACTTCACGGAAGTTACAATGATGGCCTTAAAGAAGAAACCACAAGCTACAAAATGCAGCGACCATCGCACAATCAGCCTTATCGCACATACAGCGAAGATAGTAGCAAAGATACTTAGAAGAAGGATTGAAAAGAAAATTGAGGATGTACTCGGAGAAGATCAGTTTGGATTTAGAAGAGGAAAAGGAACTAGGAATGCAGTTGGGATGCTGAGAATAATATCAGAACGAACCATGGAGATAGATGAGGAACTAAGTGTTTGCTTCATAGACTGGCAGAAGGCGTTTGACCGAGTCAAGTGGACCAAATTAATGCAGATCCTAACGAAAATTGGTAGTGACTGGCGAGACAGAAGATTGATTAGCAATTTGTACATGGCTCAGAGTGTTAAAGTGCGACTGAACCGAGGGGAGACAAGAAGTGTGAAGATTGGAAGAGGAGTTAGACAAGGATGCTGTTTGTCACCAATTCTGTTCAACTTGTACAGCGAATAC
>Ga0268261_10003294_pt1 | contig 11847 bp, 3 predicted proteins | sample TergutNc150P1_FD_190353 | JGI IMG/M metagenome (GOLD analysis project Ga0268261, IMG submission 190353) | Nasutitermes corniger P1 segment gut microbial community from laboratory colony in Florida, USA - Nc150 P1 (SPAdes) (version 2) | ecosystem: Host-associated > Arthropoda: Insects > Digestive... | reverse complement strand
TGTGTGTTGTCAGGTAGAGGTCTCTGCGACGAGCTGATCACTCGTCCAGAGGAGTCCTACCGACTGTGCTGCGTCGTTGTGTGTGATATAGAAACATCAAGAATACGTGCTCCATATATACATGACATTAGTAGCCTAAGGGTTAATGATTTAATCCTTATCCTGCTAACGTGGAGAAAATGGTGAGCTAATAATGCCAACAAATAGCAGATGGGATTTAATTTGGGGTTTAAAGGGTTAAAAAGAACTGTGCGTCAAGTTGGTTATTTACAAAGATTAGGCCCATTCTTATTGGGTGGAGTTCACTTTTTATATTACTATTTCCGTATTGAAATGTCGTAGAAGAAAATCTGTTATTGAAAAGTACTCTACTCTGTCAAGTGCAACAAATAAGAAATCAGGGTCTAAAGGTAAAAGATCCTATACATTTTTTGAGTTCCCCCACGAAGAAATGTTCCAAGATCTGTACTATGAAATTTGCAAAAAGCGGCTCAATCCCCCATTTTAATTATTTAAGAAAGTTCAGTTGTTTCGAGACATTGCACGTGACAAGCTTTCCCTTTACGTCGAAAAGATATTTGAAATATTTGAAATATTCCGGTCGCTACTAAGTTACCTCCGTAACTTTGTTTCTTCTAGAGGAAATATCTGCAGGAAGTTACGCAATTTGGCGAATCGCCCAGACGGTCCTAGCAGTAATATGCCTTCGCGTTTTGAATACTTACAGTGGTGGCATTCACATCTTAAATCTCAGAGTTAGCTCACAGCAATACATCTCACAGCATATAAAACTCATGAATATCCCTCTCCAAGCCTAGTCACAAATTGCTACATTATATCTTGAATAATTATCTCCACCTTGGTAAGACCAGACCATCATTAGCGAATGTTATTACATACATGGCGTAACATACAAATTACAAGTTCCATCAACATGTGCATACACCTACCCTCCCTCATAATTACGCTTTGTCCTAATAACACGCAATTTTAAAGCGTATAAAATTACAAGCCATGAAGTTGAGGTAAGCCAAAATATTACTCATGTTTAGACAAGGTATTTACCATGTAATGAACAAAGAAACTTCCTCCCTACGTACGTGACTGCAAACCGTCACTTCTGATAGCAAGGGAATTGGCTCATGGAAGGCCCGTAGGCTGTACGTCGTACTGTTTGCGCAGTTACTTGGCTCTTCTGAACAACTCCGTGACTTCTGCACTTGTGCAAAATTAGCAGTATGCTGCTGTTTATTGCGAAACGCAGACCCTAACATGTGATAAACATAATGACATGAATAAGAAGGATTAAAAGAGTAAACAATTGCACAGAAACACGTCTCTAATTTTTTTATTAACGAAAATTGAGTTTCTAAAGTTAAGTACTGGAAATATTTTAGGGACGTGTTCCAGATTCGATCTTGGCATTTCGATTCTTTCTCACACTAAACCTTATTTGACACTGATTAAAATTACGTTACTCTATTTAAAAGTCTTATTCTTCTTGCGCCAGTCGAAAGGTTTTAGGAGGAAGAAAAAATGGAAATTTCTTAAGAGGAATTAAAGTAAGAGAAATTGAGTGCATTGAGAGGGCGAAAATAAACTGCTTCCGTACTGATAATATGCGAAGATTTTTTTGTCGGAAAGTTTTAAATCCAATGACACAAGTTCTGGAAATCATAATTTTCGTAAAGCCTGAAATTATTGTCCTTGAATTTGCCTTCGTGAACAGGTTAGTATTAACAAGTTCTTGTCATAAAAGTTTTTTTTGTGGTTTATTGGTAAGGGTTGTCGATATTAATTCTAGTATGTATAGGAAGAAACCTTGATAAGGAGATAAATATGGACTGGCCTGACTTGACATTGATAGATAAATTGCACGCAAGTACTTGTAACGCTGTCGTAAACGACCCTTGGGGAATCAGACCGCACCCAATTTTACGTGTATGTAGGACTGCGTGGAAGGTGACCCTATGCTTTCCACCCTGTTTCGTGGAAGAACTTTTAACTGCACATTCTAAGAGATATGAATGAATGAATAAATAAACCATTCGTTCTAGAAACAGAGCATCTCTGTCTATACGTACCCCGCTGGAGTACCTTGGATTGGGGGTTCCTTAACCGAGGATTTTGAGAGACAAGTGAGGTATGTTTTATCAGGATACCTTTTTTTACTGGAGACTCCAGGAGATATGTAAAAGAAGGCTCTGGGAAAGGGCATCTCTCTCCATACGAGACCCATTGCGGAACCTGGAGTGAGGGTGGGGATTCGATTACCGGAGTGTTCGAGAAACAGTACATGAGATCCCTGTAAACGGAGCGTCTCCCTCTATGGGACCTAGAGGAGGCTGGAGGGAGATCTCCTTTACTGAGAAATCTGAAAGCTAAGTAAGTCACGTCAAGTTATGCTTCGGAAATGCAACATCTCTCTCATTATTAAGGCTCCGTGAGGTAACCTGGACGGCAGGCTCTTGTAAAGAGGACTCCGAGAGACATGTAATGGAAGTCAGTTCTTTAATAGGGCTCCATACGGGGAACCTAAGGCATTTAAGAAATGGCCCAGAACCTGTACTTGATATATTATTCTGTCATGTCTATCTTAAAGGTGTGTGATCTTGTTTTTGATCACAAGACTCTTTGGGCTCTGGCAAGCTGAAACCAGAAGTTATTAGGAAAACTTCTCCAAGAGCAATCTTGGTCTTTATTAAGGTTGTAGAGAGAAAGGTCAGAGAATAAGGGGGCACAATGTGCCTGCCTGTAAGAGGCCTACGTGCATCGGGTCCGTAATGCCTCGTACCTCTAATATAGTTTATTCTATATTCTATTCTAATGGTAACGTGATTGCTCGATAGCATGCTTCATAGTGTAATCTTTTGCTCTGCGAATCTATTGGCAATATTCATAGACAGTGCTGAAATAAGAAAATCTAGACGTACTGAATACATAATTTAATTGATCGTACAGTAACTATGAGTACAATGAAGAGTCACATAGCCCAGACTTTACATGCACACACTTGCATCACGGGTCTCTTATTTAAATTACAAAAGACGAAGAGCTACTTTCCTTTCATTTGAAAGGCAGCTTGTGCCAAATACATACAGAGGAGTGTCAGTCTTTGCACATAGAAGAGTTTGATCGTGTTTTCCTACCACCTACACTAAAAGAGTAACAGCAGTCGAGAAATCTTTTCGAGTGGAAGTAAACGCTTAACTTCCAAACGAAAAATATGCCCCGCGAGAAAGAAGGAAGGACTGTAATTAATGTCTGGCACCTGCTCATATTAATATATCTGATCCAATGTGGGCTGTGCATTCAGAAGCTTTGTTTATTTATTTGTTTATTTCTTAGTCTGAGCTCTTACACCTACTCGCTGTAGATGCAGAGAGTTATTGTTGCATCAGATCACACACACACACACACACACACGGTAGAGCTCCTCTTGAAGAGAGACCGACCCTTTGCAGAGATCTCTAACAGTCAACAAAAAAACACAACGTACACTCATCCATGAGAGCGACAGTATTCGAACCCGCATTCCCAACAAGCGAACACCTCAGGACAACGCCTTAGACGGCGCTGCCACCGCGATCGGCGTATTCAGGATATGAGACCTCTTAATGTGGGCCCAGGATAGCCGTGCTAGCGAGGTTCGGAGCGATTTAGCTGGCTGTTTTCCAAACACTTCTTATTAACTTGATATGTCTAGACTGTAGTAAGTCTCGCTGACTCCTCCTTTGAAATACTGCCTTCGTTCAAAACGCCCTAACAACGGTCTCTGTTGCTCGAGCTGCTCGTGATCAGTCCTGTAAAACTGTCTACATTTACGGGCACACAATTGTGGAACACAACCACGAATGGTCTGGATTCGACTTAAGGCTAATGTCATTATTAAACCAGCTGGGTTGATGTGCGAATGAAAATCTTCTACCACTTGATTGCATATATTACAGTAAGGTAACAGTGTAATTACACAGTATAAATACCAACAAGATGCAGCTTTGTAATAGAATTTATTATTCCAAAGTTTATTGAAGGTTCAACATGTTTCGAGCGGCACACCGCTCATCATCATGAGCTCTAAACTGTATTTGCAGCCTCTGGTTTATATGCCCATTTGGTGATCGGCCGTTGCCAAGGCTGAGTGGGAAATGCATCCATTTCCCACTCAGCCTTGGCAACGACCGGTCACCAAATGGCCATATAAACCAGAGGCTGCAAATAAAGTTTAGAGCTCCTGATGATGAGCGGTGTGCCGCTCGAAACATGTTGAACCTTCAATAAACTTTGAAATAATAAATTCTATTACAAAGCTGCATCTTGTTGTTATTTCTACTGAGTAATCTATGATGCACGGATCCATGAATATCAAGTGTAATTACTCTGCGCTTATGGTCTATATGGAGTCCTAATCAAAGAGATTTCCACTCATTCTTCCAGCAGGTGTCTTTCTATTCCTCCAACATTCTCAAAACATTCATCCACACGCTATTTAAACCGACAAGTCTTACGTTTACAACGAAATAAAATAACGCGAAATAAAACGCAAAACAGATGCATTAAATATTTCTAAACATTGTGATGAAATGATTGTGTACAAGCATATGGCTTGTAAATGTCAGCAGTAAAAATGTACAAGCAGAATAAGTGTGAGTTAATGCTTCGTTCGTGATAAAAACAAAGAGAAATGGATGTGAACATCAAACACAGCAGTAACATTCCATCAAGTAACTTTATGTATACCGACTCTAAGGTTGATGTAATTGAACAGAAGGAGTTTTATTGTACAGATGTGTGATTACGGTTGCAGTAATTAAACAGTAAGCGTGGAATACGAGGTAAAAACCTGTTGATGAAGTTATAGCTGGCTGGCAATGTGGTCAATTCAACGATAAGTCAGCGCAAATTAAGCCTATAAAATACAGAAACCAGAAAACATAAGGCACGCTTCGTGTAACAAATTACCGCCTAATTACGGAAGATCTGAGTAAGCAAGGAGTCAGTTACTTGTGAAGAATAGTAAGAAAGCGGAACGAAATTAGTTAATTTCAGCAACGAAAGGAAAGCTACGTAAAAGCACGCAGACCTAACATTAAGCTACCGAGTGGTGTTGGTGAACACAGGGAAACACGACAATCTTGTGGTATATTTTTATATGGAAGGTTTGTGTAAAACACAGCTCAGTAGGCAGTTTATTGTGTTACGGACTTCAGTTGGAAAAGACTACTGCTTCTACTACTACTACTACTACTACTACTGTTACTACTACTACTACTACTACTACTGTTACTACTACTACTACTACTACTACTACTACTACTACTACTACTACTACTACTACTACTACTACTGCCACCACCACCACAACTACCTGCTACCACAACAACAGTCACCAAATAGCTTACTGATTATGATGATAATGATGATGATGATGATAATTTTTTACTTCATTATTGGTTCTCAGGAACACAAATTTGTTGTTATCACTAGAGTTTAATGTAAAAGTTCTGTGCACAAATAACCCAATATATTAAAGTCCAAGACACGCACTCATATATATGTATTCGCAATCGGTAGACCTACCGGTTAACTTGCATTCGTACTAAACTCTACCACATTGTGACAGAAACACGATGGAATTTTTAGAGCGGCCGTTCTGAGTTTCAAATGGTCTTGTGTTCCTCTAACAGGAAGCTTTCAATGGCCCATATTTGACAATGTTTAATATGGCTATGGTAGAGTGAACTCGAAGGAATGTAGAAATGACTGTTTTTGACATTTTTTAAAGTTCATAATATTCTGTATTCTCTCTGCATTAATTGAAGAAAACCACGGAACTTGTTTCACCATAGCCTGACTTCGGGTCGAAAATTGAACCTGGGACTTTCCTAACAAAAAGTAGGAGTGCTGACCCTTTGTCACGCATTTCGACTTTACAGTTTGAAGTGCGTTTAAGGTGTGAATACTTCTCATTTCTCTCTGTTTTAATATTCTACCCAGGTAGAAAACTTTGAGATGGGCCAATCCTTCCTGAAGTAGATGCGTCATATATTACTTCTCACGATTCATATTTCAGGAATTAATTCCACAATGGATGACGCCGGCGAGCCTAATCCAGCAAGTCCACACCACCACACCACTAGCGACGACCGCCTTGTGTTACTTTGTGGACATCTGACGGAGAAAAACCCTGCAAGACCGAAGACTACAAAATGCAATTAGTTTCGAGACCGAAGCTTATTACAGAGCGGTGGATGACTTGTAGGTCTATCAGACCTAGTTGTTACCGATATTAAGGGAGATTTAAGAAGCAAGGACACAAGGACAAAAAGAAAAGTTTATGTTAAAATGGGCCTTAGTACTAGAAGCATATTTTACTCTGACACATGTAGAAACTTTTCTCCGCATGTACATGGTAATTACCTGAGTTATTTTATCTTTCAAAGTCATATGAGAAAGAATATATCAAATTTCATGCCTGATTATTCTACAAACGTACTGTGAAGAATGAGAAATATTTCTGTAGTACATAATTCCAAAAACGTGTACAATCTCTGTTTCAGTTTCAAAAATATAAAATAATAATAATTATTATAATAATAATAAAGTGTGTTTTATAGGCTTACTACTGAAAGAGGCCCGAATGGAAGTGACGTAAATGAGAAAGGGAAAAGTTAATATATCTGAGTCTCAAAACGTGGAGAGAAAAATCAACTTGGGTGAAAAAATTTAGATAACAGATAATAATAAAATTAATTTTAAATAAATTTAATATAATTACAAAGATTTGGACTGAATTTAATTTTATCAGGGTTGGATTCGGAAGTGCGTTGTTGTGAAAAGTATAATTTATTCTCGTTCTTGATGAAGAGCAGGAAATTTCTTAACTAGGAAAGCGACTATGATAGCTCCCAAACAAATATTTCACGAACTTACTTAGTTACTGTGTTAATGGTTACGATAAACCTAGGCCTATGAAGTGGTCTGGCGAAAAAAATAATTTTAAAAATTCTAAACAGATTCTCGCTAATCACAGCACTCTTCGCAGCATGGTGCAAAAAATTGAGGTGAAATTTTCAAGGTGGAGGGTGCAAAGGCTACTATCTCCTGGCACATGAGGCCGTGTAGTCTGGTAGATAAGTACCAATATTTTAGAGAAAATGTCTGCTTCCTACATCAACTCTGATTAAGAAGGCATCTGATTTTTCTGGAAGGTATATATGTATATGTATGTGTATATATATATATATATATTGCTACCAGGCTGCAGGGCATTATGTCATATAAGACGGTAGGATTACTATTCATTTTTCTGGATAACTTTTCAAGAAGTAATTAGAATTTACGAATATAAAATGTTATTTCAAATATCTCCTAATAAATACGACAATTAATTTCCTTATCAGTAAATTAGGGAATGTAGTTTAAAAACGCTTGTTCATGTTGGCACAGTATCATAACCTTAGATTCTCGTAAAATCCCAAAAGAGCACAAATTTCACTTACAGCGCGGCGGAAGTATGAATCGCCCCTTACACGTAAGAAGCTTTATCTGAGTTACAAACTCGCCGAAACTAAGAAATTATTTTAATATAATTATTACACTTTATGTATTCTTACGCCGTTTTGTGCAAATAACTTTTTACAGAGAAAAGATTCCAGTTTTTAAGATATCAGTAATTTAACACTTAAAAATTTATTAAACAGGCTTTGCAGCCAGCCAGCAGCTTTAAATAGATCATAAAAGCGTCGAGATAAGCTAGCGGCATCAGTGAGAGTGTGATATATTTGAACCGTGATGTATCTGATTTAGAGTTTACTGGTATACTGTTGTTTTTATTACTTGTCCCTTAACACTTAAAGTGTAAGTAAAAAGCATTAAGACAACTTTCATTTGAATAAGTGCGTTAATCTAAATAACACACCAGCATGTCATTGCGTTACTATTGTCATCAGCAGACAATTTATAATGATAAGATATGATATATGATATATTTAACTGCAAATGGGTAGCCACCCGGTGGCAGTAGTACAGTACACATACGCACACAAACAATACAGAGAACGACACAAAACAAACAATAAATAGAACAACACAAAAATACATACAACACAAAAAATACATAGAACAACACAAAAATTAGGAAGAGTGCGGGCCTTGCCCCGTCTTTGCGGGGTTTTACCCTGGCATTTGTCTTACAACTGAGGAAAAGGCACGGAAAAATTCCAGTCAGGGTTGCCATACATAAACATAAAATAAGAATACATAGTCATAGCAATAAAAATACATAAATTACTTTATTAAACAGGAATAAAACCATATATGTTTTGACAAAAAGTAGAACCTAAAGAATATGAAGGAATGTGATAATAATACTCGTAAAATATATATAAGCAGCAACTTCATATTGTCCATAAGCCTTCTAATAATGCTTGACTCCTTATTCTTAAGATCATCACTACACTGCAACACTCCGCTACACTTCACCATACTTCACCCAACTACACTTGACTACACTTCGCTACACTTCACCACAATTCACCCAACTACACTTCGCTACAATTATCGACACTTCACTTCCTCTCATTTACACTGCACTACTCTCTCATTTAGCTTGCGTACTTTAACTTTGTATCGCCACCCTTGAATGTAGCTCTATGGTCACGTGGCAAGGCAACTGTACTTCTAGTACACTAAAGAAAATGCAGGGTATAAACTGTGGCACCCCAGACATGAAGACTTCCTAGCACTCGCTGTCATGAATTCCAAATACAGTGCTGCTGACTCAGTCTCGACTGTGTCCAGTAAAACTGGTACGTGTGAGGCTGCTCAGTGCAGCAGTCTTGGTAAAATAATAAGAGTTTAGAGTCTGATATAGAAAAAGAACATATCAGGGTATTTTAACCATAATCAGTCTAAAATATTTTGACTATAAAAATCTTTTAAATTTAACTTGTGAACTCATAAGTAAGGTTTATAGTAATCCTCACATTAGAAATTCCGTAAGACAAATTTAAACAGGGTCCATATTTGCATGTACCAAAGTTGTTAAGAATGCGTATTAAGAGTGAATATATTTCAGAATGAATATGCCTATATTCTGCACTAATAAATAAAACAATAATAAGTAGTGATATTTATTACCGTATGAAACACAACATATAATATCAATAATTAGATAAAAACTCTATACTTAACTTCTAAGCATTTTTAATCTAATTATTTTTATTATATGTTGTGTTTTAGACGTTAATCAATATCACTACATATTATAAAACAACGGGATGGTTCGCATAAAAAGCAATAATGAACAGAGTCTATATAAACTTGAATTAATTATCAGTTTAAATAATTATCAGCGACATGTTTAATGTCAAAATAAAGTTTTAAGCCGTAATATATAATAATTTAATATAATACCCCTTATAATTTTACGTAAAAGGGAACTCGTCCAATATTTATGGCATTGTAACATTTACGTTCCTTCCTTGATAAGCAATCAACCTGAAGATGGGTTTTTAAGAAAGCCGAAACAAGTCGTTGATGTTTCTTTAAACTGGTAATTAATTAAATTTGTGTAAAGACTCTGTTTACTATCGTTTTATTTACTAGTGTATTATAACACAACGAGGAAACATTGCCAAAAGAAAATTATGTGCCGCAGAAAACTGTACTCACACTGACTGCGTAATTCAGAAAAATAACGCTGTGAAAACATGCACGAAGTTGAAGGTTTACCCCCTCTTATTACGAGCCTCAAAACTAGATGGAAGTGCATGGTTAGGTTCACATGTGGGCCTAATTACAGAGTGGTGTTTAGTCTTTAGCGCGAAGAATAAATTCTTGTTTCTGTCGGTAATCAAACCAACACATTAAAAGAATGTGAAATAATAAAACACAATGGACCAGAATAAAAGGGATGGATGGCAAACAAACAAGTCACTGCAACCAGTCATGTACTATTTTGAGAGACGAATTTCTGGTAGTTTTAGAATATCAAAATTTCTGTCTTTGGGATGGTATGACTCTTAGTCTGGTAGCTAATTACTAAAACTTTCTAGATACATGCTTTTCCCTTCTTCAGGATAAATTTGTAATTACATTTTAATAAGGTTCTGATTATGAAAATATAACCCAAAAAAAGAATTATGTAAGACGAAACATAAATGCTATAGTAAATGTGTCAATTTTCCTCACAAATGTTCGTAGTCTATAATGCTAGAGAATTAATAATATTAAAGTACCTTAGTGACGTACTTCTGATTTACCTTAAAGACGCTGTCTCAGTCGATATTCACGGTTTTATAAGAGCGATATTGATTTAATGAGCAGAACGAAACAGTAACAATTTATTTATTATAAAAAAATTTAGAATATCCATTATCCTAAATCGTCTTTTTCTTCCATTGTTTGGTTTGGGAGAATTTAGTAATTTAACATTTGAAGTTTCCATCCGAAGCAGCAGTTACTGGGGCAGAAAATGTTTTCCCTTTCAAAGACCTGTGGTTCTGTTCTTATATGCATGTTACGCGTGTAATCAAATGTGACGTTTGTGAATTCAGAGTCCAAAAAGTGTAAACACATTCCCGCGCTAAACTAAACAACAGGGTACGATGTGGATTTGAAATTATAGTCTTGCTCTTCCTTCGTTATTTAACTTTTTCCTTGCCCTCTTGCTTTCTTCTCGTCGCTGTTTCCCCCTTTCTTCAACAGTACACCTGAAGGGGGATTATCGTAAAAGTCACTGTGCCTTTAGTTTAACAAACCATGTTACAGTAGTTACACACACATACCTGAACCTCCGGGGGGCAAAGCATAAGGAAGGTTTCGTTTCGCTTTGTGTGCTCTGAAATGCGAGGTACGCCGAGTAACTGTGCCTGTGTTAGTGTTGTTAGCCCCAGTAATGTGTAGTGAAATTGATGGCATGAAATACGGCGAAATAAAGTGATGACGTAAGAAGTAGGAAAAGTGTTGTTATTGCTAGACTGATCGCCTTAGAGCGGACGACATTGCTGCTGCATAGCGGTCTACAACGTAGCAGGCTGTGCATTGCTCTGTCCCGCGATATAACATACTGTCCGTTGAAATAGCCACAAAAAAAAAGCCTGCATGGACACAAGTATATTTACTGAAATACCATACAATACATAACCAAGGTTGTGTTAAGTTTCCAACTACAGCTTAGCACGAATCGTAGTTAAAATGGAAGGTATGACCCTACCTGAAAAAGAGGGATGCCAATATACAGGCAAAGCTCACCTGTGCACAACATGAAAGCATAAATCTAGGCGCTAATTGAAGGTGAGTGACTGAGTCACACATCCCGACCGCTTTACCACACGGAAGTATACTTTGAATAGGAGTCTCGATAAGCCCAAATCCAAAAATGGAATAGAGAAAATATTTGGTTCCCATCGGGAATCCAAACACTATTTTCCTCTACACAATTATGCTATTCTGGATGTTATAAATCGGGGTAGTGAATATTAAAGTCCTTATACAAAAAGATTAGTTACTCTGAGAATAATGAAATCTTGTTTTGTTATTTGATTTTCTGCTTCATTCCAGTTAATTACTTTCCTCTTCTGCAGCAAAGTGAGACTAAATTAAAAAGTTTTTTCACAGTCGGCCACTGCACGTAACAGCTGAATTACTTACTGTCTCACCTTATGTTTACTCCTGATGAACAGAAACTCTGGTTCCTTTCTTGTGCAAGAAAGGCGAGTTTTTTAACCCTTAGGTGACTAATGTCATATATATATGGAGCACCCATTCTTGATGTTTCTAGATCACACACAACGACGCAGCACAGTCGGTAGGACTCCTCTGGACGAGTGATCAGCTCGTCGC
>Ga0268261_10003293_pt1 | contig 11847 bp, 11 predicted proteins | sample TergutNc150P1_FD_190353 | JGI IMG/M metagenome (GOLD analysis project Ga0268261, IMG submission 190353) | Nasutitermes corniger P1 segment gut microbial community from laboratory colony in Florida, USA - Nc150 P1 (SPAdes) (version 2) | ecosystem: Host-associated > Arthropoda: Insects >... | reverse complement strand
GGTTGCGCACCCGTCCGAAAGAATTCTTTTCCCGCGGAATCAACGCGCTTGTCAAACGCTGGCGTAAGTGCATTGAACTAAAAGGGGACTATGTTGAACAGTAATAATATAATTAGTTCAGTGTTTGCAATAAATGCTATGTAAACAAAAAATTCCGGTTTTCCATTGAACTTACTGATGTGTGTGTGTGTGTGTGTGTGTGCGCGCGCGCGCGCGCGTGTGTGTGTGCGTGCTTGTGTGTGTGTGTGTGTGTCACTGTTCAGCTGAAACATGTCAGATCTAAAGGGAACAAATGAGAAGCGCACTTTATTTCATTATCTTATTTCAATAGTGTATCTTGTAACAATGTCTAATAAAATGTGCATATGGTGGAAATTCAACAGAATTACTCAAAACTTGTGCATTCAACATGAGAACCCCTCTAAGCTATCTCTGTAATCAGGCAATGAAAAGGGGAACCTTCCCAGAATGATGTAGGGTAAGTATTCAGCAGTTAGGTATATGTGTAAAGAGGGTAAAATATCTTGCATAAGTAACTGCATGATAGTTTCAGTACTGGCAGAATTTTCTAAACAAAGGAGTGATTGTGTTTCAAACTCCACCAGAATTCTCACAGAAGGACACATTGAGTTTAGAAAGTCTGTCAACGGTTGAAATCTTGTACAATTTCGTAGGTGAAATATGTATGTACTTGTAAGAGTACAACCCACTGTGGTGGGTAATTTTGTGATCTTGTTAGTGAATTTTATGTGTTGCTGTCAAAATTAAATATTTACAGAAGTAAGGGCAAAGCTAGACTGTGGTTTGATTCATACCTTAAGGACAGCAAACAGAGAGTAGATATTAAATCTCCAAATTTGGCAACATAGACTGGAGCATTGTAAAACATGGAGTTCATGTGTGTTCTCTATGAGGATTCCTGCTCCTTCTCATGTACATTAACATCTACTACCAACTGTCAGTTTACAGTTCAAATCTGTATTCTTTGCTGATACTGGTTTTATTGTCATGCTGAAAGTGAGCACGTTCAGAATTCTATTCTTAATGCGTTTTCCACTTTCCTTCTACGAATGGTTTAAAGCCAATACTCTCCCATTAAATTTTGACAAAAGGGCCCATGAACTTGGTATTCATTTCCTTACACTTAATAATAACTTGGGACAGAAAAAACTTACAGCATATGTTATCATGAAATTTATTTCATTCCATACTTCAGCCCTTCTTTCAGTAAGCTTTTTAAAGGTACAAAATGTTTTACCTTATTCAGCAAGAGTAATAACCTTTACCACAGTGTGTCATAGAATGCGGACAAAATATCCGAGGATGGCAGTATTATATAGTGTGCAATCGCAGCTATATTTATGGTACACAGTCATCTGTTCTTGTCTTTATGGATTAGATACTCCAGTTCCAATCATTCTGCAGATTTGTAATATTGTCCTATGTCAGACATGTATGGAAAAGATGGGAAGTGCATACAACATTTGGTTGGAAAATTTGAAAGGAAAAGACCATTTCAAAAACTGACAAACTCGTGTATATGGGACAGTAATATTATAATGAATCTTCAAGAAAGAGCAGTGAAAGGATGTGGCCTAATATAGGGACTGGGCGATTTCGTGTTTTAGAAGCAGTGTTTTAACATTTTAGTAGAATGTGCTCCCTTCATATTTATCCAGATGTTAGAAGCATTATGTTCCTCATTAGAAGTAGTATGTTCAGAAATGTTTCCAGGAACAAATTGGTACTGTGACTCACAAAATCTTAGGTAGTTAGCAGTAGAAAACATAACTCCAGGTTTTTTGTATCATAGTCCACATGTAAATACTGATGTTTGTTTACAGGAAGACACCACATGGAAAGTTCTCAGATGTCCTTGAAAAAGTGGAGCCGCTTTTGTCAGGCATTAAGTGGGATAGCCAAGGATATATAATTGGAGCAAAAGCAACTGTTCTCAACTGGATTCTAAAAAAGGTAAGGGAACAGATGAACGTTGGGAATGCTGGGAACAGCTCAATTTTGTGACTGCTGATCTTTTTAAATTATTTAAAGTTTTGGTAGTGATCTATGGTGATGTAAGGTACTGTAAAATACAAGACTTTCTTGATGACACTGAATAACTCTTAAGCATGTTAGGTTATAAATCACATTATGTTGGAAGAAAATGTTCAGTCACTTCCATGCCAGTACAGACTGAGGGGCCACTGCATGTTATGGGTAGCTGCAGTCAAATAAGGTGTGTTACTTTAGCAAGGGTATTGGGTTTGGGTCTAAGAACATGGCACCATGTGCAATTGGCATGTTATGAAATACACAGGGGATCAGTTCCATGACAAAATTCTGGCGAATATGGTAATGTACCTTGAGATTCTGTAAAAGGTGGGAATTTTCATCACCAGCTGAGTGGGAAACACTCTGTGCCATGGAGTTAGTTGTATAGGAAAAATATTTAGTAACCCAATGTTGATTTATAAACCACGGCTAATCCACCTAACTTTAGGGTCATACACTGTCTTTGTATGCTTTGTCCATTAGCAAAGTGTACCTTTAAATTACCAGACCATTAAATGAGGCATCATAACAACAGTATCCATTTGAGTGATTGCCCACACTTCACGTTTTATGATAATTACAAAATAGTGTATGAAGCAGAGGTAGTCAGCTTTGTTGCCTTTTTATCCCTTGTATTTGATAATTCTGTATATTTTTCTTCCATTACTCTAGACCCATCTGGCCCATTTTTAAGATTTGTGTGTGATATTTCTGTCATAATTTTTATTGGCAGAGACAAGTTATTTGATGCAGTGGTATTTTCAAGCAGGCAGGATAATAATTTCTTTGAGTGTGTTATTATCACTGTGTCACATGAAAGCAGCAAGTTTGTAATCATGTAGCATTTTGATAATCATCATTTGTGACCTTGCATTCTTCGGTTCAACTCTGATTAGTGTTCCTGTGGTTTATAGTTTATATGAAAAAGCTGAAAGGAATTTGTTGAGGGAAATTTATTTTGCAGTCTGGCCAGTATTTTCTTCTTTATTTATCATCCTTGTCCTTTTTCTGAGCAAGTACGTGTAGGAATGAGTGAAAGAGTGAGATTGTTATTAAATCTGTGCTAGCATCTAAGGCTACTTGTGACTGTGAATTGGTGTGTGATAACACATGAGCTTATCAGCTTATGTTAAGGTAGGAGCGTCTGTTGGATTACTGATGGTTCTGATGGAGGACTGTGATTTCCTTTGGTATGGGAGTTAACCAGAAAGTAGGTATAAAATAAAATATGATTATCTTGAATGTCCAGGTCTTTTGTGACATTATGCTACTGGTGTCGTGAGGGGTTGTAGTGCCTTCTTGAGGGTCAAACAGCCCAAGATGAGTAGCTGCATGTGACATATTGGTACATTATACAGGTACTGTAAATGGGCCTGTCCTATAATAGGGTTTACTTACCAATTCAGGTGTTCCTTGATTTTTGTTGGTTAATGGAGTTATTACAGTGATAGTTCTTGAATTATTATTTCCTTGCATACATGGCCAATATATGATGCCTTAAATTGTTTTGACAGTAGTGTCATTGCAGTGTAACCCCACCAGTGCTCGTACTGTCATCTGGGACAATTTATAGAACTCTTAGCCATAATGTGGGTGTGACTGAAGGTAAAATTAGAATAAAGACACAACATAATTTATTACAACATGAATAAGGTCAAACAAAGCGCCCATGTTTTATTGGAATCATGAGGTATCCACCAAGGCTAGATGCAGTGGTCTGGGATATCATGCTATTGGAGTAAGTAAATAGAAATTGTGAGGAAAGGAAGTTTCCGGATTCCTTAACAGGGGCTGTAAATAAAATAGCTTTGACGGGTTTGCCTTCTCTGCTGTGTCAAGAGGTTCCCATGACCTGTCCAAGGCAGGTCATCTATGCTGTTCATGTTGTTGGGGTGGAGTCCAGTCCCAGTTACCTACCTGATGGTGCCTGTGATGGGATTTGGTGGAGAGGACTTTATGTGTCCTGTAGTTGAATGTGATGATTCCTGTTGTAACTGTGCTTTGCTACCACCAACTTTTTGGGTTGTCTGGGGTGGATGTGCTGCTGGTATTCTTTCACCATGTTTTCAGTGGACTGGGCAGTCTCTCTAATTTGGACTTAACCACACCAATGGGGAATACTGTGTACATCTGGCATCATTAGTCCAAGAATTTCATTTACAGGGCAAAGGAAGCTGGCGGTCTTCTTGGGCAGCGAGTCAGCACTCTTAATGTTATGTGTGGGCACCATCCTGCCATTACTGACTTGTTAGGTTTTATGAGGTGGATGTGCTGGTGGTGTTTTTCACCCTGGTCTCTATAAACTGGGTGGCCTGTCCATTGTAGACCTGACTGCATCATCAGGTTATGCTGTATGCACCTGGTGTCTTCAGTTCTAGGTCAACCTTCTACATGGTGAAGGAGACAGGATACCTTACACAGCAGGCCAACACTTTTAATCTTGTGCCTGGGCAACATCCTGCTAACCTGATGGAAGGTCATACGAATGTGTGGCAGGAAGGTGACCAAGATTGTCTTCATGTGGAGGTGATCTGCTGTTGCAATGGATAGAGGGCCAGATGAATGTGTCTCGGGCTGTATCAATTCTCCTGAAACGGGGTCATGGGGAACTCTACTCACATTTTCCTCTTGCAATCCCTGTCATCAAAACCTATGTAATGAACTGATACTCTCCTGTGCATCTACTCTTCTTTGACTGCTTGGTGCTGAAGAAGAAGGCACTGTGATATTTCAAAACACTGGTAACCATTTACCAGCTGACGTGGTGTAACATCCCAGAGGACTTGAATTTTCAACAATGCTTCTGTGAGAACCTCAAATCTAACAGTTGGCTCATTCAAACTTGTTACTTGTTCATGACTGATGTCTTCTTATTTCATGCAGCACCTTAAATCTATGAAGCTGAAACAACATTGTTATATAAACTAAGAATCAGTAAACCAACTTTTTTAAATCTCATCTCATTCTTTGTGAAGTATTAAAGTAGTTATATGTATTATATTGCACTTGCAACATCATGATAGTACTTTGTAATTGCAATCTTTTTCTGAAAACAGCTAGGACATCATGGGTCCAATCATTCCACTGGAATTTTATGACTATGAATTTATTTGCGGATGAGGCACATTAGTTTCTTCTCCTTTCTTTTCCCTCTTCCTGTCTGTAAGGTTTGAAGAGGTGTTACAGGGGTAAGAGCTCAGTCTCTGGGCCGTCTTTGGTCACTAATAATTAATTAAAACAGCTGGCTGGTTTGAATTTAGCTGAGTGCAAGATGATAATGTTGAAAATTAGCAGTAGCAACATAGTGTTACGGGAGGTTGGCTGTAGCAATGCAACGTTATTTAAGCACTGTTCATTGAACTCACCTGCACACTTGACAAATGCTAACTGAATAGATTTTTACTCTAATATGTTTAAATTCACTTTATGATATGCATAACAAATGTTTGGTTCATTGAAGGCATGCCAACCATGTCTGCCTTACCACAACACTAGCCCGTATTACAAGCTACACCTCTGTATTTGTGGCTTCGTAGCACTCATAATTATCATCATTGTGATATATTATGTTCAGAGTTTGTCTACATTCATTTGTTATTGAAACCTTTAGTCAGTTATTTGAGGTCATATCTCTCTGTTTTTAAGCTGTGAATCAACAGGAAATTCATTCATTGGGCCAACGATTATTTTTTAACAGATTACTTTCTTGGAATATATCCAGGTTTTGAGAAATGGAAATTTAGTTGTACTTCATTATATAATTAATCATTGTATAATTTTGGTACAGAATAGGAATTTAATTAAAATAGTTCCATTTACAATAGCAAATAACAACACCTTGTGTGTGTAGATTGCCAACATCTGGGGTGTGATGCCATGTAGATTGGTTTGTAATGAAGTATGTGGTGTTTCACCACCCAGAGGACAATAAAATTGACAGTTACTGCTATGAGGACCTCAAATTTTAACATGATAATTGCATTGTATGCCCAAAGTACATGTGTCCTTGAATTTCTGATGGAAGATATTGCATAGAAATGTATAGCATTATGTTGGGGCATGGATGTAGTGTTAACCCATAACTGTAAAGTTGTGCTCTGTTAACAACATTTTAGACTCATACAGCACTGCTGGGAAAATGAGAGATTTGAGATTCTATTGATGATGCAGTTCCAAGAGTTGAGGAGGCTTTGGTATTAGCAGTTTTGGACCCATATTACCGTCTATAATCATATTAATATGTTTTATTTCTTATCTATTACTGGTTGTAATTATATCAATATTTTATTTATTTATTTATTCACGTCCATATAGTTACATGGCCACATTAGGCTTGTCAACATGTAGAAAGTCATGTACACAATAAAGTAAATTTATAAATAATATAATAGTAATGCACCAATAGAAGGTAATAGAATATATGTTTTATTTTGTGTCAATTTTACTTACTTTTAAATTTCTGTGAATATATAATCGTCCTATTACAAAGGTCATGCAAATGGAAACCGGGAAAAGAGTCTGAGTATAAAATTCATAACATGAAACAGCCTGTGATGACTTTATTTTACAATTTTAAGTCCCTTGGTAATGTGTGAGTACACAAAACCAAGTGGCAGTAGAAGCTGAAATTATCACTTGTGAAGATGGTGGCTCTGATCCATGCCTACTTTTGAGTTGTGCACCACACAAGGACCATGTATCATTTATTTATACTCCATATGCTACATTGTTTATTGTGTATTTATTCAGCATTCCAGAGATCTATCAAAGCGGATATACAACCTGTCATTTACATAACAATAGGCAAAGTACAGAATGAGTCTTGACAATAAAATACAAATAGTAATAATTTTATAAATACAATACATAAATAAGACATCAGGTTTATACAGTGAAATGAGATCTGTACATAATGGACATTCAATGAATATCTATATAATGTACATTGACAGAACCTCAAAACTAATACCAATATAATAAGGAATTTTGTAATACAGTACATAATTCATATTTGATTAAAATACTCTTCAAATGTATAAAATGAGTAAATGTATAAAAATTGTTTCAGAGCAATTTAAAACTTTTTTTTAGATTATCAGATTGTGGTTGTTGATGCTTTTGATTGTTGTGTGGAGTTCGGATTTGTTGTTGTTGTTTGGTTTAAAGATGGTCCAGTTTTTTCTTGAGATTAAATGTGCTAGTATCATCAGCAAAGATTATAGGTGCTGAAGTTCTACTTATTATCTTGGGTAAGTCATTTATGTACAGAAGAAAAAAGTAGAGGTCCCAAAACAGAGCCTTGTGGGGCTCCATAACTTTGGCCCAGCTTGAAACTCTGTTACTGTTATTGCTTTCGTTCTATATTGCTGTTCTAAAATGCCTGTTACCTGGATAAGATTGATATTTCAGATCAATTCAAATTTCAGATCAATTCAATTTATGTCTGTTCGTCCAATCCAGAAAGGGGTCATGGCCCACAGGATACAGAGCATGTCAATTCCATGTAACTCCGTCAATATACATTACAATACATTGTAATACATACAAGCGGCCTAGTGAAAAATACAATGCAACCACTGTAGAATCAGCGGCAGTCAAAAGGTTAACAAGTATTTACTAATTCAAACATACGTTTCAGTTATACAATTTTATAATATATTACTATTTAAAATTAATTAATCAACAATTATCAAGATAAAACTTTAAAACAGAAAAGAATAGCTGAACAATAATAAGTATTTTAAATCCTATTACAGTTAAAATATTCATCCAAAGTATAAAATGAATGAAAATGCAAGAAATTTTTCAAGGCATGGTTAAATTGATTTCTATTGTGGGACAGGTCCTTTATTTGAGAAGGCAGACTATTGAACAACCTAATCCCAGAATAATATGTTCCCTTCTGGTATACTGACAAGTTGGATATAGGTGGATGTAGATTCAATTTATTCCTAGTATTGGTGTTGTGTATCTCAGAGTTCACCTTAAAATAATCCCTATTATCAACTACAAAAAGCAAGAGTGATAGTATATATTGAGATTGTAATGGTAATATTTTTAACTTCTTGAAATGTTCTCTACATGAATCTCTACCTCTTATCCCTGCAATGATTCTCATAATTCTTTTTTGTAGTCTGAAAATAATATTACTATAATGGGAATTCCCCCAGAATATTAAACCATAAGTCATTACAGAATGAAAATAGGAATAATATACCATTTTCAGTGAATCCTGGGACAAGAATGGCTTGACTACTGTCAGTGCAAAGCTAGCTGAACTTAATTTAGGTATAATGGTGTCTATATGAGTTCTCCAGGAAAGTGTGTTATCTAATGTCAGCCCAAGAAATTTTGTGTTGTAGACATCAGCTATTTTCTTATATCCATGCATAATATTGAAATTAATTGAACAGCTTTTTTTAGTCACAAATTGTATGAAGTGTGTTCTATCCAGGTTTAATGATAATAAGTTAGTATTAAACCATTCATTTATGTCCTGAAAGATTTATATTAACACTTTTTTCAAAATTTGAAGGGTTAAGGTTAGTGATAATCATACTAGTGCCATCCACAAATAAGACAATTTTAGAACTGTCATTTGTTATTTGCGGTGCATCATTAATATAACGTATAAAAAGTAGTGGATCAAGTATTGATCCTTGAGGTACACCGTGTGTTATTTCACCCCAATTTGAAAATGAGCTAGAGGAATGATTATTTAAGACCACTGTTTGATATCCACCTTGAAGATAAGATTTAATTAGTTTGTAAGTTATTCCTATTATTCCATAAAACTCTAATTTTGTTAGTAATATGTTGTGATTAACGCAATTGAAAGCCTTCTGTAAGTCGCAAAAATGCCTCCAACCATCATTCTGTTATTGATCGCATTTAATATATCATCAGTTAGTTTACAGGAGGCCTTTTTTGTTGAGGAGGAGGTTCTAAAACCGAATTGCTCAACAGCTAAAATATTATTGGTCTCAATATGTTTCAAAAGTCTGTCATATATAATTTTTTCAAGGACCTTGGAGAATGAGGTTAGTAAAGAAATTGGTCTGTAATTGGCTACATTTTCCTTATCTCCTTTCTTTAATAATGGTTTTACTGTAGCATATTTTAATCTAGTAGGAAAAGTTCCAGATAGCACAGACTTATTGCAAATATAACTCAAAGGAGAACTAATAAAGGGAGCATTAATCTTTAACATTTTTTTAGAGATTTTATTGTAGCCAGATGATTCCTTTATTTTTAAGGAGTTAATAAATTTTTCACTGTCTTTAGTTGACGTATTTTTAAACTTTGTATTAGGAAAAGGTTTATGAAATAGGTTTAACAAATAATTGTTTGGATTTTTGTTAATGTTGTAACCTTGTTTGTTGTTACATCTAATATCATGAATAATATTTTCAGTTACTGACAAGAAATATTTATTAAAAGCCTTAGGAGAGTTTTGATAATTGTTAATAGTTGTATTTGTAGGTCCTTTTAGTCTATTTGTTTCTGCTTTTATAATATTCCAAGTTGTCTTCATTTTATTGGTAGAGTTAATAATTATTATACATATACCTTTTTGCCTGTTTAATAACACTTGTTAAAGTTTTACAATACTGTTAGTAGTAATTTTTTAAAATGGCATCATCACTGTCCATAGTAAGTAGATAAAGACATCTTTTGCATCTGCAAAAAATTCTTATACCTGGTGTTATCCAGGAATTATTGTTACTTATCTCAATTATTTTACAAGGAGGGAAACTAGTATAAAATATCCTCAGGTAATTATTAAGAAATGAGTTAAACAGTATGTCTACATCAATATTTCCATTATAAAAAAGATACGTACTGTCCCAAAATTCATAACTTAATCTCGCTTTAAATTCCTCTATTGAATAATTATTCATATTTCTGATGATATAAATATGACAGTTTTGTAATTGCAGATTTATATCGTTTATTATTAACAATTGAGCATTATGATCTAATAATCCATTATGTAGAGGAGAAGCAATATAATTTATGAACTTATAGGTGTCAATAAATTGCAGTACTGGAATAACCTTGAGATCTAGTGGGGAAATGTACTATAACTGATGGATTATAAATCAGAAGCACTGCATCGAGCTGTCTTTTCTTATCATTATCTGTAAGATAGTCTATGTTTATGTCACCATATATAGTAAGCCTTAAGTCAACTTTGTAAAGTTTCTTGATTATGTCGTCTAATCTGTTAAAAAACAAGTTAAAATTGTCAGTGGGTGCTCTATAGATTACCATAATACAAGCATTGAAGAAGGTTGATTTTAGTTTTAACACACAAACTTCAATGCTTTGATCTTTACAATATTTACCCAAATCAATATTTCTGTACTTCAGGTTTTTTTTTGAACAAATATACAAACACGGCCTCTTTTTACAACTTGTCTACAGTATGCAGCACCAAGTCTATGGCCATCAACATTAATCTGATCGAGTTCAAATTTTTTGAGGTGGTGTTCAGAAAAACCAAAATATGAGGGGAATCTGAGGACATAGAATATAACAACTCATCCATTTTTCCCTTCAAACCACAAATATTCTGATGAAATATTGTTATTGAGTTACAACCTAATATTTGATTATCATTTACCATTAAAAAATCATCACTTTTTATTGTTGGGGGTTTATTTTGTCTTTTGGATGTTCTAGGCCCCTTATATATTGGTTCATCTTGAGCTGCATCATCAGGAAAGCCTCCACGTTGGCTGCTTCTGAAGGTGCTGCCTTAGAGTCTTCTTGTAGGATGGCATTATCTTCGTTAGAACTATCACTTACACGGACTTCATATTCATTTTTCCTACTACACAAGCTGATTATTTCTTCTTGTTTCAGGAAAATTTTAGTAACTACATTGGCTATCTTTAACGCTATTTTATCTTTACCTAAATTATTCATATGCATACTTTGTCTGTTAAAAAATTTCCTATCAAGGTCTACCTTTACCACTATTACATGTTTATAGGGCTTCATAAGTTTTACTAACTTTCTATTGAAAACTTTCACTTCACTATTAACACATGACATCTCAGATAAATTGTGTCAATGAGGGACACTCATTAAAATGATAGTAAAATGTTTGTAGTTCATTATTTTCTTGGCTCTGCTTTGGTAGTTTTCCTTTACTTTAACCATCCAAAGCCCTTGCTTCAACCTTATCTATGACTTTCTCTTATTTCCATTTGAGCTTTATTAAATTTAACAATTTTACACATACAATATCCTTAACCTTCTTTGTTACTTTTACTGCTGTCTCTTCTTTGCCTTTCTGGTTCATGTGTAGTCCATGTCTTGTATTTAGTTCTCTCTCAGTGTCCACTTCTATCACTCAAAAACAGTCAGTAATCTTGTTTTTTAAGTTTCCTGTAAAACACTTTTATTTCACTATTTACACATAATTGTATCTCAAAGTCATATCTGTGAGGCACACTCATCACAATAAGATTGGTATGTTTTTGTCTGTACACAGATTTCTGTAATAGGTGCAGACCTACTTAAGTCTCATTTTTTGCTACATCTTGAGGCCCTCCCCATATTATGTAGACATCTTTTTTTAAGCCTGGTTAAGCCTGAATTTGTTGTGTTTATTATTGATTCAGTATTAGCTTCTGACTTCACTATGGCTTGTACTCAAATTTTTGACCAAGATTTTACTGTACTTATTGTGCAATGCCTCTCACATGGCTATTCCCCAATATTAAAATAATTTTCTTACCCTTATTAGATTTCCTCTTTTTTAGTTTCGCTTTATTGGTTTTTTTT
>Ga0268261_10003292_pt1 | contig 11850 bp, 8 predicted proteins | sample TergutNc150P1_FD_190353 | JGI IMG/M metagenome (GOLD analysis project Ga0268261, IMG submission 190353) | Nasutitermes corniger P1 segment gut microbial community from laboratory colony in Florida, USA - Nc150 P1 (SPAdes) (version 2) | ecosystem: Host-associated > Arthropoda: Insects > Digestive... | reverse complement strand
CCCCCCCCCCAAATCTACCTGTCACTAAATTATATTCAAAGTTTCTATAAATTCCATTTCACGTGTTACGATCAAAGATTCAAGACATCAAAACCCAGACTTTGGAAAGGTGCAGTCGCAGTGCTGCTAACTCAGCGGCCCAACAAGTCACTTCTTTTGGAATATGACCCTGTGTCACGAGGTAAGCGGCTCCAGACGTTTCGGAGCGCCTTCACCTTCAAGGGCCAACAGCCTTTTGGGGCCTCCTGACCGAGAAGAACGAACACCTCAGCTACACAGCCGTGAAAACCCCAGGACATGCACGTGCAGTTCTCTTCCACGTGAAGAACAAGGCAGGCGTTTGAAGTACAGTTCTTGTCACAAGCAGGAAATGACGTGTAGTGTTGACACGGTGGCGTCACTCGCGAGGGCTGGGCGGCGCTACATTTATTTAGGCCTGCACCAGTAACACTTAACACCCGGAAGGTGACATGCAGCAAACACGAGGCGAAAGGGCATAACGTTTAGTCGCCACGGCGACAAGCCGCCCGGCATTTGTGCACCAAATGAGATGCCACAGAGAATAAATTTAGTGAGGGGCTCAAAGCGTGTAGAGAACTGCGGGGAAGTTGTTGGGACTCTGATGTGGATTCAAATTATCTGGTGGCACGTGTGGGCAAATGGGCAAATCGTAAGGCGATGGCCCCAGTGGGGTCCCTTTTGTTCCTCGGTGTACAGAGTGGCCTGTGTTAGCGACTCGGGTAGAGCAGGCGAGAAACTTGTAGTTGCCTTCCTTGTCAGCATCACAGTGCAGACAGCCACATACTGCACAAGATGGCAGCGCAGTCGGCACAGCGACTACGTTATGGGCTGGACGGTCCGGGACTCGAATCCCGGCACGCACAAGAGATCTCTTGCCAAAAGCCGCCCACCCAGCCTCCTAATTAATGGGTAGTGGGGTTCTCGCCCGGGAATAGAGAGGCCGGAGCGTGATGCTGACCAATCACCTTAAGAAAGAGGGGAGACACACCTCTACGCCCCATATATGTCTTCACGACCTGAAGAGGAGCATTTACCTGATACTGTTTGGCAACCTCCACACACTGCGCGTACCGCAAACCGATTGCTGACAGGAGAGGTCGCTATTTGTGTACGGAAAATTTAGTTTATACTAGTGCTTAAATTACAAATTGCTATTAATTAACTATTAGTAAAAATTACTGTCGCAGTTAATTCCAATTTAATACTGATGACTCCCACTGCTGTTTCAGAACGTCTGCGCTGTTCCTCTGTCTGTACTGACATTTTGTAACAAACAGCTGTACAATTAACTGTCACCGATATGTACTTTACACACAATGATTACCAGACCGTAGTTAGAACTGAAAGCGCAAGGGGGATGGTGCAGCTCACCACCCCGCACTGTTATCCATATGCACTCAAAACTGCCCTTCATTCTGACGGCAAAGCAAAGCTAAATGTGATCGCAACCAGCCGCGGGCCGCAGACCGAAGACCGACGGACCGCACTTCCCTTCACTTTCAGGCTTCCAGTGGCATCAGAGATTTATCACTGTGCGTCAGTATGACCATCTGCTGGAATGTGACGCCGTGCAGTATGGCTGCCCATACAGTGTAATCTCTGAGTGACACTCAAAACACAGTACTTGCACTCACGTAATACAGATATAATTCAAAATGAGGAGTCCAATCCACAGCCACAGCTGCACCCCTGTACATATGTCACTGGCAGGAAGTGTCAGCAGAAGGACAGTGCTGACAGCAGTCACTCTTGAAAAGCTGACAGTTACTTATCCAGTCAATAAATTCCCCACACTTCATAGAACCCGCCGGTTCATCATCGTGATCACAACATCCCATCCCTGTCCCTGTCCTGAGCCACATCCGGCCAGTCCACGCCCTCCTGCTCTTCCTTTAAGGTTAATTTTAATATTATTCCCCACCTAAGCCCAGGTCTTCCCAGTGGTTTCCTTGCGGCTTTCCCACAAAACCCCCTATGCACCGCCCGCCCACCTCGTCCTTCTTTATTTCCTCATCGGAGCAACACGCGATGCGCATCACAAAACGAACCATACAACACACACGTGTCTACAACAATCTCGCTATTCGACGGCACAAGGCTCGCAGTATATTCAGAATCGTAATAGACAACTGGACAAGCACGTGAAACACGTACCTCCATATGCTCTAGTACACGTGGTCCTTATTTTATCTGACAAATATTGCTTGAGACTTCCGGCCGCTGTTTAGCCCCACGGGTGGGAGTTCGGCCGAGTGGGTCACGTAAAGACAAGCAGCAGACAGGAAGTCACAACCCACAGATATATAAATTACTGACCCTGTGTTTTTCAAAATGTGCTAACACTGAAATGACAAAGTTATCTCACCCAGTTGGTCGGGGAAGGAAAAACAGAACAACTAACCGGACGGCCATGTTCTAGAGAAAACCGCGCTCTAGCAGCCGATCAGTTCCAGCTACACATTGAATACGTGAACACCACCGCCCCCACCCGCCCCCAATTTAAAAAAATCGCATTCCAAAAAATGACCGGAAGCTCGTCGGGGACCACGTGCCCCAGAAAGAGACAGAGCCCATGCAGAGGTGTGAGGTGACATTATTACAGGATATGGGAAAAAATGTACTGCTTACGAGTGTCCTAGTCAATATCCGCTAGTCCTTCTAACAACGGCAGGCTGGTACAGCTTTGGGCAGTGAAGAAGGCAGCGTGCTGCGAATTCGATTGTTGGCAGTGTGCAGCAGAGCAAAGAAGTGGAGCATTTGGGGTGAGTGATGTGTTTGGAAAGCAGCAATGGGAGAGAGTTTTCATAACGTTGACAGGGTTGCACTGGGGCGAAAATTTTGAAGTTAATTCTGGGGATGGCTGCATGAGAATCATGCAGTGAAAATGAGCATCTGCTGTAGAAAGGAAATCTTTGATGGAGGTGGCCGGTCGCAGGACCTTCCAGATGCACACTGACTTCCGGCCTGCAGTCCGGCGTTCAAAACCACGGACCCTAACGGCAGTCCGTACTGGGCAAGTGCTTCATTTGTAAGATAAATAAAACTTTTCACGATTCTTTCTCTGGATCGGTATCATCTGTTTAATTACCGCACACACATATGTACGTATAAGATATATCTACTGCATACCCCAATACAAACTGTACACTTTCTTAAGCTGGCACTTCTGTTGTTCGTCTTCTGTATCTTTCTTGACGGTCTCGACTTGGTCCATAGTAGAGAAGTGGTCCATATGCGTACGATTAACTGGAATTATGCGTAAACATTGAACTCGTACCGCGCAGTAAACACTCTGCATCGGTTATACAAACCAGTCAGTTAATGCTGTGTAGAGAAATAATCGCTGTTTGTTCCGAGATCCACACAAAACACATAAATACACTGTGTGGGCAGAACTTAGAATTTGTGAATGTTAAACTGGTGGTACATACAGTGACCACTGGGCTTTAGAGGGTTAACAAAGCAAGACGCAAATTTACGTTGACTGTGGAGTAGCGAACCAAAATTCGAGCACGTTCGGAAGAGCATCAGACTAGCCTGTGACAAGCAGACTGGTTGTACTAAATAGGAAGTGACTCACCACTGCCAAACCGTCTAAGCTAGGGATGAACAAAATGAGATGCACATTGAACTGAGGACCCAAAACTGTCAGCCTTAGAGACAAGAACGGCCAGCGATTGGCAATGTACTGTCTGCCTCTCTGCCACGCACTGCTTTCCACATTTTTCCCTCCACATCAAAACTCTCCGAAAGACAGAACTGTCGAACTGCTGCCTGCCAGCAACGTAACGCATGTCGCTCGGAACACTAAGCTTATGCCGTGTAGTCGGCGAGCTTCGCAGGAACAGACCGCCTCTTTCTTCAGTGTTCTAGTGTTAATAACTGACGCCAGTGCCTAGAGCGCTGTCTGACAAGCTACCGTTCCTCATTTAGTCAAGAAATCCCGCATATTATGGAACCCCTGGCATCAGTACGCCAATCACAACAGCCCCACACTCGTCCCTATCCTGAGCCAGATTAATCCAGTCCAGGCTCTCCAATCCTAATTATTTAATATCGATTTTAATATCATCTTCTCATGTATGTATATACCTTCCAAGTGGTCTACTTCAGTCAGGCTTCCCCACCAAAACTCTATGTATTTCTCCTCTCGTCCACACGTGCCATATGTCCAACCCATCTCACCTTACTATGAAACGCCTCAGCCAGTGTTCTTCCTCTGATGACAAAGACCAGTTGCAGCCAATATCAACGAGGTCAAAAAAATTACAGGTATAAAACGGCAAGACAAACGATTCTGGACCGAACGGTGGCAAGCATTCCCTGAATTCAATCTGCCTTTCATTTCTTCATGAACGCAATTTCGACTTGTTGGTGTCCTTCACAAAAATTACAGCAGCTAGCTCTCTGCCCTGATTGTGTCCAGACATGAACATTACAGTTTTCACAGTATCTGCTTCTATATCAACGTCCTTCCTAGCGACTAACGTAGCTGCTGTGTCGTTCTTCGTACTATTTTTAATTCTGTCCAATAAAATGTCATAAGACTAGAGACTGGTGCGTCCCATTCAACTTCAGTACCTCTTAGTTTTATTTGACCGTCCTAATGGCATATTCTAAAGCAGAGCTGAAAAGCACTGGCGATAGGACATGTCCGTGTTTCAGGCCTTTCCGAAGAGGCACAGTCACACAAATGTTTGCCTGTAAGGCATCAAGAGTCCATTCTATTTAAACACATCAACGCAACTAGTTAAATAAAACGTGTGACAAGTAGAAAAATATTTCTCCTAGGAGAGGGACATTATTTTATACGACAATTATCGGTCTCCGCCTTCTATCGGTTCGTTTATCGTTTTGCGTGGTCCACTCAGCGGACCGTCTACAAACGCGGCGCAATAGCAGTGGGAAAATGCGAAACGACAGTTGTCAAATAAAATAAGGGCCCTGAATCCCGTCTACATGGACCACCCGTTGTCAACGCGTGGAACAAGGATACAAAGAGGCGCACTGTGTGCGACGTACAAGTGTTGCCTTTCGCGTTTTCAGTTTCCCTCGCAAGCCTCTGGAACCAACCAAACCGCACACAAGCTGCCAGACTCAAGTGCTGACAGCGGTGATGAGGCAGACGTCCTTCGGAATAACATGGCGTGTCAAGTGCGGAATTATCGACGTTTCGAAGGAACCTGCTACAACAATTTTCGGGGTCTAAAATTTTCACTTGCCAACGCAACCATCTATTTACTCCAGCCCTTCCCTCTATGCTCAACGTTTAACCAACGCAGGCCACTCCATTATTCTGAACACAAGGCTCGATTTTGTTGGCATGCTTAAACACTCTGCTACACGGCAATGTGCATGGGCCGACTAATGACTGCAGTCACATGACCACAGGCACAGTAATGTGTGATCTGACGTTAGAGAACAAAACGTATGGCGCCTGTAGTCTGTTATAATTCCTAGATGTTAATTTCGTCACTAGTTTCGAGAGGAGCGCCGACAGTATCAGCATTCACTACAAGGTCTCTCTTCACTTTGGCAGCAGATTTACAATCGGTAACCATTGAGAACGGCGAAAATTACAGTCTATATCCCACAGACGCCGAAACCCGCCCTTTAAAATCGATCATGCTCGATGTTCGAACCGCGACTGTTTCTTCAGACCGAATTCGCACCTCACAGAAAACAATAAATGACCCATCACATTCAATGTTCAGTTGGTTCTTCAGCCACAACGCGTACCTTGCGGAGAACACTGCCTCATGGCGAGAAATCATAAATCTACCTACGTCCTCATATGAAGTGTCTTGCTACTGTCGTTCGATTTTAACGACCACTGAATTTCCACGATAGATTTTTGCAAAACCCCCCCATAAAAATGCTACACAAATCCTTCCAATATATACCGACTTATTCCATGCGAACAGACGGACAGACATGATGAGACGACGGTGACTTTTCGCCCATCCTTCATACACACACAGACGTTCACATGTCGCGAGACATTAGCTGCTTTTGTAACTTCCCAGCACTGTTGCAGTACCACATTCTACACAAAAGGGTAGCGTGCCCTGTCCGCGAAATTTTATCGATTGCAAAATGTGTTTAGCTTGAGAATTCAAGGGGCAAATTGACACACAGGTAGGCCTACTTCAGCAGAGACATGTTCACTTATGTACATGCGTACTGTATACATACGGAGCACTCAGGCGGCCATTTAGAGATACACAACTTTGCTATCATCTGCTCCCCGATTGCCAAAACATCGTTGCTTTATGGAATGTTCCCAGGCTTCGACCATTTGTCCTTCTGGTACGAGCAGCATGTAGACGAAGAGGAGTGTGGAACATTGGTGGAATGATAGTGACAGGGAAAAAATGAAATATTTGGAAAAAAACACCTGCCCAGTAACACTCTGTCCACCACAAATTTCACATGGTGAGAACTGGGATCGAACCCTGGGCCTCCGAGGTGGAAGACCGGCGACTAACTGCCTGAGCCATTGCACGGTCTGTAAAGGCGAAAATCAGAGTGAAGAACAGTGATGGGTAGTGGACTGCTGGAAGTAGGCGGCAGTGGGTTGAATGGTGTGCTGGAGAGCAGCACATTGTGATCGAGGTGAGAGGGCTGTGTTTTGGGGGGGGGAATATCAAGTTAACTTTGAAGTAGGCAGTGGAACGTGCATTTTGTGTACCGACTGAGCATTTTGAAAGCCGAGAGTCAGTGTAAACTATATTTACAGACACAGTCCATACCGCGCAGTAAACACACTCAGTCTCGGTTATAAAAACCAGTCAGTTAATGATGTATAGGGAAATAATCGCTGTTTGTTCTGAGATCCATATAGAACACATAAATATGATGTGTGGGCAGAACGTAGAATTTTTTAATGTTACATCTGGTGGTATATATAGCGACCACTGCGCTTTGAAGGTGTTTTCTTGTGTTTGCCCTCTCCGCAAAACCTGTGCCAACATGTGGTCAACTTTACTAGACGTGGTCTTACATCTAGTGCTAAATTTGACAAAAATAATTTAGATTCTAATTAAACGCAACCACTATCCAAACACATGCAGCTGGGTAGCTCAGTCAGTATAGTGACTAGACTACGGGCGGACAAACTAATAATTAGATGTCGATTGCCATCGGTGCGTGCCTACGACGGTCACGTGAAGTGCTGTCAGATGGCTTCACCACCGGACGCACAGCGACTCCTTGTGATATGACCATCCTTGAGGCTCTGCCAGCTTCCTACCGGAGGCTTACAGCAAGCAGCAAGCTCTCTCCACAGCAAGGCCAAACCTACAGGTCAGCTGCGGTGCCCAACTTTACCCCGTGATTCACTGCGCCCTAGTACAATGCGGGTGTCCGTACCGAGCCAAAGCCCCCCCCCCCCCACAAACACACATACACACACACAAACAGCATGCAATTAACGCAATATGAGTGCAGCGTATCATGTTCGTCTGCCGTCCGGTCGGTCGGTCGAATCCACTGCATTACTGTCACCGGCTGTTCCACTTGTATCTTGTTACTCGCATATTTAGGGTGGGTACACACTTGTAACGTTACCGCGTATCGTAACGTGCACGCCACGTTGCACGTCCACATCTGCTCCGGCCGTAACCATATCATCCCTTTGATGCGACAGCCAAATACCGACAGCACACCGAAAAAGCCCGTAACGTTACCGCGTAACCCACTTTTGATACGTTACGCGGGCACGAGTCCCGTCCACACTGTCACGATACGGTGATACGACATGCGGTAACGTTACAGGTATGTACCCATCCTTAAATGCAGTTGTCACTGTGCAAACAATGCGAAGGGAGGGGAGAGAGGGTGCAGGTACGCTAAAACGCTGTACGCCGGTACCCACTGAATAGCAACGCAACAGAACTATATGGCCCCTGACCCTGCTGGTTACCGAACCCCGGCCGTCCAACGCGTAACTAGAGACTATACAAATAAAATGCGTACCGGGTAAAGCGGCCAGGGCGTGGCATTATCCACGCACCTCTATCTAGCGCTGAGGTTGAAGAATGGGTAGACTTACACTTCTACTCCTCGTCTGGCCCTTCATAACAGGTTATAGGGTGAACACTACCTGTTATCACACACACACACACACACACACATATATATATATATATATATATATATATATATATATATATTACAATCACCAGGGAATTAAAATGCCACGTGATTCTTTTCGGCACGGTATCAACCGACTGCTGACGGTGCCACACTACCTGCGTCCCTCTCGTTCCGCTCGACATTAAGTGGCCAACACTTGAATTTAACTCCACTCCCCAAACTTCCATTCCCCCACAGGTTACAATCCTGCAAATGCCTCAACAACTCTTTAAACGAAAAACGACCACGTACTTAGAAGTGCACCCAGTGCTCTCCGTCTGCTGAAGGAACATTGCTCTATGAAACGGTCCCACGCTTCGCCTGTTTGTCCTGTTCAACGCAACATGGAGCGTCGGTGGCTTATACTGACAGGTAAAACTGAGTGCTGGAGAAAAACCTGTCCCAGTGCAGCCTTGTACACCACAAATCTCATATGCACTGGTGCGGGACCGAACCCGGACCATTATTCCATCCGTACTGCACGCACAATAGACACACAGTCTTGCTATTGCAAAACCTGGTTAATGCTGTATAGGGAAATAGTCGCTGTTTGTTCTGAGATCCACACAGAACACAAATACATTCTAAATGGGCAGAACGTAGAATCGTAGAATGTTAAACTGGCGGTACATATAGTGACCACTGTGCGGTGCACATAGTGACCACTCGGCTTGAAAGGGTTAAGCATGTGTCAAAGTCCCATAATTACTCTACCCTCGTAAAATACAGTCATTACGACATACATCTGAAAGCGACGCACATTTCACCATTACCCCATGGGCTCGCCTATCACACTATACAAATGTTCTTCGGAATTACTATTTATTTTAACACAATTTACTGAAACACGGCGACAGAAGGGCAAGTTCCTAGCTGGTTCTAAAATTCTGTCTCACAGATGGATGGATGGATGGATGGATAAGTCAGCGGATTAGATATCTATTGCCGGTCCCAGTGGCCGCGCGGTCTAAGGCGTAGGTCTGCGGCCGATCGCCTGCTGAGATCGTGGGTTCGAATCCCACCGGGGGCATGGATATTTGTCTGTTGTGAGTGTTGTGTGCTGTCAGGTAGAGGTCTCTGCGACGAGCTGATCACTCGCCCAGAGAAGTCCTACCGACTGTGGTGCGTCGTTATGTGTGATCTAGAAACCTCAAGAATGAGGAGGCCATGACCCGCGTTGGGTCGCTGCGCCACAAAAAAAAATAGATATCTATTCCAACACTGTGCTGTGAGACTGTAACAGTCTGGTGGACTGAACTCAGTGCAGACCACGACACGCACACACCTGCCGCCTGCAGCGCTACTAAACACTGGCATTCCTTTGTGGATCCTCAGATTGGGTTTTAACACACATGAACTGTGACTTAATTATGGCTTTCTGACCATTTCACTTTACCACAGATATTTAAAAAAAAAATGCCTCTACAATACAACGTAAAGCAAATACAGGGTCACTATTTTATCCGACAACTGTCACTTCCTGTTGGCTCGTTTATCGTATTAACGTGTCCCACTCAGCAACAAGCTCATACGCGCTGCGGCGGGAAGTAACAAACAACAGCTGTCATATAACACACGGTCCCTTATCATGATGCTCTTCAAAATCTGGCGCCTTAACCATACACACGAACACTCCGGTGTGCGTGTCCTTACCCACGCTCATTCACTCATTATTACAAGCACTACACAAACTCCGCAAACTGACAGCGTCGTTCAACAACTCACAAAGGACATCCATTCTTATTTTGCTGTTCTGTTTGCTGAATGTCACTGCACACGACCAGCGCAGTCTGGGCGTGGGACTGCGTCAACAATACAGTTACTACGAACCGAACCGCGTGAGGGCTGTTCCTGGAAGAACACGAGCGAAGCCATCCAGCCAGCTTGCTGGTCAGCTAGAGCGGCCTGGCTAACGAATGTGACATGCGACATTCTTCCGCGCTGCGAGGCGGGGAGCACATGAAGTAGGTAGAGGCCTGCCACGAACTTATAGCCCAGTGGTCACTATATGTACCACCAGTTTAACGTTCACAAATTCTACGTTCTGCCCACACAGTGTATTGATGTGTTTTGTGTGGATCTCAGAACAAACAGCGATTATTTCCTTATACAGCATTAATTGACTGGTTTGTATAACCGAGAGTGTTTACTGCGCGGTACGGATCAAAACATTATACAATTCAGGTTAATTTTCGCCTTTTAAGACCGAGCCATGGCTCAGGTGGTCAGTCGCCGACGTCTCACCGCGGACTCCCGGGTTCGATCCCAGGCCAGTCAGTGTGAGATTTGTGACGGACAAACTGGCATTCGAACATGGATCTGCCGCAGTACTTCTGTTTTCCCCTGTCGTCAGTATCGTTCCACAATTGTTCCATCCTCACCTTCATCTGAACGTTGCTCTTACCAAGACAAACAAGCGATGCGTGGGAACATTTCAAAAAGCAGCGCTCTTTCGGAAATCGGAGTAATTTGGATATGAAATTAATTTCACCTTTCGCAGCCTCTGAAAGGTTAAAGTAAGTACAATGAAACTGCCGACCACCATCAGCTTACAGCGCACGAATGGGATAAAATTGTCACACTCGTCTGCTGGGAACTGCAACTTTATATCAAGATCGGGCACACGTGTCACAACGTGTCATTTATCGAAGGACAGCAAAACCGTTCACCGTAATTCTTTTACATCACTCCTTTGTTCGTATACCGGATGCAGAAAATTGCCCTGAGCCAGCCGCACGGTTACTAAGCAATGACGGAACGGAAGACACTTCCTCAAGCAACTGCTGGCACAGCCTAGACAATGTACAGGCATGCGGCTCGCACAGATTACCGCGAAACATGTCACCTATGGCAAGCGTGATACTGGATAACAGCACGACACATTATTCCATCACAGCTCCTTCTGCTGCGGGAAACTGTGACTGCAATGACCGAAAGAAAAAAGAAGCGCACAAAGTAGTAACCATAAAATTGGCGATTGTCAGGAGATACTTTCGAATTTTCCCTTCTTCGTCGCGCTGCACAGAGCCTACACAACACTGCCGGTGTGTGCACTGTATAATTATGGGGGGAAATTCTACTGCCTTTTGCCACACCATATCTGGTCACTGATACTGTAAGTTTGCGGTTAGCAACATCTGCAGGCTCGTTGCCACTGTCGACATCTCTACGAACTCTCCCACAAAATAAGTGAAAACATCTTCTGGATACAACATTAAATCATCACCTAATTTACAAAGACTGTTCAGGGAATCATGCTCACAATAGGAAGGATGCAAACTAACCCTTTGTTCTCTGTTAATTTCTTAGATGTCCTTTCAACACAACAGCTCTGGCACATGTGGTGGTGACACTGTCGCGTTAAGGGAAATGCAATGCTAAGGGCGTTGAAAACAGGGCGCGAAGGATGACAGTTGGGCCTTGGAGGGAATAAGAGAAGAATGGAGCAAACTGCATAAAGAGGAGCATCCTGATTTGTGCTGCTCACCAGCTATAATTTGGGTGAGAAATTGTAGGCCGATAAGACGAATGGGGAATTTAACATGTACGAGGCACAGGAGACACATGTTCAAATATTTGGTGGGAAATCCTGAAGGGGACAGGTCACTGGAAGTCATATACATAATGGGGGGATAATATTGAAACAGATCTTAAATAAATGGGATGGGAGAACGTAGACTGGACTCGGGGGGG
>Ga0268261_10003291_pt1 | contig 11851 bp, 9 predicted proteins | sample TergutNc150P1_FD_190353 | JGI IMG/M metagenome (GOLD analysis project Ga0268261, IMG submission 190353) | Nasutitermes corniger P1 segment gut microbial community from laboratory colony in Florida, USA - Nc150 P1 (SPAdes) (version 2) | ecosystem: Host-associated > Arthropoda: Insects > Digestive... | reverse complement strand
GGCCAGCCGGCCCGACCATGAACACAGCAGGACTATCACCACGGTACGAAGGTAAAAGCAGAGGCTGCCACTGCAATCACTGAGCTCCTGATGATGGGCGGGAAAACGCCCGAAACATGTTGAGCTGTCAACAAACGTCAGGATAATAAACTGAAAAATTTTTGCATCAGGTTGGTGATTTATTTGAATTAAATGTAAAACTCCGGTACCAAAAGGTTAAATCTGTATTTTGAACATGTGGTACAACTCTACATTCAGACTACTGTTTTCTGGAATTTGATGCCAAGTAGTCCAGCAAAGAGGTACCAACATTTCAGAGGAAACTACTGCTTCATCTTCAGGCTACATCTCAGAATACTGCTTTCTCAATGCACACCAATATACAAAGCTAAAAGCCCACCATCATTAATTTTAATCCCATACAACTCCTATGATTTTTTCATTTATGTTTGTTGCCTGACCTTCACTTTACATACATTCTCTGTCTGCTTACCTTCACACAATGAAACATATTTATTTAGCAGTAGGAAATAAAATACAATGTACAGTCATTAAAAACATGGAGTAGAATAGATGCAGGATGGATCTCAATCTCCAGTAAAGTTTCTTCATTGTATCAGTTGCATTCCCTCTGAACATTCGCTTCTAAAATTAAGTCACTAAATACAATAATTTTTTTATAATGCAATTCAACGGTTTCTAATAAATGTCAGAAAAAACTTAAATTTTGCATTACATACCAATTTCAATAATTCTCTACAGCAAAATGAAACATCCCTCAACTGGGCAGGACTGCTGTAAAGGAAAATGTGAGTTCATTCTTTTCCATGATGCAAGGCAATCTATTTAACTGCAACAAGTAAAAATGGCTTGGAATTATCCAATTATCTGTGTGAGCATGCTTGTGAGATCATGCCTCCCACCTCCCCCTCCCCCCCCAAAAAAACACACACACAGACACACACAATGCAAATATCTTTAAACTGATTTTTCATGATGAGATGCCAGCCGCTTCACAGTGGCATTCGTGAGATGGAGCAATATAATCTAGAATTTTGCCAAACTGGAACAAATTCATTCCAGCAGTAAATGTGCTTGTTGGTACCCTCTGTTCAACAAAAATCAAGCGGCCTGAAATTTTCTAAGTCCTGAACTGGAAGTCACGTGACGTACAATTGCTATCATAATTCGAGTCGTATTAGTTTCCTCATGTTTGTGCATTCGTGGCATTTCTCTGTCTTCCATTCATTACAATCAATCACGCCACGTATATATTAACCAAAGACACCAATACATTCCCTTAATTTGAAGTTAAAACATCAATTAAAGGTCATTAATTTTCCGAGGCATGTGGCTTGCTAGCAATTCTTACAAAGTTGGATGTTGTGAAAGGGTGGCTGTTTGTCGTACCCAGAGGTAGCCGAGCACGTTAACGCGTGATGGCAATACTCTTCGGAAACAAAACTATATTGGTTCGCGTCCCAGTGTCAGCATGTAATTTTTTTTTTTTGAATATGTTTTATACTCACAAACACTCAATTAAGTTATGCAGTAACACTTCTATTATTTAATTAATTATATAATTATATGTTTCAAAAGTTATCTTTGCTCCATTGGCAGGGTTAGAAATGCGAGTGACGCAGATATTTCCGTTATTTTTTCGTAATTCTTCTTTCTTTGTTTACCGACATTCTGATTTAGAGGTTTCGTGTTCGAATGGGACTAAAACTAGGCATGGTGAATCTCGTTGTTGCTTGCGGGCCGTAGCGGGTCACGAGATCTGACATTGGGCTGCATGATTTGGAACATTTACGGAAAGGAATTGTTGAGCGTATGATGCGTGTGCTGGGGAGGTCTGGACTGAGGGTGGTTTCACTCTCGCTTTGTTTCAGGGGTGGGGTATGGGGAGTGAAGAACTGTTGGAACAGGTGCAAATCAATTTTAGCTTTCGAAACAAGCTCATAACTCTTCTTCCGTGTGGCCAACCAGTAGACAATAACACATTTTCAAAAATATGCATTTTTGAAAGTCTTACTGGCTACACTGATTATGGTGGTTATAAAAACCGAAATGCGCATTTTCAAATAATAATGAAATCAAAGGTAAAGGAGAGCTTATGTTGCTGCATGATCAAAATGATGGATGGACTGTGCCTTACCCCTATTTAATGGTTTGTTGTAAGAATATTTATTTAAGAATATTATTTAAAAAAAGCCTACATTGTTTGACAAAAATTGTTATATGATTTTAGAACACTTTTACTAAAGGATTTCTCATTAAATTAAGTCAAGTTTCTTTCAATTTTCTGTCACCCGAATCACATGTCCTCCGCAACTGCATTATAATAATTCACAATTTTTGTGCCGTGAACCAAAAGAGATACAATACCTGCTGATGGTCGTGGATGAAAACGGAGGGTAGGGGATTATACATGGACGAAAACTGACCTACCGGCGACAATATGGTCATTAACCCTTATATGTGTAGGCCGAATCCCTCTTCACGACAAAACCACCATAATCAGTGTAGCCAGTTAAGACTTTTAAAAACGCATATTTTTTAAAATGTGTTATTGTCTACTAGATGGCCACACGGATGAAGAATTATGAACTTGTTTCGAAAGCTAAAATTGATCTGCACCTGTTCCAACAGTTCTTCACTCCCCATGCCCCACCTCTGAAACAAGGCCAGAGTGAAACCACCCTCAGTCCAGACTTCCCCAGCACATGCATCATATGCTCAACAATTCCTTTCCGTAAACGTTTTAAATCGTGCAGCCCAATGTCAGATCTCGTGACCCACTACGGCCCGCAAGCAACAACGAGATTCACCATGCCTAGTTTTAGTCCCATTCGAACACGAAACCTCTAGATCAGAATGTCGGTAAACAAAGAAAGAAGAATTACGAAAAAATAACGGAAATATCTGCGTCACTCGCATTTCTAACCCTGCCAGTGGAGCAAAGATAACTTTTGAAACATGTAATTAAATAATTAATTAAATAATAGAAATGTTACTGCATAACTTAATTGAGTGTTTGTTAGTATAAAACATATTCAAAAAGAAAAAAATTACATGCTGACACTGGGACGCGAACCAATATAGTTTGTTTCCGAAGAGTATTGCCATGATGCGGTAATGCGCTCGGCTACCTCTGGGTACGACAAACAACCACCCTTTCGCAACATCCAACTGTGTAAGAATTGCTAGCAAGCCACACGCCTCGGAAAATTAATGACTTTTAATTCATGTTTTAACTTCAGATTAAGGGAATGTATTGGTGTCTTTGGTTAATATATACGCGGCATGACTGTTTGTAATGAATGGAAGACAGAGAAATGCCACGAATGCACAAATATGGGGAAACTAAAAGACTCAAATTATGATGGCAACTGTGCGTCACGTCACTGCCTGAGCGGGACATACGAAATATCACGCCGCTTGATTTTTGTTGAACAGAGTGTACAATCTATCAATTACATCCTAGGCATTGCTTCAATTATTCTAGTTTTTAAAAAGCTCTGGGGTACAGTTTTTCCGTCTTTGATTTCCTTTCCTTTCATACTGCCTTAAGAACGAACATAAAAGCAAAGACTGAAATGGATGAGGCGCTGCTACCTTCATTGCCCTCCTCTGATACGTCAGACTGATGGAACTCTACCTTATGGAAAGGGTGTCGAGCCAATTAAACCACTCAATAAAACTGCACGAGTAGGAGAGTGAATAGAAAAATAAACAGCACTTCAAAAAGTTTGGTTATATGTGAATAGATATTTCTGATACAGAAACACTAGGCATTTCTCCCACCAAAGACACTTTTACACAGAAACTTGTTCTAGAAATAACAGAGTTCAAAATCTTCATTCCATACAAGAAAAGGAAACAACTGTGAAAAATACTGTGACATCCAACGTAACACATACATACAGCAAGAGAAAATGGCTGGCTTTCTGAAGTTACCACAAGATAGAGCTCAGTAACCATTTATTTCTCTGTTTCTTTGCTGTGATTCGGTCCCAATCCGACCAAATGTCATCATACATCACTTGCCTCCATGTTGGCAGCCAGCAAATTACGAACACATGGACAGGCAGGCACTCACAGTGTGTGAACAGCGATTTGACAGTAAGAAGATGCACAATCAGTCACATTTGTTCTGCTGTCAATGACAAAATTATCAAGACAACCAATGACCTGAGTTAAGATCACCTAAAAGTTGGACACAGTAGTCTTCCATCAACATTTCATTATCATCTGAGTCCACTGTCTTTGTATGTACTTGTCATTAATTCTTGTCCACTCATTTCAACACAGTAATGTGGCTGAATATTTAAATTCTGCTGCTTTCAGTAGTTAACTTGCATTCATTATGATACACTTTGTACAGCTCAAGCAACAAGAGAAGCAACAGCATTTTGACTGCAACTATAATTACAATTTCTTTGATTTTTCAAGACTAAAACAGTCCTTCATGCCACTTGACTATGAAGCACATTATTGACTTCCCTTAGACATACACATACCTTGTACCTACGCACAGCATTCCACGTGTATCTCGACGCAGAAATTGCTTATCTCGACGCAGAAATTGCAAACGGAATCTTACCAAATTCATTTTATGCTACGATACTTCCACAGCTACAAGAGGGGAAAATTCTCTCACATTTCTGTACAATACTTCTTGTCAATAAGATGTCATGCAGTGTCTTCAATTTAAATCACGTTGCTGCGTGTCACTTCAGTATAGCTTCTGAACAACCAATATTTTGGTTCATGTGTTTGTAAATTATGTAAATGCCTACGTAAAATTTCTTACAACATTCAATCAGAACTCCAATTTTTTTTTTTTTTAAGATTCCTTCAGAATTTCAGTGTGATCTGTTTAAGAATACTCAACAAATAATATAATCAAAATCATCTTTATAATCATTACACACAAGTTCCTTGACTTATTATTAGGCTTGTAGCAAACGAGAGTTTATTATATCATCTCGCACTTAACTTCTTCACGGCGCATCTGTCGATTACCACATTCCCTTCACGTGCTCTCATCATACGGATGACTTGATCCCAACGTCAAGTCTACCGCTATTTGGACTTGCCCAAGTGTCACTACAGATCAGTGTCTCCTACATGGGCAGAACTGTGCATATTAGCAAAATGGTAGTGCTGATGTGGGGGCCACCACCTTGGTGTAGAAAGCCAATATCAGTTGCTGACACAGTTCTCTTTCCCATCCGAAATGTGATTTGATTCAGTGGTGGGGGAGGACTGGCATGAAGTGGAAGGTGGGCGGAAGACTTGAGCATAAGGAAACTGGACGTGACAACGTGCCTTGTACTCTGCAACTTGCTCTGGACATGATCCAAATTCTCCATTCTTCAGGGACTGAAGAACTCTAGTACAATTCTGTAAGCATCAACCACAAATTCTCCATGTTAGTGTTAACACATGACATCTTCTGTTGAAAGGTAGTACAAACACAGCCCATAAAGGCAGTACAAACACAGCACATAAAGGCAGAAGTGATAAAATTTTTTGTACAGCTCAACAGCCCCAGTGGGCTTAGGTCTTCTATATGAGGTTTCTCGATCACACTCAGACACACCACAATCGGTAGGACTACTGTGGATGAGTGAACAGCCCATCACAGAGACCTCTACGTGACAACACACAACAATCACAAGAGACAGACATCCATGCCCCCAGTGGGATTCTAACCTGCAATCCCAGCAAGCTAGCGGCCACAGACCCACAACTTAGACTGCCCAGCCAACATGATCGGCAATGATAGCACATTACAGTTGTGTAATATGTTAAGCATTATATATTCATCATCGTAACCAAATACAGAACATACCTGTAAATTGACTCCTTCAATATCTTTGTCCAAAGTTGTTGCCAGTTTTATGGCAGCTTCCTGTTGTGATGGATCAAGATGATACATCATTCGAGCACCTAAAAACATTTATTATTTCTTTATTTGGCAAAAATGGTAACCAATTTCTGTCCCAGAAAAGATGTGTTTGTTTTCTTTTTTCAAATTCATTTGAAACATTCCTTGTATACAGAAACCGATATCTGTAGAATGATTCGTGGAGAGTAACAGGATGACCATAGTGTCTTTAGGTCCATTCAAGGCTAGTTCACTGAAAGGATAATGGCATGCTTCATATGGAACTTTATCAGTCACATCAATGATGCCCTAAAAATCAACATTACAAAGACCCAGTCTGTCCCCATCATGAGGGTTGATGTCAGCCAGGGCCTGACGATGGGGAAAGAGCATGTCTCTGAAATCCTGATTTTAGACCATCAGTAATGAAACAATTTAGTGAATAAATATGACTGTTATGGACACAAGAAGGGTACTGTAGTTTTATCTACGCACAGTGGCAGAGAATACAAACACCGTGCGGCCAACACTTAGCTGTCAATGTACCATAAATGTGCCTCATGATGGCTTATAAACTGACACTCACTTTCCAATAGAGCCTCCAAAGAGTTTGAGTTTGCTGCAAGGAACTCTGCATTCATCTGATGTGGGTCTCGTGCTCTAAAGATGGGTTCCATCTCCTGCTTCAGAACAGTGGCCACTGATGCGTCCAGACTTCCCTGCCACCGTGTCAGGTATCCATGGTACAGGATGAGGTAAGAATGAAGCTTTGGATTGTTTGGGTCCAGGCGATGTGCCCTCTTGATTGACTGCAGCATGAGTAGAGGCTTCTCTGTTGCAAACAAAGAAAAGCGCAAATATCTGATAGATACTTAATGTACATATTTTTTTCATGACAAAGTAATTTCATGCTGAATGACTGCTGTGTTCAATGTTGTTATTCTGAAATGGGGAACAAATGGGACCCTTCTGCAAGACTTTGCAAAATGCTTTTCAATGATTTTGATGGATGGGAAAATATAATACGCATGTATGTCCATAAACGTGTTCTTGGCCAGTTACCACAGCCAGCATTCACATCAGCAAAAAAAGGAGCCACAGTGCCCTTGTATATCCATAAATAAAGACAGGTCCTTTTATTGTGTTCCCACTTACAGAAAAATATCATCTCATCCTGTAAAGGCATGTTACAGTTATCTTATTAGTGGTGGAACATGGGACAGGCAAGCAAGCTTGCAAGCTGAACAACCAACTGACCAAACCAACCAACCATTGCCACCTTATCAGTGGTGGAACACGAGGTGGATGTTCAGGTGTGTTACAAGCCATGGAGAGCAGGAGGTCAGTGCATGTCAGAAATGCATTCTACTGAACAATGAATGTTCATACATGTTACTTTTGTAAAGTATGCATCATGGTACAAAAACCATCAAAAGTTCTGTAAAAAAGTACTAAAGATCTGTGTAAAAGAATAACAGACAGAGGAATATAAAAATTCAGAATGACAGGTGCATGCTGAACAAAGGATACTACAAAAATGCCATGTTGTAAGTGATGGAAAACTGAATAATATTGGTGTTCAAATGGTAATTAGCCAAAGAAAATCTCTCACTAATTAGCTGCTCAGATTGGGATGTCAAAACTCTAATTTCTCAGAGCAACAAAAATTTTAAAACTACGCCCATATGAAATTACACCCATACAACAGCTGATTGTTTAGAGGCCGGTATTACAGGTGGTTTCGAGAATTTGTAACCTATGGATTTCTTGACCTGGAACTCATGTTTTTCTTGGAAGAAGCATGGTCTACCTTAAATTGGAATGTATGCAGCCAGAATAACACATATGTGTGTTTAAAAAAAACCAACATCATTCAAGAAGATTTCTTCCAAGGCTTTAGATTGAGTGACCTAGTGTGCAGTTAGTGCATTCAGTGACCTAGTGTGCAGTTAGTGCATGCAGAATCATATGGCACACGTTTTTTTCAAACAATAAAAACCTACCACTGTGTTCAGTTAACTGGTACCATTCTTCAGCAAATTGTCAAAAGAACAACAAATGTAGTTACTTCAAGCTGACAATGCCACAGCCCACAGAGCATACTTCTTGATGACAGACCAAAAGACATATTCAGCAAATGTAGCCCCCTATATCTCCACATATGAATCCGCGAGATTATTATTTGTGAAGACAATGACAGACAGCGTTATGTGAACAGTCCACACTCTTTGTTACACCTGGAAGGCAGTACTCAAAGAGACACTGCAAACATTTCACACAACAGCTGTGTTGTATGTCAATAAATATTTCAGAGGGTGAGGCCTGCTTACAAGCTGGAGATTGGGGTTTTGAGATTTTTATGGAACTGCAACAGGAGGAGAGAAGAAAAGAAAGAAAGAAAGGAAAATAGTACTCTAAACTCCTGATGGCTGCACACTTCCTGTTGCTGTAACAGCTCCAGTGTTCAAGGACAAGACAAAATGATATCCCTACTTGTTCTTGCCCAACTATATAAATATCTCAACTATAACAAGCCTGAAACACAGTATTACATACGTGTATATATACACACACACACACACACACACACACACACACACACACACACACATATATACACATACATGTATGTATAAATACATTACTGTATATAATAATACGAAAAGCTATTTCAAAGTTTATAATAACGTCTTAAGTATTATGCCTGGAAGAAAAGTCGTCTCTACAGAGTAAAGGAATGTGACACTAGGACCATTCAACAGATTCTTCTGAACGTTATGACAATGAGTGTTGATAAGGGAAAAACTAACTTACTTTTCCTGGAATATATTTCAAAGGCCATAAGGTGAGTTTCTATCCTCCTTGCAGCCAGTGTTTGTAAGGGCTGGAGGAATCTGATGGCTTGTTCCAAAGGATCTTCCACCTACACAACAAAATGATAATAATGACAAATTTAAATACTTGATGTTACATAACACAAACATTTTCAAAATCAGCGATGGTGCTGACAGCTCACTCACTGCATAGCACTGAGAACCTGTAGTACAAACAAATAGACAGTGCCCCTGAAGAATGGATGTTTGGGTCAGGAATTGTACTCTTATGGAAAGATGGGATAGATAATGAAATATTTCAAACACCAAATGTAAAACAACAAATTCAGCCCATACTATTTTTAGCAGGAACAATTATTTCTTAAATTCTGTGTGTGTGTGTGTGTGTGTGTGTGTGTGTGTGTTGGTCATGTTTCAGTATTTGTAGTCAGGCACTGGCAAGCCTGCACTCATACATCAGTAATGCCAGGGACACACTATTCTCACGCCACTTGAGCTTGTGTGATGTTATGCGTGCGGTTGGGATGTGAGAGGCGATTTGACAAAGCAGAGTGACAGAAGTGTGAATCTGCGCCACAGAATTCAATGTCAAATCGCCTCTCACATCCCAACCGCACACGTAACATCACATGAGCTCACATGATGTGAGGGTAGTGTGTCCCCGGCCTAACATACAGGAAGACTGCTGGTGGTGTGGTTGGTACTCCCATCCTATTTTACACTGCGGCTCAAAAACCCTAATTTTTTGTGTCTGCAAGGGCACAAACAATTATGACAATGTATTTGCACTGTAATCCTGAGTACATTAAATTCTTTTAAAATGCAGGTAAATAAGTACTAACCCTCGCAAGTTTCTCTGGCACTAGCTCATCCTGCTGTGGGGCATCAGGCTCGGTATCACCCTGCTGCCGTGATTTGTTATGCTGTTCCCGCTTCTCCTGAGCCTGAGCCGCCTGCTGACGTTCAAGTTCAGCCTTCCGACGGGCCTTACGTTGTTTGTTACGCAGCTTCTTTAATTCAGCTGGAGCAAGATTTTCTGCAGCAAACATAACGTATGTTCTTATACATCACAGCTCAATTCTGTACTGTATTTTTTTTAACTGACAACACATCAGTACTATGCATCAGAGAAAGACATATTAGAATTCATGACGACAAGAAAGATATTTAATATGTAAAACAAGAGGTGTCAAACATGTCAACAAATTGTTATGACGCTTCATGTGAGCCGAAGCATCAACACACCAATGGGATGAATCTCCAAACCTATGTTTTACCTCCCAGGCAGAATATTTTAATCTAACGGAAATGAAAGACCTTCAGATGAAGCATTACATCTGAATCTATACTCTGCTTTGTCCTACGGGAAAAAGGCTATCATGGATATTTATGATGACCATGGAGGTACCGCCACATGTATTCCAGATCTTGGAAAAACACGCACACTCGTTACATTCTGACGGCAATGCACGGCCTCCAGTGCGAGGATGGAGATTTACACTAGATATGATGGAAAAAGGAAAACATTAGGTCCATCACTGGTAACCCCAATCAGCCTGCAGCAAACTGCCACCCAGCCACATGTAACAAAATTTAAAATGCAAAATGTGGCCATGCTGTTAACAAGTACAGTTACTTCACAGTGTGAGTAAAAGCTTTGGGAAGTCTGTGGAAATTATATTAGATTTGTACTCTCTCAAGCACCATGTTTAAGAAATTATTTCATACCTACATCAGTGGTAATCAATACATTTCCACCAGAAAGGGTTCTTTGTTTTTCCCTCGTAATGTTCAGGAATATTATATGTGAAGATGCCCGGACTGTTATCAGTGGTCCTTCTGATGTGAAATATACAGATGGACCATATGGCAATGTACCGTAATTTTAAGGGAAGTTTAAAAGAGATCTTACTGATTCTGGAGGTCAGTGACTTGTGGAACACTCCTACATTTGCCATCACACACCAATCAGTTCACCACACCCAACTTGTCCTGCTTGTGGGCACAACTCCAATTCTATCATATAAGAGAAATACTGACCTAGTTCTGTGATACTTACAGTTGCTTATAATGTCCACTTTAATGGTAGGCAGAACTGTCTTACAGTATACACCACATGGCATGCATACAAAGTTGACACATAAACATGATTACAATAAGAGAAACTCAGTGCAACGAACAGGGCAGAACCCATTCATTTTCACATGAGGCAATATTACATGAAGTACTACCACCATTATATATGAATTATATATGTATACTAAACTTAACAACTATGCAATTTGGTGGTGAAGAACCATACATATAATATGTGACTACCAGATTATACATGAAGTCACAGGGAAGAACATTATAATAACCCAACCCATTTCAGGCATTAAAAAACTTCACTATTTTTCATATCAGCAGTGCTGAAATTTGGGTTTTCATACTAAATGGTTAATTATTCAATCACAGTACAGTAACAATAACAAAAAAAAAAAAATGCATCACCTCCAACTAACTGTGTATATTTAAACTTGTAAATGTCGGGTGTGAAAGTTTCAACCCTAATGCACTGTTTTGCTGCGTTCAGGTTGAAAATTTTGACCTTTAAGGCAAAACTACTCTCATACTATGTAAGAGCTGTTGATATTTTATCTAGACTACACAATCAAGAAGTACTTGGATGAAAATATTTTTTGTACAAATGAACTACTTAAAAAATTGTATATCACAATGCATGAAATGCTTGGTTTGTGAGTGTGGTAATCTGGTTATTACTATCAACTACTGACAATTCAGTGAAATAAGCAGCCACACAAACACAAACACAAACACTGCCGCAGCAGCAAACAAAGGAGAAACATACACATGTTAACTCTTTTATCACATGCAATTTTGTTACCTTCAGTTTCAGAAAGGAATATTTTTACCTCAGCCCTTCACCTTCGCTGTACAATGAAACATTAATGAAATGGCTACCCAGACAAATCCTCCAGCCAGCTGCTTTAACCCTTAAAAGCCCGAATTAAATCCCATCTGCTATTTGCTGGCATTATTAGGAGCTCACCATTTTCTCCACGTTAGCAGGATAAGGGTTAAATTATTAACCTTTAGGCGACTAATGTCATATATATAT
>Ga0268261_10003290_pt1 | contig 11852 bp, 10 predicted proteins | sample TergutNc150P1_FD_190353 | JGI IMG/M metagenome (GOLD analysis project Ga0268261, IMG submission 190353) | Nasutitermes corniger P1 segment gut microbial community from laboratory colony in Florida, USA - Nc150 P1 (SPAdes) (version 2) | ecosystem: Host-associated > Arthropoda: Insects >... | reverse complement strand
GAGGTCTCTGCGACGAGCTGATCACTCGTCCAGAGGAGTCCTACCGTCTGTGGTGCGTCGTTGTGTGTGATCTAGAAACCTCAAGAATGAGGAGGCCATGATCCGCGTTGGGTCGCAGCACCACAGAGAAAAACCTTTGCATATGAATTGTTAATTTCTGTTCATTTGTACACGCGATACTTCAACATACGTAATTACACAGCATATGTTGATACAGATGTTCCTTCTGGGGATGACCACTTGTTGGTTGAGACGTCTTGGAGATTTATTAATAGTTTAATTCAATAGGTGTATATACTAATGTTGTGATTGATGGTTTATTTACTTTACTAATTTGATAAGCGAACTTTTAAAGAGATTGAACTTGAGATGACAAGTGGATAGAACTGGTTCAAGATCGTGTCTAGTGGCGGTATTTATTACCAAACTGTCGAAACGTTAGGTGCCACTGGCAGTGTTAAGTTGGTAACAAAAGAAAGGGGGAAAATAAAAAGGTACAGCAATCCTTTTACAGGACTGGACAAACCCCTTGGGAATCGGGAAGGTTGAGGCTCCCAGAATTTCTGGACAATCGGCACTTGAAGATGGCAAGGTTGTCAGCCCTACGCACCGGCCGCCTTTACCCCCTCCCCCAGGCGATATTCCTGGCACTCATTTCTGCTAGCGGCTGAGTCGGCCCCAGGACCATAGTGCGGCCGGAAGGATTAAGCAAATGAAAACCCAGACACCATCAGGATCCGAACTTTCAAACTGCTAGCATGTACCACAGTGCCTAAATCATCGGCATCACCGTGTACCCCCAAAAGGAGGGTAGGACACGACAAGCTGGATTAAGTGGTGACGCTGACGTCCCTGCAGTAGAAATTCCGGTTCGAATCTGGACCTGACATCGACTATCCTGCGGCAGAGTCTCATAGTTTTCCTTAACTTCCTGATTAAAGTGCCTAATTACTTTTTCTCGTTATTTTCAGTTCATTATTGTCTCTCCTTTAGAACTGGACGTCTGGGTTACTGATAAAGCCATGAAATGAAGTATATTTAATTAATTAATTAATATTATACTTATTCATAGGCCACAATTTTCAACAAACATACCAGTAAGCATCGTCGTCGTTGTCATCATCATCATCATCATCATCATCATCACGTAGTCCGTATTACGACGTGTCCATAGCCTCTTCCAAATCGAGTGTCTCAGACAGTATGAGCTACGCTTCTTGTTTCAATTTCCAGTACGTTCTATTTTCCTTCAGGTCATCTGCTTATGTCTTCTTCCTATTCTTCCCGCTCTCTTATCCTTCCTTCTGTAACGTGTTTTATAAGGTAGCTTCCTAACCAGTCTAGTTAGCCTGCCTTCGTTTTATTGTATGCAAAATACTGCTTTCGTGCTTGACTCTGTGTAATACTTCATTTTTCGCACGTTGGGTCCTGCTGATCTCCGAACTTTTCAATCACCGTATTTAAAATTTTCCAGATGTTCCTGATCTGCTCTCTGAAGTATCCAACCTTCAGTACCTATGCAAAGCTATGCTTCAGATGTACTATTTAACAAGTTTCTTCCTTAAATTTAAGTCCAGTATGTTGGTGAATAGACTCAACAACCTACCAATATAATTTTTTGAATATTCGTAAACTCCCACGATATGAAAATTTAATCATCGCCACTAGCTTTATCGAGTTATAAATGGTTACTCGGGATTACCGCGCCGTTACTTCAAGGCAGAAATGACCTTTAACCTCACATCTAACATACAGTCTTGATGTTAGGCATAAGTTAGTGCTTTAATATAGATGTGATTTTCTGCCTATCTCCCCCCTATAACTTTTTTTATTAGGTCGTGCTGTGTTCTAGGGTGGGAGTCACACATTTTTGCAATTAATAAAAGTATCGTGCAAACTTCAGAGGTGGGGAACTTTAGCACCATTTAATGACTGCCCTAAAGCACTTGTCAACATACGAGTAAGTATTATTATATGTAATGACGGTTACGTGATGAATCGCCTGTGGCAGACGTAAGTGTAGTAGATGACAGCCCCTAAGCTTGTTTATATAAAAATATGAGTCTTCTGGGTTATGACGCCATGCCGGTTCGTAATCAGCTAGCTACCTACTTAACGGGGGACCTTGTAAAGATGTTTCACCACGCTCCTCCCAAACGCCGGTAACTCTTTACCAGTTCACACGGCCTAATATCCAAGAAGAGTTAAAGCTTCATCAAAGTCGCTGTGAGAACTTTATTTACACTGTAAATACGTGTGTTTATTTTGTTACTTAGTTGTACCGTCGTGACGGAACAAACCCTTGTTGGAGACTAGTCATTCGCTTATTATGTGACTTGTCAACTGTATGGGCATTATTATGTAATTTAGAATGCGGTGTAATTTAAGGATTTGCAGACTGACGTGAGTAGTAAGTATGGCGGTATACTGAGTGACGTCACACGTAAACAAACCTAACCTTGAGCTCCCTCTAGTGACGTCACACGTAAATAAACCTAACATTCCCCTCCCTCCCCTTGCCCAGACAGTATGACGCCAGGGCTTAACCTAACTTTAACTTGTTATTATTTACAAACCTAACCCTCCCCACCCTTCTTTAGGCCTTTAGGCGATCACATGACGTCAACAAAGATGGCGGAGGGGTGAATGACATTCACTCTTAACCTAACTTTAACTTCTTATTAATTTGAAACGTTGTTATTGTCACGTGATGTAAACAACCCCAGGCGATGTTATGTCAACAAAGATGGCGGAGGGGTGAATGACCTTCCCTTAAACCTAACTTTTATTTGCTATTTTGAAACTTTTGTTATCGTCACGTGATGGAAACAGCCCCAGGCGACGCGATGTTAACAAAGATGGCGGAGGGGTGAATGACCTTTCCTGTAAACCTAACTTTGACTTATTATTTTGAAACGTTATTGTCACGTGATGTATACAGCCCCCGGCGATGTTATGTAAACAATGGGGAAGACAGTGTGACGTCGTGCTTTACCTAACTTTAACTTGTTATGGTAAACAAAGAGAAATCTTGAATTTTTGCAATATGGCGTCTAGGGCGGTAAGTTTAAAAGTTTGTTATTATTTTTGAAGCCTTGTTATGGTTGCTGGATATAAGCAAAAGATGGCGGAGGGGTTAATGACCTTTGTGCGTAACCTAACTTTAACTTGTTATGGTAAACAAAGGCGCCATTTTGAATTTTTGCTAACATGGCGGCTAGCGCGGTAATTTTAAATTAATGCTAACCTAAACTTAACTTTGTTATTGTAATAAGACGACCATTTTGAATAATTGATAATATGGCGGATACAAGCGGCAATTTTAAACGTAACTGAACTTTGTTATTTTGAATTTGGCGCTTCTGCCATTTTGAATTTGAAGTAATATGGAGGCTACAGCGGTAATTTTAAAACTAACTTATTATTATGAATATTTATTATTGGTTTGATGTAAACAAACCGCCATTTTAATTTTAAATTACATTTTCCATATTAAAATATAGCGGATTTGCGCGGTATTTAAATTATTTGAATAAGACCACCATATGATAATATGGCTACAACTTTATACGACACTCGAAAATTGTGGCTAAAGCGGTAAGATATCAGACTCACAATTGAAAGATTCTAGGTTCGAATCCTGCAGCTTTAACCATTTCTTTTTAAGGAACTTATCCCTGGTAATTAGGGTAAATAAACACAATTTTGCAAATATGTAAGCTTTAAATTTATTTTTGTTTGTTTACTTACACAGATGAAGTTTCTGCAGTGTTAACTGTACACAATTGTTTTTTTGCACACTCACAGTTTTTACTTATGGTACCTGCTTGGTAAGCTCCATAATTTATTAACACAAAGTGATTTCAAACTTGCAAGACCAGTTTTAACACATAATTTACATTGGCACTGAACATTTCTAGACCGATTATGAGAACGTTTAGTACAAAACAGTACTCCGGCAGGAAATATGTGTATTGGAGGATTTTCGTCACAGACACTGATGTCTGCTTTACAGTTTGCTAAGCGCCTAGGTGCATTTAAATCAAAAGCACAATATCAAATATGCACTCATGTCTTGATGTTAACGTTATGTCTTATGTTAACCGTAAGCCAGAGATGATAACTATTTTAACACACTTTGGGCAAATATTAGTTCAGAGGGAGCTTTCCACCAAAAAATCTTGATTGAAACGCCAAAATAACTTCTTCTTTACCAGATGTTAACACAAAATACTTATCTGTAAATAACTTAAAAGTGCACTATTTTCCAGCAACACATTTTTCAAGGTAGCTAGCACATCGTAAACGTCTTTTATTACAAAGAACATAGAAATTGAGTTGTTTTACTGAGTTGAGGATTCCAGCTACATAACTTGGAAATAGTCCAAAACATCCACAGAGCATATTATCACTGTTCATAACGCCCACTGTTCGTAACAATATCGTTAACCACCCAACCACACCCACTTTGTATTTTGAACTTGAAATATATCATACGGCTCCATTTTGTAAGTTCTTCCCAGCAACAATCCATTTTGTTCCAATCCTTTTTGGTGATTCCGCAATAAAAGCATATTGTATGGTCGTTCGTACCTGTAAAAAACCGGTTTTATATTTGTTGTTAAGAAAATAATAATTATTTTTAATAAAACATCTTTTGGTTATAAAGTATCTTACCTGCATGAAAGTAACCAGCGCCACTCAAATTTTCAGGGTTTTGTATAGAAGCGGTAGGCCAATTTGTAAAAGACTGCATTCGGGTGTATGATGAATAATACGGGTAAATTGGACCATCCCACTGTAATGCATTGTGTTGTCTGAAACTTGCAGCTGCAAAAGACAATAAATATTAGTGGAATGTTATATTTATACATAAGAGGATATAAATAAATAAACAAAGGTATATGTATACTTACAACGCTTTGGACGCGAGTTTTTTAGTGTATACTCCATATAAGGCCTGCACACGTCATTGCTTATGATATGCTGTTGTTGAGATGTTTCAGACGGAGCTCGAATGTTTCCTTCAAACAACCTCTTAACAAACTCGCAAGATGGACTCCAACGCTTATGGTCCTTAAATGCATCATCCCCTTTAACTCAAAGCCCTACTTCCATTCCACAAAACGCACAATGAACCACATCACCCGTGTATGTGTAGGAAAACCCAGCAGCTACCAGTTGATTTACATCCATAAATGGCACATGCCAATATTTAAATGTTTTACGGCGATCAACTTCACTTTTTAAGTTTAAAGGCTGTAGGTTCATACTGATCGGTGGTGACGGTAGTGGAGGCACTATACTACCTGGCCAACTGAGTTAATATCCATTCGCACGGTTCGAAAGCTAGTTAGCAACTAACCGAGTAACGAGCTATACCCTGCGCACTCAGGTGCACTATGTTTGTATCCCCAAAAGTAAATCCATTAAAATTCCGTTTAGATAGATAACTTTACAAAACCCTTAGAAGTTTGTCTACCCTCAGGCTAAAGTCGTTAGCCTATTGGGAATTGTTTGTTTACTCCAGGACATTAGCCTAATGCTAAAAGCATGTATACTCCCAGGCGAAAGCCATTAGCTGCAATTTCAGACGGGTTGCGACTTTCTGGCGCCAGCGGGAATGTGTGTTAGATAAAATCAGTTAACGATTCTTGGAAAAGGCAATTAAGGGGATGCAAGTGACCTACTTTAAAAGCCATTAAAACAACAATCAGGTAACGATTCCTGGAAAAGTCATTAAGAAGACGAACAGGTCTGAACATGTTCAGAGGATAACACTATATATTCGGGCATTTTAAATTTAGTTGAATATTCTACATCGTGCCTTGCCAGTGTTTAGAGCCTTTCTACGCTACGCTACCTGTGTGTACTAACGCCTCAGCAGCCAAGAGCCACAACAGTTACAACTCTTAGAACTTGTATTGTACAACAACTTGCGGCTACTCAGCGTTATTAAAACTGTTGCAGCAATTTACATTGTACAATTACAGATATTTCAAGTAACTGGTACCTGTACTATCAAAATATAAAATGGCAAAGGAAGTGTTTCTTAATAGACAGACGGCTATTCCTACTACTGAGGCACCCTCTGCAAGTAGGGAGGATATAACACCTTCCTCTGGCAGAAACATTCCGGCTTCAGAACAGCTACCCTTTAGGATTTTGGACGAGACGTCAAAATCTTTTCCAAATTTAACGTGACTGGGCGTAGTTTGCTTATCAAGTTTAATTATCTGGGTGAAGAGCAAGACCCCCACTACTTATCTCAAGGAATGCATTACCGCACTTACTAATTACATAGTAGATAAAGTGTCTGATAGAGATTTTTTGCGTTTGAGAATTCGTAATACTGATAATGTGCAGGATAAGGTGGTAGGCATTAGCTTACGTCGCCGGGACCAGCTTAAGGCTGACGTGGTCTGGAGTGTACTTGGAAAGGTCATACAAAGCAATGCTATGTTTGCTGTGACTGACCGTTTGGAAGTACATCTGGACCATGTTATGATGCCTGCTGGTAACGAGAAAAGGGCTGAGAAAACAAAGGGGCGTTCAATAGATGTTTTGATTGCTATAAAGAGAAGTATTGTCGTTGTGAAAGCAGTTTTTCTGTTTGGCTTATGCATTAATAATTGCTTTGGCTAGGGTAAATGATGACCCTAAGTACGCACCATATAGAGATGGGCATGGAGAACAAACCTGTTGAAGAATTCTTGAAGGCTTCCGGTGTGGATTTGTCCAATGGCGGAGGTTTTGAAAAGCTTCAACAGTTTCAACAGTACCTTTCGGATTACAAAATTATTGTGTCTGATGATTTGTACCCTGATAGGGTAATGTTTAGTGGAAATTACCTTTCGGCCAAGAATATATACCTCCTATATAATCGGGACTCTGGACATTATAATGTAATTACCAACTTGAATGCTGCAATGGCGAAAAAGTACATATGTAACGGCTGTGACATACGATAGAACACACAAGTGTGACAAAGTTTGCTCCTTGTGTACTGCTACGCCACCCTGTACTAAAGATCAGTCGAAGTATTGTTGTACATGTAACAGATGGTTTCTCGGTAAGAAGTGTTTCCAGATTCATCTAATTCTCAAAGTGAAAGGCAAGCTGGTCTGTCAGTGGAGACAAGTATGCCGAAATTGTTCATATTTGGTCACGTCTGATTCGAAACATGAATGCTTCAAGAAATTTTGTACATTTTTGAATAAGAAACAACTTTCAGACCATTTATGCTACGTGGCTCCACTGAAACCTAGCAAGCTATCGAACAAATATTTGTACGTTTTCTTTGATACAGAGTGCACACAAGACCTTGAAAAGTGTGATGGGTCTTTTGAGCATGTTCCGAAACTCATATGTGCTCAGCACATGTGTTTTAAATTGAAACCGTGGATGATGTTAATGTCGATTGTGAACAGTGTGAAAAGCGTGTCCACACGTTCTGGCAAGACTCCGTAGGTAAAGTTATCGTTTATCTTAGACTATCTAGGCCATTCGCTGACAATATTTGTCATTTTACACAACTCTCGTGGATACGACGCACAGTTTCTTCTTAGAAGATATTTGGAACTTAGATGCGAGCCGAAATTGATAATGGACGGTAGTAAAATTTTAAGTATGATTGTGGAAAATTTTCACCTTCTGGATTCGTTGAATTATTTACCCATGAGTCTAAAGAGCATGCACAAATCATTCGACCTAACATGCAAGAAGAGGAATACTAGCCCCACTTCTTCAACACGGCCAGCAATTTGAATCATGTCCATATCCTGAGCCCAAATTTTACGCAGCAGACTATATGTCTGCTGATGAGCGCGCCCAATTTATACAGTGGCATGAAGAACAGAATGGTAAGTTACTTTGTAACAAGGACGAACTGCTGGCCTACTGCATGGATGATGTGAATGTATTGAGGCAGGCATGCTGCGCGTTTCGAAATTTGTTTTTGAAATTGGTTAAAATGGACCCCTTTATGGAAACTATAATAATATCGTCCATCTGCAATAAGGTATTCCGAACCATGTTCCTGAAACCTGATGCTGTAGGTATTATACCGAGAGCCGGTTACCGTATGGGGGATTGTCAGTCTATTGAAGGTCTTCAATGGCTGGCGTATATTGGGCGGACTCGCAAAATTATTCATGCCGGTAATGGGAGGGAAGTGCATTTGGCTGGGGTACCTCATGTTAAAGTTGATGTGTATTGTCGAGAGACAAATGAACTTCTTGAGCATTTAGTTTGTTTTGGCATGGTTACATTGTTGCTTCGATCTGGGGACGTGAGTTTAAAAAACTATTGCGTAACATTCCTGGCCTTGAAAATGAAGCTTGTTCACACCTCTATGTAAAGAACGCCCCTATTAATATTCGGGATGCCTTGTGTGGGGGTAGAACCGAAGTTAGTAAAACATTACAGAGTAAAGGGTGGGGAAGAAATCCGATGTGTATGTAATGTCTGTACCCCTACATTTTTAAGTATGGTAAGTTTCCGGTAGACCAACCGAAAGTGAACGTGTGTGCAGACTTTCCCCCTGACTATTTGGATGGGGAGGGTGTTATTAAATGTAAGGTTTTACCTCCTAGGGAAATGTATCATCCAGTTCTTACAAGCAAAAGCAACTCCAAACCGATGTTCCCCTTGTGCTCAGCTTGTGCCTACACTATGAACCAGGACGACTGCACACACTCTGATGAGGAGCGCTGTATAGTCGGGACGTGGATAGTGGATGAGGTCCGCAAGGCCGTAGACATGGGTTATGGTCTGGTGGACGTGTATGAATTTTGGGATTATGAAGTAACGTGCTTTGACAAAGACACCAATTCAGGAGGTATTTTCGCACAGCACGTTAACATGTTCCTAAAACGTAAACAGGAATCATCCGGCTACCCATCCTGGGTTCAAAGTGAGGAAAACAATAACAAATACACTGACGACTACCGGCGCGCAGAGGGATTTGTTCTAGACAAGGCATCAATTTCCAAAAATGCAGGTCAACATACTTTGGCAAAACTAAAATTGAACACAATGTGGGGCAAATGGGCACAAAACCAAAACAAGACCCAGACTACAATTGTCAACTCTGAGAAAGAGTTACGAACTTTTAACAAGTCCGGGTACTAAGGTTACAAACATCATATTCCCGAATGAAGCGGTAGCATGGGTCTCCTGGAAGTATTCCAAAGACAATATTACCACGGGGAAAAATGGTAACGTAGCTGTTGCCGCATACGTAACTACCAAAGCTCGGCTCAAATTATACGGGTGTTTGAGCAAATTGGGGAAGTCTGTTTTATACAGTAATACAGACTCTGTTATCTACGTTCAAAAGGTAGATGAACTCCCAAAATTAATAATAGGGGACTATGTGGGCGACCTCACAGATGAGTTGGAGGAGCTTGGCTCTGGCTCCTTCATAGATGATTTTGTTTCGGGCGGCCCTAAAAACTATGCGTTTTCGGTAATTTGCACCTCTTACGGTAAACGCACAAATAATGTAAAGTAAAGGTTATAAGTTTGAACTATGAAAATTCAAAAGCTGTAAACTTTACTTCTTTGAAAGATATGATCCTGGAATACGTGCCACATGTACATGTTCACAATCCAAAGAAGATCAAAAGGAAACATGGTGGCGTATTAGTGTCAGAGCAGGAAACTAAAGAGTAGAAGTTTGTTTTTAGGAAGCGCCGGCTTATGGACAACTTTGACTCTTTACCGTATGGATATTGATATTTATTTATTTCTGTATGTATAGAGGTGTCTTTACACATCAATTTCATTTCATAGTATGACGTTGAAGCTGCAACATCCATTTACCCTAATTGTTGCAGGTCCTAGTAGTTGTGGTATATCAACATTTGTAATTAGATTGTTAGAGTACAGGGAGCAACTTTGTGACGTGTTTACAATTATTGTGTTCTGTCACAGTGAAAATAACGCCCCGCATCATCTTAAATCATGATTTTTTTAAAGGCGTACGGGACTTTTAAAACCCCTGAAAATTTACCTACGCTCATAGTGCTGGATGATTTAATGGACTCTGCTTATTCTACAAAAGTTAGTCAATTATTTACCAAAGGATTGCATCATCGTAACATCCTTCCAGTTTTAATTACGCAGAACTTGTTTCACCAAGGTCCGTCGTCAAGTGATATTTCATTGAAAAGCAAGTATATAGTTGTGTTCAAGAACCCCAGATATAAGACTCAAATTGTGCACTTGGCTCGGCAGGTTTACCCTGAAAGCATTTCTAGTTTTCATAAGACATATCTAGACGCCCGTAAAGATCCACACTCCTATCTGTTTCTGGACTTTAGGCAATCAATTAACAGTTTATTGAGATTTGGAACAACGATATTTCCTGGGGAAAATACAGACTTTTTGCGGCTGTTGAAGGTAATGAACCGATTAAAGTCACAGTTACACTTTTTCCACGTATTTAAAGACTCTAAACCCCAGGCCAGACGCGCGTTACTTACATCTGCAGATGACGATTTAATCAAAGCCATTGTTGAGTGTGCTATAAACACATTAAATGGAAATCATAAATTAACTAAAGAGTACAAGGGTAAATTAAGTAAATATAAAATCGTCGACGTGCGTTGGTAAACCCAAACATTAGTTCTAAAAGTAAACGAAAACTTTTAGTTCAGAAAGGCGGGGTTATCGTTCCTTTACTTACCAGTTTTTTGTCAGGTATTATAGCAACATGAATTAGCAGTAATAATTAACTAAAATGGCGTTTCAACGTACGATTTTGTTACCACCTGAACTGTGAGAAAAGCGCTGACAAACACCGTCACCACCGCCTGTTAAAACAATATTAAAAACAAAGATCATAGCTATAATAAATGGACTCGTGTTCATTTGCATCAAGACCCGTACTTAAAAACTGAAAAATTTAAACGGAAGCCTATCCCCATTCCAATAGTAGAATCTACACGTAAAACCGGGCCTTTATTAAAGCAGAAAAGTTAGAGTTTGAATTAGAAAATAATTCTCAGCCAGTGCATTCAAAGTACATTCATAACGTGTTGAGACGCAGATTGTCACACGATCCTACGTTTGATGTGTATCAAAATGATACTGATGGTTCATTTTAAATCGGTAGTTCCATTTTTAAATATAACGATAAACACGTGTTTGTAGATGGCAAAATATACAAGACAACACAGGGCCTCTGGGAATTACTGGCAAATTCTAAACCTGATAAAACTTGGTTACTTTTCAAGACAAACAGGCATATAAGCAAATACTCTTACAGTCTAATGCGCACAAAGTTAATTATAGACCCACGGGTCAGATCAAAGCGAACAAAGGAATCAGGTATACGCGCTTTATTTCGCAACTCTTTACTGACAAAAAGGAAGTTCCTTGGGGATCTTTCTAATGTCTGTAGGTGAAGTCTATTACGAACCTAAGCACACAGCGGAGTTTAGTTCAGCAGCAAAGTTAGTAAGTGCCGCTAAAAGTGATAAGAGAAATGTCGAAGTGTGGCTGTCAGGTCAAGACACGTACACTTTGCATAAGCCTTTACGCAAAACATTTCCTCGAAATCCATATATTGTTACAAATATTGACGATGATTGGGAAATTGATCTTGCGGACTTAAGTCACTTGTCGAGATACAATGATAATGTAATATTCGCCCAAATTAAGTAGAATTTAGTTTCCCGAAAGCAGGCATCAATGTATTAGAAGTTTAACAAATTTCATTTTTGTACGACTCAGCATACCACAGTGGTTGCTACACCTCGAGCCCACTGTGCGACGCGTCAGTTTATTGCCCTGATTGGTATGTCTGACCAATCATTTAGAATCTATAAAACACAGTACACGCAGGT
>Ga0268261_10003289_pt1 | contig 11852 bp, 18 predicted proteins | sample TergutNc150P1_FD_190353 | JGI IMG/M metagenome (GOLD analysis project Ga0268261, IMG submission 190353) | Nasutitermes corniger P1 segment gut microbial community from laboratory colony in Florida, USA - Nc150 P1 (SPAdes) (version 2) | ecosystem: Host-associated > Arthropoda: Insects >... | reverse complement strand
GGCAACAAACATCACCATAGAAAGAGAAGTGAGCAAGGGTCCCACAAGGGTCCTGTCTAGGGCCTGGTATGTGGAACATCTTTTACAACTCGCTATTAAATCTAACGTTCACGAGCGGTACAAAAATGGTAGCGTTTTCAGACGATCTTTTCTTACTAACAAGAGGGGAGTCGGTGAGCGAAGTAGAAAACGTAGCCAACACAGAGCTGAAAAAAGTCTCAATGTGGGCAAAAGATAACAAGTTCCGCTTCAACGACCAAAAGTAAAAAATAATGCTGATGACATGTCGAAAAAGGAAAGAAGGAAAGGACTTGGAAGTATATTTAAACAACAAACACCTCAGACAAGTTACAGCCATGAAATACCTGGGTATTATAATCGACAACAAACTAACGTTCAGAGAACAGATCACACACGTGACAGAAAAATGCAGGAAAATATTTGCCTTATCGAAATCAGAAAAACCAAACGGGGGACTAAGCCATAAATCTTTAAAAACACTATACACGGGAGGGATACAGCCACTTCTTCTATACGGTGCACCGGTTTGGGCGGAAATCTTAGAAAAGACAAGCCACAGGAAAAAGTTAACTAGAGTGCAAAGGCTAATAAACATACAAATCGCGAAAGCTTACAGAACAGTGTCAAATGACGCACTGTGTATAATTACAGGATTAACACCCATTCACATCAAAATAAAAGAAACGGCAGAATTATACAAAATCGTCAGAGGAACCAGACACAAGAACTCGCTAATTGACCACGATAAACCCCCAAACAATGGCTCCATCCAGCAGCCAGGATTATAGCCACAGACAACACAGACGACCCAACCCCAATAAACATCTACACCGACGGAAGCAATTCGGAACAGGGTGTGGGAGCAGGCATAGCCATAAAACGGCCAGGAACCCCAACTTTAAAACTGATGTACAGAATGGATAACAGGTGCTCCAACAATCAGGCGGAAGCATTCGCTATTCTAAAGGCACTGGAATACATACAAACTACTCAAACGAAGAAGACATCGCAGTAACAATGCATACAGACAGCATGACGACACTAGATTCACTAATCAATACGGACATACACACATTCCTGACTGAAGAGATAAGACAAATAGTGTACGAGCTGGAAACTAGAGAATGGAAAATACGGTTCAGGTGGGTAAAAGCCCATGTAGGGACAAGCGGGAACGAATTAGCCGAAAGAAGCATCAGGTAAAACAGATTCACCCATCAGCTACAACAGAGTACCAAAAAGCGTAATAAAAAGGGAACTAGCGAACACTAGCGTGGAAACCTGGCAGAGGGAATGGGACACAACAACCAAGGGGAGAATAACAAAAGACTACTTCATTCTATGCTCATTCCATACGAATCGTTGTTCATTCAATCACACCACCAACACGGCCAACTCATCTCAGAACAAAATCCGGGTGAACCCAACCCTCTCATAAAACTAGGCATTGAAACCACACGGACACACGTCACAACTTGATCAATAACAACAGGCACTATACCTAAGCTAGCTCCCATTCTGACGGCACCACGGGTAGTCTCCACAAGCGGTATATACACTATTGGATATATATCATTTTAAAGAATTTTAATGAAACACATTGCATTTCCTACATAGAGAATTAGAAGCTTTATTAATTTTACCTATGCCTTTTAACCAAAATTATACAGAATGATTATCACTGTAATATTTTAACATAGAGGACTTGCAATATATACAATAGTTTTACCTTATTGCAGTAGGTAAACCAGAAGCAGCAAGGACAGTTGAGGTTCCTGATGATGAGCGACATAACGCTCGAAACATGTTGAACTATTACTGTACTGTGAGTAGTTATGAGGCCCCTTGCGTCGCTCTTGGGCTTTCGACTTTTTAGTAGGTATTTTGTCAGGGTGGAGTAGGGGTGACGGTGGAGGTGAGGCTCCGTCCGGCTTGAGGTTTGTTACCGTAGGTTGGGGGAGTCGCGAGCCATAGGTTGGGTTTGCTTCTTTAATCATATGTTGAGCGGCCGTGTAGATTGGTGGTGCGTCGGCGTAGCAAAACTGAACTCGTTCTTTAGCTTCATGGGTGTATGGGGGTGTGGAGGTAAGGCTCGACCCCAGTGTGGGGAAAGGATGGGTTTAAATAATATAGGTGTAGGTTACCGTGATGCGGCCGTGTAGTCTGGTAGATGAAAGATGGGGCGGCGTACGAAAACTGAACTCGTTCTTGAGCTTGATTGGTGTATGGGGGTGGAGGTAAGGTTCCACCCCAGTGTGGGGAAGGATGGGTTTTAATAATATAGGCGTAGGTTACCGTGATGCGGCCGTGTAGTTTGGTAGTTTAAAGATGGCGCCGGTGCAGCAACAGCAGCAGTAGCGTTGATGTGGTGGTGTTGAAGGTCGCGCGCTTACTGACTCGTTGTAGTAGCTGAGTTGGCGTTTAGCTGGCAAGGTGTGATGACATCATAGTCATGTGCAAATATGGCGGAACTTATGTGTAGGAATGTGGGCGGGGCGTGGTAGGTAGCATACTAGTAAGATGAAAAAAGGGTGTACAAAGTGAATACAGTGTTTTTATTTACATTATGTACATAGTTTTTTATGATACATTAATTGCCGATGAGCCCAATTGCCCGCATTTGTGCGTAGGTAGGCATTCGTACGCCTTTCTTGCGAATAATAAAGATGGGATCGCCGTTAGGCAGCCTGCCTCAATAGGAGAAGTTGAGAAGAAGCTGATGTTCGTTGATTTTGTCAATGTCAGACATTCGAAGAATGTCTACACAGTATTTGGGCAGTTTGATGAAAATGTTGTGTGGGTGTGTCCTAAGTTTTAGAAATAATCGTATGCCTTGGGGCGACATACATTTTCGGGCGTTTAGGACGCGGTAGGAGGCACCCTTCACGGGAAATTCAAAGCCTATTAGTTCTGACCTGTAGCAGAGATCGTTCACGATGGCAGCCATCTGCAAAGGATGAAACAGTGGTCAGTTACCATGTTCAGCGTTCAGTAGGCGCGGATGTGATTTTACAGTCGCATAGATTAAAGATGGCATAGTCCTCCATGATTTTTAGCTCGTGTGTTGGCAGTATTATAAGTTTTTGAGAGGCATAGAAGGGCCCTCGCAGGCATCTAGGAGCTTTGTCGTGAGGGGGTTGGTAAGAGGCCTCATAGACGCAAGTACAGAGTCCTTCAATGCCTAGACTGCATAGTTGTGAAGCGAATGATTTTGTCTGGTCCCATCTGTGGAAACGTCTTTCCATGAACCGGGCCGAGCGGTGGTTGTTAGGGTCGCCACTCCATTCTAGATGCAGGCGGTAGCCGAAATGCTGATGGACGTGTATGTGTAGACCCCGCCCCGTCAGCGACCGGGCAGCCAACCTGTCCACAATGGAGAGGCCACGCACGGAAAGTGTGCGACTCTGCAATGAGCTGTGATAGCCTTGGCCCAAACTCTCGTGGACGTCTGCTGCTGCGTCTGAAATGCTGGAAAAAAGGCGCAAACGCATCTGCCAGCAAGTTTAAAATACTTCGGGATGTGGACAGACGGTGGGAAAGAAGAGACCCCTTCTACAATGTGCGCACCAGAATAGCTCTTTTATGATGATTAGAGATTGGATGGCATTAATGTGGGATAGGAAGGTCCTCTTCATTTTTACATCCCAATAGACGTTGGGCCGGGGACAGTGAGGATGAGTTTTGTAGATGAAGTTTCTGCATTGGAATCGTAGGGTTATGTGGGGATAGTCTGGAGGGAGCAGTTGTTGAGGGGGTACCCTACGTGAGCGGAGTGCCATATAATACTGTTCGTATGTGGTCTCGTGCGTGAGGGTGAAGCGGTTGAGTTGGAGGACCATGAGAAAGAGTGTGTGGGAAGCGGAAGCTAGTAGGGAGGGAGGCTGGCGCACACAGATGAAACAGGGACAGTTGAGGGTGTCGGGATGTAGACAGTGGGTGAAGAGTCTTAAGTTGGTTTGATAGCCGGCGACACACGGGGGGCAATGTATGTCGTTTCTCCACCCTTCGGATTCCGCCCTGTAATGTGTTAGACATGCTAGTTTGGGTAGGTCCGGATCTTCGCGGGGAATAAAGGTTAGACAGTATTTGGCAAAAGTGAATCGTTCGTAATTTGACCAGATGAAATGTACGAAACCGAGATTGGAAGTGGGGTCGCAATAACCGATGGTTTCAATTCTGACAATGGCAATGGTCATATCAAATTGGCCGCGCGAGATATCGTAATATATCTTCTTCATCGTCGGCTTCCAAAAAGACAAAGAGGAATTCTTTGAAGTAGAAAATGTCTATAGGTTCGGGTGAGAGCCGAAAGAGGAGTTGCAAGAAGGGTGAGTTATTCATGGCGATAAATACAGAGGCAGTATTAAAGGTTTAGAAAATACCTGCCATGTATAGTACAAATTGTCCCGCGAGAAAGCAGCATATGCCCTGGGAGTAGAAGCACTTGTATAATAGTTGATATGTTAGCGTCGTAGGGAAATCGTACAGGGCGGACTTTGGGGAGCAGAGGGGTGGTGCCGGCAGATGCGCGCATGCGTCGTAGGATGTCGAATCGCTCAGTGGAGACGGTAAAAGACCTCCCGTTAATTAGCATGATTATCTGGAATAAAAAATAAAAATTTTCTAGCTATTGTATAATTTCTCATAAACATATACACATATTACATTAAAGGAATTGTATAGTTTTATTACATTAAAATTATATATATACATTCTCATGACTGCGGATATGTATGAATCTCTATGTAGGGCTCACGTTAGATATTGTGTATACCCCATGCCATAGATTTTGATAATAAGCCCCCCGCCATTAAAACGTGATATTCCACAATTTTCTAATGTTAATGTAGCGTCTTTTCCGTATAGTTCTTCCAGGTGTTGTTTTGCCACTCGAAACGCTCGAAGTGCTGTATCAGGGACTAGAAGGAGTGACATAAACTCCCCCTCAAACGCGCCGCCTCTTAGGAGGAGAAGAAAGCCGCCATCTGTCTTTTCCTTGACGCGTACAACCGTTTATGGCTGCTTTTTGTTTAACATACTCAGAGATTTGTAATACATGGCTCTGAAAATCACATACATATATACATTAGCGGGGGTATCACCACATATAAGTGCTATACTCGCCGCCATGAACTCTGAGAACGGGTCGCCCTTCTTCAGCAGAACCTAAATATTCTATAAAAAAGTTTTGCTCGTCACGCTCTTTTAGCACGTGTAAAAATCGTGTAAAATATTCGTGATATACTTGTGGTAGTCGGAGCAGGTTAAATGTGCCAATGACACTATTCTCCACTACCACAAAGATATCGTCGAACCATCGGTCTACATATGCCACAGAGTAGGGATAATCTTCGACAAGGTCTTCAATAGCCATGTACATGTCTAGTGATAATAAGTGTTCGATATCAGGTCCAGACTGCACTGGCGGTGGCTGCTGCTCTGCTTGGCTGGTATACTACATCTGGAAATTGTCACAAGAAAAACTATTCTAACTCTAACATGTAAGAGTTTGTAGTGGTGTTGGTGCCGAGGTATTTAAGGCTTAGTGATATTGTTTTTTCATTGATCGAACACAGATAGTCATCGTTTAAAAGAGTCCCATAACGGCGTGGTAAGAACAATTTTAGGAATGTCTGTGGGGATTGTGATATTAGAGTCAGCAATATTGCCTCGCCATATTTTGTTACGACCCGCTCAGCATGTCGGAGAGGATACGGCGTGTCGATCTTCAGGGACGTAATCTTAGTCTGCTGACATGATGAGATCATTTTAAATTTTATCTGGAAAATCGAAACACCCGTCTAAGCTGCAAATAACAGGGGCGCACGCGCGAGCAGCTGGTAGGAGACCGCTGTATTGAAAATGCTTACCTCGAAAGTCTTGTTTTTTCTCGCAGGAAGTCTTATTGTCACTCACTCACTTCACTATCAACTATGGCCTGTGCATTGCAGTACTGTGCACGGCCTTATATAGCCCCGACGGTCATGTGACAGCACGTGGTATTGTACATACGAGTTCTAGGAAGCCCCATGCCAGCATAATAAAGACCTAAGTATCGCAGGTATATACAGAGGGAGAAAACCGATATCGTCATGACCTCATCAAGTCACGTTATCTCTACGTACACTTTACAGGTTAGTAATTTACTTTTAATCATAATATGTTTATGGGGCATGAAACGCGATCTGATTCTATCTTTCGTGCACACAGATTTCAGAGTGAAAATGGCGCAAGACGATAGTGAGACTCCTCCTCCCACACCACATCCTCCTACACCACCCCCTCCTACACCGCCTCCTCCTACACCGCCTCCTCCCACACCACCTCCTCCTCAGAGATTCACGATCGAGGACGAACAGACCAGACTGTACAGACGTATCAATGCTCAGGGAACACAGCTTACCGTGCGTCTCTTACCTACACCTGAGGGACAGGAGGATTCGAACCCCATGTAACATTTCCTAGACAGTGCGTCAGAATTGTTCGAGCACTCGTTACGAGATCTCGAGGATAGCGATATGGTGGGAATTACAATTAGCAACGAAGCTGTGGCGACAGATAGGGCCATAGGGATCAGTTTCAGAAGAAAGGATCAAATAACAGGAGATGTGATCTGGTCGGTGTTTGAGAAGGTGGCCCAGTCGAATGCTAGATTCAATGCTCTAGATAAATTAGTCATGACCGTTCATTCCGTAAAGATGCCGATGGCCACGGCCGGGGCATCGTGACAAAGGGTAGGCCTCTCGATATTATGGTTCATCTGAAAAGAAGTATCGTAAAAGTCAAAGCAGAAACTCTTTGGTTCACGCCTTCGTCATAGCAAAAGCAAAAGTAGACGGCGATCCAAATTACAATTCATACCGTCGCGGATATAAGATACGTCACATAGTCGATCCTTTACTGGAGACGACGGGTATAGACCTGTCGCGCGGTGGAGTATCCGAGCTGTTGAGATTCCAAGAACATTTCAAAGAGGACAGGATCGTTGTTTTCGGGGGATTGAATTGCGAGGACATTTATTTCGATGGACAGGTAGAATCCGAAAAAAGAATTAACCTGCTGTATGATGACGTACGTAGACATTTTCATGTTATTAACAGTTTTACGGGTGCGTTGTCGCGACAATATGTAGAGGTTGTAATAAAGGGTGTAGACGTGGTTTGACGCATAAGTGTGGAGAGACGTGTAGCGACTGCAAGTCGAGTCCTCCGTGTATGTACACTGAAGATAGAGTTCCGTGCGAGTCGTGCAACAGAAACTTTAGAAGTCGCTCGTGTTTCGAAAAACATAAGACGAACAAGCTGGAAGGCAGTAAGACAGTCTGCGAAAAGGTGCGAAATTGCCCCGCGTGTAACATGTTTGTGACGAGAAAGAATCACGAATGTTTTAAACCGCCTGCGTGAATTGTAATAAGAATATGGAAATAAATCACCTCTGCTATATGCAGCCTCTAATGGACGAAGTGCCCAGGGCCGATAACGTATTATTCGTATTCTATGATTTCGAGACCACGCAGGACACGAAAATTAGCGAGACGGCAAAACTACACGAGCCGATCCTCGTTTACCTTCAGCAATTCTGTACGGCCTGCGAGATGCAAGACGACTATGAGCAGGATTGCGCACGATGCGGTAAGAGGCAGCATTCGTTTTTCGAAGACCCCGTAGGCGATTTGCTATCGTACCTATGCGAACCACGCCCTTGGTGTAAGAAGGTTGTCGCGATAGCTCACAACGCCAAAGCCCTCGATGCGCAGTTCATACTGAATAGGGCTATTTTACTCAAGTGGACCCCCGAATTGATGTTAAACGGTCTAAAGATAGTCAGTATGAAGATCCAACACATTCAAATTCTAGATTCAGTATCCTATATGCCCATGCCTCTGCGGAAGCTGCCCGAGGCTTTTGGGTTGCAAGCGTCCAAGTCTTCGTTCCCCCATTACTTTAACACGAAGGCAAACTAGACTACGTAGGTCCTATACCCGACACCAAGTATTACGGTGCTGACGCGATGTCGGAGGGGGAGAGGAGGAAATTCCTGGCCTGCTATGATAAGGAGAAATTCAAGGTCTTCGACAACAGGCACGTGTTAGAACAATACTGCCAAGATGATGTCACCGTACTGCGACAGGCGTGTCGCGTATTCAGACGAGAATTTCTAACAACAGAAAATATCGAGGTTTTCCTCGAGGCACTGACAATCGCGTCAGCGTGCAACAAGGTGTTGCGCAAGAATTTTTTAAAACCCGACACGATAAGATTAATTCCTCCCGAAGGTTATAGTGCAAATCGGAGGTACAGCAAGAAAGCGCTGATGTGGCTGTTCCATATGGAACGGACAGACGGATGCCGAATACAGCATGCGAAAAACGGTCGGGAATTCAGACCTCCAGAATTACCACATTACAGCGTGGACGGTTACTGCGCCCAGACTCGAAACATTTATGAATTTCTGGGATGTTACTATCACGGTTGCAAGTGTCAGCCATTTCGAGACGTGAAGACGATGGCGAGTGGAGAGACGCTGGCCGAACGATATGAACAGACACTGGCGAGGATCGAGCAGTTAACGAGTGCTGGCTATACTGTCAATGTACAGTGGGAATGCGAGTTCGAAGGAGTTGCCGACGATTTGCAAAGACATCCCATAGTCAGACACGCGCCAATAAACACTTGTGACGCTCTGTACGGGGGTCGAACCGAGGCCATGCGTCTGCACTACAAAATCAAAGATGGTGAGGAGTCTGTACAGTACTGCGACATAATGAGTCTCTACCCCTACATCTGCAAATATTTCAAGTTCCCCATAGGTCACCCGATCATTCACGTAGGGGACGCCTCTGCCAATATAGAAGCCTGTCTAAAGATGGAGGGTCTGATGAAATGCAAGATCGTGCCACCCACGAACCTCTATCACCCCGTCCTACCATACAGATACGACAAGAATCTGTTATTCTGCCTGTGCCAAACATGTGTCCAAGAACATAATGCCAAGAGCGAATGTCGACATCGCAGTGATGCCGAGAGATGTTTGGAAGGCACGTGGGTCATAGACGAGGTACGATTGGCGGTAGACAAAGGATATAAAATTTTGGAAATTCTCGAAGTCTACGAATACCAAGTCACACGGTACGATCCCGAAAAGGGTAATGGCGGCCTCTTCGCAGAATATATCGACACTTCTTTGAAATTAAAACAAGAGGCTAGCGGCTACCCGAGCTGGGTTCGAACCGAGGATGATAAGGTCCGATACTCGGACCAATTTCATCAGGACGAATGCATCCGGCTAGACCGAGACTCCATTTCTATAACGCTGCAAAGCGAGGTCTAGCCAAACTATGTCTCAACACGATGTGGGGAAAATTGACCGAGAGAAGCAACAGGACGCAGACAAAGTTAATCTCGCAGCCTGCAGAACTGTACAGATTCCCAGTAACGCCAGATGACGAAGTGCAAAACATGTTGTTTGCCAACGATGACGTAGTCTGGATATCTTTGCAGTATTCAGCAAACGAGCGAGTGCCTATCTTACGTCATACCAATGAGGTCATATGCGCTTACGTCACCGCCGGAGCGAGGATCCATCTGTATGCTTTTCTAGACAAGCTGCAAGAAAAGGCCATCTACTGTAAAACAGATTCTGTGATATTCCTACAGCCAGGGCAGGGATGCGAACCCACGCTAATAAAGACGGGTGATAATTTGGGGCAGATGCAGTCCGAATTAAAAAAGGGTAAAGTTACAGTGTAAGTAGTCTGTGCTGGCCCAAAAAATTACGCATACAAGACGTATAATTCGACAACTGGCGAATGCAAAATCATTTGTAAAGTTAGGGGCATTACACTTAATTATAGTGCCTCGCAATTGGTGAATTTTAAAAAGATAAAAGACATGATCTTGAGCAAGAAGGACGACGAGACAGTTATCGTGCGTACAGAGAACAAGATCAAACGCAAAAAGTTGATGGAGGTGTACATTTAATAAGCGAACGCGAAGACAAGACGTATAGAGTGTCGTTTTTAAAGCGACGCCGTCTGAACGATAATACGTCACTTCCGTTCGGGTATATAAACGCGAGGTGAACGCCGAAATAGGTCATTCACATGGCCGACGACATTAGGTTCAAACATCCTTTCACGTGCATTGTGAGCGGTTCGTCGTGTTCGGGCAAGTCCTCGTTTACCTTGCGCCTACTACAACATTTAGATTCTCTGTGTACTGAACCTAACTTTAGCGATGGAATCATCTGGTGTTACAGTGAGAAGTCTGCCGTTCCCCGAGACAAGTTAACCTCTTTACATAAGAACGTTAGTTTCCACGAGGGAGTGCCCCAAAATTTTGGCGAAGACCACGGTAGACCGTGTTTCATAATTTTAGATGATCTGTTAAATGAGGTGTATTCGAAAGACGTTTGTGACTTGTTCACCAAGGGCAGTCACCATAGGAATATTAGTGTTATTCTAATAACCCAGAACCTGTTTCATCAGGGGCGTTTCTGTAGAGACATCACTAAACGCTAAATATTCAGTCGCCTTAAAGAACGTCAGAGACAAGAGTCAATTTCAATACTTGGCGAGACAAGTGCACCCCGAAGACAGCGATAGTTTATACAGGTCGTATCTGGAAGCTACCGAGAGAGCGCACGGTTATCTCATATTAGATTTCGCACAAGACACAGACGATCGCTTGAGGTCCGAACCAACGTCTTCCCGGACGAATATCCGCCTATAATCTACATGCCGACAAAGAAGGGTGATGAAGCGGATAAGATCGAATTATCACGCTCTGCAAGTATTAAAGACGGCGGATCCTAAACTGCGTAAAGCTATACTAGCAAACTGTAAGGGCGAACTTGTGAAAACTCTAAGCGAGTGCTCGTTAAACCTGTTGCGAGGTAACGTCAAGCCGACACCGTGCCAGAAGAGGATATTGCGAAAATACCGAGTACACCTACGCAAGCTAGCCGATAAGCGTGTTTCACTAAATTCCAAGAATAAGTCCATTGTGCAACGAGGCGGTTTATTGCTTCCTTTCCTAGGTGCAGTGTTGCCAACCATCGCCAGTCTGTTATTCAAGTCGTAGAACAAAATAATGTTACGTAAAATGTACCTTGTATCGCCAGATTACCTAAATACTGTCACGAGCAAAAACAGCATTACCCCACCTCCTACTCCTCCTGACAAGGTTCGGAAAGCAAAAAGGCAGAAAGGAAACATACCAGTATTAAACGCCGAAGGTCTGCAAAAAAGATAAAGTCGAAGAAAAAGAAAGATACGCCGCAACGTGAACACGATAGGTGGGTTGCAAAATGCTCGGCTGCGAGACGTGACTATGATGAGTATGTTAAAGTACGTGCTAAACTGCATGAGGCGGCTGTCAAAAGAAAGAGACAGATAGACTGTAACTGATTTCTTAAAGCAAGTACTACGGCCCACTACCACCACATTCTCCTCAGCGCAGCGTGATGCGTCTCATTCGGATTCGCAGACAGAACATGGTCCCCCGTGAAACCCGAACCTCCTCCTCGTGCAATCCCCACAAAACGACGCCGTTTAGCATATAAGACGCCGACGCCTACTCCATCTACGGTTAGGGATGTCATTTATGAGTCGCCCACTTCACACCCCCGCTCTCTATTAAAAGAGACGTCGATGATGATGATGATGACGTAAGCACAGATGTTCAGCAAATCGAACGCGAAGTACTAGATTTTGGTGCGATGACTGTGGGCGCATTAGCTAGTCCGTACGTGTCGCCATATTTGTACGAATCTAAGAGGCGAGGTCTCGATACAGTGTATGGTATCCGAAGAGAGGGTGGCGTGTTCATGAT
>Ga0268261_10003288_pt1 | contig 11855 bp, 17 predicted proteins | sample TergutNc150P1_FD_190353 | JGI IMG/M metagenome (GOLD analysis project Ga0268261, IMG submission 190353) | Nasutitermes corniger P1 segment gut microbial community from laboratory colony in Florida, USA - Nc150 P1 (SPAdes) (version 2) | ecosystem: Host-associated > Arthropoda: Insects >... | reverse complement strand
ACCGGGCGGTGGTACGGGGGTAATCAGGTTGGACTTACTTGTGTGTTGGAGTGTTGGTTCGAAGTGCTGGATGCTGTGTATCACAGTGTCCCATGTGGTAAGGCTATCCGGTGGTTGTATAATCTCTTGTGTCTTGGGTCGGGTTGCTAGAGAGAGACTGATGTGTGTGTGGGTATTGGTCGGTATGGGGTGTTGACCTGCCTCTGTCGCGGACATGTTGTGTCTAAGTTGGGGGGTTGGTCGCCATGTTGTTGCTCATGTATATAATCGTATTGAAGATTTGGTTATTGTTGTCAGCATATTCTTCATTGAGGTGGTTGTTATTTGAGTATTCCTTGTGTATATAGCATTTTTCTAGCGTGTTGAGATGTGTGCCTTTTTTGTGGAGCTGCATAATCTCCATGATGTTTTCTATGTTGCCAAATGCATGCCCATGTTTTATCAGGTGTTGGGCGAACTTCGACTGTTGGGTGTTGTGTTGAAATGCCCTCATGTGTTCCTTATACCTCGTGTGGAAATCACGACCCGTTTGTCCGACATACGCTTTGCTACAATCAGGACATGTCAGTTTGTAAATCCCGGATCGGGTGTATTTGTCAACCCGACTGGTGCTATAGGACAGATGTTTTTGTAGCGTGTTGTTGGTACGGTATGCTATGCGTAGATCGGTGTACTTGAAAATCTTGGTGAGGGTCAAGGTTTCCTTGCCAAAGTATGTGAAGACACACCACTTTGTGGGGGGGACTGCGGGTTGGGATGCCTCTGGGGGCTCCTGGTTATGTGGTTGGGTACGGAGCCGTTTGCATGTGTGTCCTAGTATGGGGTAACCGTTATTATGTAGTATGTTGTGGATTATATTTTCTTCTTGTTGATGTTCTTTGTTTTGTAGTTGGTAGGAATGTAGTCTATTGTAGAGAAATCTGATGGCTGCGTACCTGTGTTGTGGGGGGTGGTTGTATGTGTACGGAATGATGGTGTCCGTATAGGTGGGCTTTCGGAAAATAGAAATGTTGGCGTGGGTCGGCCCTCTGTGGATTGTGATGTCGAGGTAATTGATTCTGTGTTCTCGTTCTAATTCCTGTGCGAACTGCATCTTAGGATGGATGGAGTTGAATTCGTTTGTAATTGCATTGATGTCAGTGTGTACGGAGTCAAAGACGATAAGGATATCGTCGACATATCGGAAGTAGTTTGTTAGTTTAAGTTTCTCAGCTATGAGTGGGAGTTTGGTGTGTTCCAGGGATTGCAAAGAATTTCTGAGATGATGCCTGAGGAGGGGGCTCCCATTGCCAATCCGGCCTTCTGTAGAATTATGTTGCCATTATTTGTGAAATAATTTTGCTGTGTAATGGTGTCATACCATTGTAACACTTCCTTTATGGTTTGGGGGTCAACAGTATTGTGTGATAGAAGGTCTTCGAGAATTATCCGAGATTCTTTGGTGGGGACGTTGGAGTATATATTGGATATGTCGAGTGAAGCGAATCGGGAAGTGGGGGTTAACGGGGTCTGTTTCAATTCCTGTATTAAGTGTCTCGTGTTCTTCACATTGAAAGTGAAAGGTAGTGGAACAAGTTGTTGTATTTTGTGTGTGAACAGTTTTGCTAGTTTGTAAGCTGGGGCGTTGCGCCAGTTTACAATTGGGCGTATGGGCTGATCGCGTTTGTGTATTTTCGCGAGGCCTCTAATAGTGGGGGCGGATGGGTTTAAGTTGGTATATTTCCATCTGGAGTCTGGGTTTATTAGATTTGTGCTATTGTTTATTACTTTTCTGGTGTGTTTCTGGAAGGTTTTTGTGGGGTCAGTGTTGGAGATTTGAAAGTTATTGTTGTCTGTGAAATCTCGAAGTTTTTCCTGGTATTGTGTGGTGGGGAGGATGACTAGTGTGTTTCCTTTATCGGCCGATGTTACTACTGCGTCATTTTTTTTTAGTTTTGCTTTTATTGTTTGCAAAGTGCTCCATTCCGTGTGTGTTTTGTGGGAGAATTTGTTGTTGTTCTGTAGGTGTAGTTGGGTTATGCAGGTAGAGACTTGTTTTCTGTAGTATGGTCTATCTGCAGTGGGCAGGGAGTTTATGGCGGTTTCGGCTTCCAGCGCGAAATCGGTTAACCGTTGTATCAAACCAATAAATCAATAAAAACGTAGGCCAGTTTGGCTACAATACAGCTGTGTTTTGTGACTGTCCCATACCTTCAATATATTGGAAGCCATAACCCCACCCATTGACGTGAATGTTGCCGGCTACGCAAAGATAACGTTTGGTTTGGTTTATTTGTTTATCCATTCGGTCACATATGTAACACTGGACACGTGAATTACAGATTAGAATTTACAACACAACTTATAATATATGGACATCCACACAATACAATCTTATATATAAAGATGAAATGGTTTTTTGTTTGTTTCTATGTATGGAACTTATACAAATCCACATTTCTGAACCGATCTCAACCAAACTTTGTACACGTCTCCCCCTTCGTCTGGAGGAGGTTGTAGGGTATGTATGGACCCATAATATTTGACCCTTTTCGACCTCTTCCGTCTGGAGCCAGTGCAGAATCGTTAACACAACATGGCTGCCGGCCCAAGAGTCATTGCGACAGCGTTATATCCGTTATCAAGCAGGCGACACTTGCGCTAAGAATCATCCGTGATAGAGCAGACGACAATTGCGCGTTCGTACTGCAAGTGCCCAGCGTTGTGGGTAAAGCATAGACAACGCGCAGAAGGGAACTCGCTGCGCGCGTGCCCATATGGGATCATGATGAGACGGGAAGGAAGTGAATAATGAATTGCAATTGCAATATTATATATAAGGGTTAAATAGATTTTCGTTCGTTTCTCTTCGTTTGTACCTCATACAAAGCCACATTTCTGAACCGATTGGACAACACATGACGCCACCTCCGCCTCCATATTTTGTCACCTTTTCCGCCTTCCTCCGCCCTTCCAGCGACGTATTTCCTTTGCCGAATGACTGCACAGACTTGACAGCCCACACAGTCACGTGCGTGTCTGCGTTGCCAACACGCGTGCTTACATGAGACCGTCGTCTGGAAGATTCTCCACGCGTTTCGTTCTCTCTGCCCAATCGTATGTGTGTATGTGTTCACCGCCGCGTGGTTACATATTCCGGACATTTCCTACTTTGCTATATACATGATCTGTGTTCGCTATTCACATGGAACCTTCTTCTGTAACGTTCTCAACGCGCTTCGTCGTCTCCGCCCACTCACGTATGTGTATTCCTGTGCCTCTCAACCCCCGTGTGGTTACATCTTCCGGACATTTCGATCTTCGCTATTGCAATACATTCCTTCTCACACATCCGTACTCTCTCCAACACCCACTTCTGCTCATGCTTTCACTGTCACTCGTATGAAGTTCCTTTTCCTTATCTCAGAAAATAACGCCGTACATCAGGTTTCGCGATTGGTAATCCCGGGCAACGCCAGGTACTCCGGCTAGTATCTTATATATAAAGATGAAATTTTTTTTGTTCGTTTTTGTTTGTTTGTATGTATGGAACTTACACAAATTCACATTTCTGAACCGATCTGTACCAGACTTTGCGCACGTCTCCCCCATTGGTCTGGAAGAGACCATAGGATATGTATGGGCCCGAAATTCTTGACCTCTTCGACCTTTTGGGCCCTTTTTCTTTAGGAGCCACTGCAGAATCATGGGCACAAGATGGCCGCCGGCGCGACCGTTTCCGCGATACCCTTATGTCCGTGGTTCCAGCTGGTGGTCGCGTGACGTCACCGACATTACGTTGTCGTAGACGGCGGAGTCATCCGCGGCAGCCTTATATCCAAGATTCTAGCGGGAGTTCCCCTAACGTCGCGGAAATTACGTCGTAGTAGACGACAGAGTCATCTGCTACAGCGTCGTATCCCTTATTCCAGCGGGTGTTCACGTCACGGATATTACGTCCAACCGGGCGACGTGGCCATCCGCCACAGCGTTACATCCCTCATTCTAGCTTCTGTTTCTGTGACCTACAAGAAATCACACCGTTGCAGACGACAGTTGCACGTTCCTACTCCAAGTGTCCGTAATGCGTAATGTAATGTCGGTAATGCGTACGATACGCTGGGACTTGAACGGAATCCATGCGCCTACAATTCGGAACCTCATCAGACGGGAAGGAAGTGACTAAGGAATTGCAATTATACAAATAACGTCTAACCTATGCAACGTTTGTCCCTCCATGTGATTTCAAGTATCTGCTTTCGCAATTTCTCATCCCGGGCAACTCCGGGTATCCCCGTTAGTAATAAATAATTGGAAGTTGAATTTGTCACTACATATATATGTGTATTTATATAAATACACCTAAGAGTTTAGAATTCAAATTAAAAGTAATAACATAGAATGGTATTGAGTTACATTACATGTAAAAATATTTAAATATTTACACGTTTTTATTCTAAGTGGTGGAACTATGGTTGTTGCAAGAAATGAAACGAACAATGGTCTGAGACATATAACTCATTTTCTGAGCAGAACCTCTAACACCAATGTTCTTGTTCTTGACGTTCCTGATCGTCTTGATCTGGTAAATTCGTCATGTGTGAACAAAGAAACCATTGCTTATAATAGAAAATTTCTGAAAGTCGTTAAAACTTCAAATTATATGTAGATAAAAAAACCATGAATAGAGACAGAATGTGCTACACTAAGCACGAAATGCATATGAATTAATTAGGGAAGAAATGGATGTGTCAAGAAATCACAAAGAAAATCTTTGATCTGCTGTCACCAAAAAGCGATAATTTACCCATACCCTTACACTGGAAAGCTCTTCACTCAACAGATGCTACTCCTCAATACTCAAGCAATTCAACTGTGTGTTTCCTAGTAATGAATCAACGTCCTCTCAGAAAGAAAACACCAACAACAAGAAATGAAGATTTTTTATGGGCTTAGGTCAGATATCGAATTTGAAAACAAAACAGAACCCACAAACTAATTTGCATATATTTCACCAAAATTTCTGGGTCCTCAAGCATAAAATGGATTAATTAATGTATTTAAGGTTTGTGGTTCCGTGCATCTTCAATCACTCGAATAAAACAACCAACTAGATGCAACAATCAATCGCAAAATTTATTGCCTTGTCATACAGATACTTTTTAACATGTTTCGGGCGTTACAATACCCATCATCAGGAGCCCGTCAAACTGCTGTTGCAGCCTCTGGTTTCCTATCATCATAAAAGATAGTGTTGTTGTTAACAGTCAATTGATAAAACACAGGTCTATTGTTTATTAAAGATATTGTTTAGTTAACTAACAACTGGTAAAACACGTGTCTAGTATTTATTAGTAGTGTCTTATGGTTATCCTTGGGCTAGTACAATTTTTGGTATTCATATGCTAATTATCTGTATTAATTACGATTTAAATATAATTTGTGTTTCACTTTTTGAAAAATCTATTTGCATCTGATTTGGATAGCACTCCATAAAAATCTAGAAACTATAACAGCAGGCCATACAATGTATTTATGTAGTGTGTTTAGGCGGAATCATTGTAGATATCCAATTTAAAATGGTTCTACCAAGCTTATGTACAGTGTGTATAGAACATAAGGGAATGTGTGAAAGCCGCAAGGTGTGTGGGTTATTATTGAATATTTAGCGTAAGTTATTAAAATTGAGATGTTTACATACCGTATGAATGTGGAGGTGGAAGTGTTCTCAGCCATGGTCGGTTTGTTAGTGGGGAGACAGTGTGTGTTGGCGGAGTGGTATTGATTTTTAGTCATGTGATGTATACGCTGTGTCTATAGCCAATTGTATTAAGGGGTTAAGTTCGCCTGGATTCTGTTCGGCAATGAGTTTGTTTTGTTGGTGGTGCGCTTGGATGAAAAATTGTTCGTATGGGGTGAGTGATGGCTTGTGCTTTACGGTTTTTAGTAGTGTCATGATGTCATCTATTGTACCGTATTCGTGGCGGTTATTTAGTGTATGTAGAGCGAATGCTGATTGAGGATTGTTGTTTTTAATGTAACGCATATGCTCTTGGTATCTTTGTTTCAGATCTCTGCTTGTTTGTCCCACATATGTGTGTTTACATGTTTTGCATGTCAGTGCATAGATTCCACTGTGTTTGTAGTATTCGGTTTTGCTGTTGCTCTTAGGTTTGGTGAGTTGCCATGTATTGTTGCTGTTTTTGAAGGCTATTTCTAGATCTGTGTGTTTGAATAGATGAGTTATTTTTCTGATTTGGGGCTGTAGTATGTGAATGTGACCCATTTCTTTTTAGTTGTATTTTCACTCGGTTTTTGGTGTGTTTTGTTGTATTCCATCTGGTTCTTGAGCTCATTTATTCTGTTGCGAGGAAAATTGTTGTTGTGGGGGATATTGCGTATAATTTTCCACTCATTGTTTCGGTTTTCCTCATTCAACGGGAATGTAATCATTCTATTGATGTAGTACCGGAATGCTGCCAGTTTATGTTCCATAGGGTGGTTTGAAATGTAGTTGATTGTGGTGTCGGTTGTTGTGGGTTTTCTGTAAATACTGATAGAGAGGTCATTTTTCTGTCTGGTGATGAGTATGTCTAGAAAACTTATTTGAGCATTGTCTTCATGTGTAGGTGTGAGTTTTAAATTCTTGTGCATGTGATCCACGTGTATTTGTATCTTGTCCGGTGTGATTCTTGTGTCGTAAATATTGAATATATCGTCAAAGTATCTAGTGTAGAAGACTATGTTCTTGGAGTCCAGTAACTGTTTGATGTGTTTATTCTCAATGTGTTGTAGAAACATTTCAGCCATGGTACCTGAGATGGGTGAACCCATTGCTATTCCCTTGCTTGGATGGTATATTGTTTCTTGGAATTCGAAGTAATTTTGCTTCAGTATGGTATGGAGGATAGTAATGATCTGTTTGGTTATGTATTTGTCGTTGTTTTTTAGGAGTTGCTGTTTGGTAATTGTTAGGTTTTCTTCTATTGGAATGTTTATGTATAGATCTTTTATGTCATACGTTATCATTTTGAGGCTGTCGTTCATTTTGAGTGTTGACATGTTATGCGCTAAATTTTCTGAGTTTTGTGTGTTGTATTGGTTTTCTAGATGTAGGTGTTGTTTCAAGATATCTTTTAGTTTTTTACTATTTTGCATGTGGTTGCATTCCTGTTGTTGACTACGGGTCGGATTGGGTTGTTTGGTTTGTGTATTTTTAGGTGGGCGTTTAGTTTGGGTGATGTTGGATTTTTTTGGAATAAGTGTCTAATTTGGTTTTTGGTGAAAATGAGATCGCTTTTTTGTAGTGTCTCCCGTATTATTTTGCAGTCTTTGTTCATTGGATTTTTTGGGATTTGTTGAATATCATTTTCTGTTAGGAATGTGTGTACTTTTTCCTCGTAATCACATTTGTATATTATGACAGTTGTTCTGCCCTTGTCTGATTGTGCCAACATTGCTTTTCCTGCAGTGATTTTGTGTTTTATTTTGTTCAGTATGTATTGGTAACGTTTGTGTATTATTTTAACACTGTTATTTGAGTTGTAGATTTGTTTCAGTTTGTTCATTGCCATAATGCGAAATGCATCTTGAAGTCTATGATCCAGTAGTTTTATTGCATTTTCCATTTCTGTGATGAGGTTTAGCCAGTATGTCCTGAGGGGTTTTTCAACACTGTGTTGTAGTCCAAGGTTAAGTACGTTTAGTTCTTCTTTCGTGAATGTAATATTTGTTAGGTTTACCGTACGTTTGTAGAATTTATGGGGTTGGGTTGTATGTCACGGTTTGGTTTTGTTTCTTTGCTTGTTCATTAAGTCGTCGATTTTTCTATTAAGCTCAATTTTAATAACTTACGCTAAATATTCAATAATAACCCACACACCTTGTGGTTTTCACACATTCCCTTACGTTCTATACACACTGTACATAAGCTTGGTAGAACCATTTTAAATTGGATATCTACAATGATTCCGCCTAAACACACTACATAAATACATTGCATGGCCTGCTGTTATAGTTTCTAGATTTTTATGGAGTGCTATCCAAATCAGATGCAAATAGATTTTTCAAAAATTGAAACACAAATTGTATTTAAATCGTAATTAATACAGATAACTAGCATATGAATATAAAAAATTGTACTAGCCCAAGGATAACCATAGGAGATTACTAATAAATACTAGACACATGTTTTACCAGTTGTTAGTTAACAAAACAGTAACTTTTATAAACAATAGACCTGTGTTTTATGAACTGACTATTAACAACAACACTATCTTTTATGATGATAGGAAACCAGAGGCTGCAACAGCAGTTTGATGGGCTCCTGATGATGGGAATTTTAATGCCCGAAACATGTTGAGCAGTATCTGTACGACAAGGCAATAAATTTTACGATTGATTGTTGCATCTAGTTGGTTGTTTTATTTGAGTAATTAATGTGCATGTTAGACAGCTGTGATCTTAGTACTCATATTATCTGTTTATTGGAGCCTTATTTAGTAGATCACAAACTTTCAATGATTAAGCCTAATAATTATGACTTTGCTTCTAGATTTTTATGTCAGTCTTACTCTGGAGGATGTGTATGCATGTACATTAACTCATACCTGGAAAGCAATATGATTGATCTATCACAGTATTATATTGAAAAAGTTATTGAAAAATGTGCAGTTCAAATTAACATTGGTAATCACTTTGTTATATTATTATGCATATAAAGATCTCCTAGTGGAAATTTTGGTGAATTTGGTGTACAGCTTGATTTAATTTTAAAATACTTATATAAACCAAAAGTAGAATTTATTATTTGTGGCGACTGCAATGTAAATTTTTTAATAGATCCAAGTTCTGCTCAGCAATTAACCTTACTATTGCAATCTTATAACTTGTTTCTCATAATTGACTTTACAGCTAGAACGACCAAAGTCTCCAGTTCAGCCATTGATAACATCTTTATCGATTACAGCAGAATAAATTAATTCAAAGTATTTTAAAGCGCTGTCTTATCATGAAACTCAGTATCTCTGTGTAAATAATATTTTTTGATCGACAAACAATTAATTTTAGACTTTATTGAAATGTTAAAAAAAATGACTCCTGGGATAATATTATTAACCAAACTGATGTGAGTGAAAGCTTTAATTTATTTCTAAACACTTTTTTAATTATTTTTGAATCTTGCTTTCCTATGCTATATGTAGCTTACAAAGTTTCTAATAACCACTGGATTACAATAGGAATCAAAACATCTTGTAAGCGCAAAAAGAATCTGTACATTATGAGCAAGGCAACCAAATTTTCTAAAATTAAAGTATATTATATTCAATATTGCAGAGTGTTAAGGAAAGTAATTAGAGGAGCTAAAGAAATGTACTACAAAGAATTGTTATCATCGTCTACAAATAAATTTGAAATGTCTTGGAGCATTATTAATAATGAAATTGGTACTGCATCCAGTAAGAAATTTACTGAGACTGAATTTAAACTTGGTAACAAACTATAGGCACAAATCAATCAGCTAAGATTTCTAATAACTACTTTATAAATAATGCAGATAAATTAATCACACAGCAACCAAACACCGAAGCAGCCATGTTTTCAAATCATTTCCTTATGAGTTCCCACGAATCATCAATATTCCAATTACTAAGACAGAAGGTATGTGCACTATATCTTCTTTAAAAAATAAAACTTCATGTGGTTATGATGGTCTGTCCAATAAGATACTAAAACTATGTAGTAGCCAAATTTCTAAATCTATCACTTTCATTTCAAATAAATCACAAACTTGTGGTATTTGCCTAAATCACCTAGAGTATGCTATTATAAAACTACTTTTTAAGAAAGGTGACAAATCACAAGTATCAAATTATAGACCTGTCTCTTTACTGAATGGCTTCTCTAAAATATTTGAATTGCTCATTTTCCATAGGTTAAAACATCATTTAGTGAATAAGAACATTCTAGTCAACCAACAATTCACTTTTCATGACAATGTTTCTACTGACAGTGCTATTTTTAAACTAATCGGTTCAATTTTTAATGCATGGAATAATAAAGAATACGTAACGGGTCTATACTGTGATCTAACTAAGGCTTTTGCTAGTGTTAGATATGAACTGTTGGTTTTGAAGTTGCAAATTTTTGGAATAAAAGGCTGTATATAAAATTGGTTACAATCTTATTTGCATAATAGAAAACAAAGGGTTGTATTTCAGGTTGTCAGTCCACCTAATCTTTTATCAGACTGGGAAATAGTTAGGCATGGGGTTCCTCAGAGTTCTGTTTTGGGCCCATTACTGTTCAACGTGTATATTAATGATTTTTTATGTATCACAAACAAAGTATCTCATACCATTCTTTTTGCAGATGACACTGATATTCTTGTCTGATCCAGCTATCTTAATGAACTAAATTCAATACTGTGTTGTATTTCTAAATGATTTCAAAATAATCAGTTGGTACTGAAATTAAATAAGACGCATATTGTAAAATTGCTTCTTCTAAACTCCTGACTTACCCATTGAACATTGTGTATAACATTGGAGCTCTTATTGTCACTGAAAATATCAAATTCTTAGGCTTGCATCTGAACTGCAATCTAACTTGGAAATCACGTGTAGATAATTTAATAAAGTAACTGAATTCATTTTAGCTTCATGTTGAGAAAATTATTACCCATTGTAAATACTGTGTTGTATTTCTAAATGATTTCAAAATAATCAGTTGGTACTGAAATTAAATAAGACGCATATTGTAAAATTGCTTCTTCTAAACTCCTGACTTACCCATTGAACATTGTGTATAACATTGGAGCTCTTACTGTCACTGAAAATATCAAATTCTTAGGCTTGCATCTGAACTGCAATCTAACTTGGAAATCACGTGTAGATAATTTAATAAAGTAACTGAATTCATTTTAGCTTCACATTGAGAAAATTATTACCCATTGTAAATGTAAAAGTGTTACGTATGGTTTATTTTGTACATTTCTATTCACATATTAGCTATGGTATAGTTTTTTTGGTTCATCTTCATCAATGAGAAATGTTTTCATAATTCAAAAAAGAGCAATTAGGATTATGCTGAGACTGGGTACGAGGAATTCTTGTAGAAAGGGGTTTAAAAAATTAGATATACATACAGTTCCTTGTTTATATATTTACTAGCAGGGGTACCCGGCGTTGCCCGGGGTGACCAATCGTAAAACCCGATGGATGGTGTTATTATCTGATATGGGGGAAAGGGACTGCAGAAGTTGTGGAAATGTGTCACTGTGAAATAGACGCCATGTTGCCGACGAAAGGCTCCAGGTTTTTGGGACAACACAGAAATGGGCACATTAAGGGGTAGAGCATTGTCAGTGAATGGAATGTATTGTTCTAGAAACAGCGGAAATGGGTTGTTATGTTCTGCGAGAAGTGTCATTGAAGTACTGTGGGATGTACAATATTCCTTGTTTTTCCTCCAGGAACCAGACTGTGAAGGTTTGTTGGGTGCCCGACCCTAGAATATGCGACATATAGTTGTCCATGTGAGAAACATGGATTTCGGAGGTGGATTCCTGCAATTTTCAGGGATTGTCCTTGTGCCTTGTTGATGGACATAGCAAACGCAAGGCGAACTGGGAACTGTATCCTTTTGAAGTCGAATGGCAAGTCTGTTGGGATTAGTGGTATTCGTGGTATGAATACATCCTTGCCTTTTGCACACCCAGTGAGGATAGTGGCCTCTATTAGGAGAGAATAGAGATTCTTCACACAGAGTCTAGTGCCGTTGCACAACTCGGGGGGGATCCAAGTTTCGAAGTAGCATGATCGGCACCCCGATTTTTAGCTCCAGGTTATGTGGAGGAATGCCTGTGGGTTCAAGTG
>Ga0268261_10003287_pt1 | contig 11856 bp, 9 predicted proteins | sample TergutNc150P1_FD_190353 | JGI IMG/M metagenome (GOLD analysis project Ga0268261, IMG submission 190353) | Nasutitermes corniger P1 segment gut microbial community from laboratory colony in Florida, USA - Nc150 P1 (SPAdes) (version 2) | ecosystem: Host-associated > Arthropoda: Insects > Digestive... | reverse complement strand
TCACTCGTCCAGAGGAGTCCTACCGACTGTGCTGCGTCGTTGTGTGTGATCTAGAAACATCAAGAATGGGTGCTCCATATATATATATATATGACATTAGTCGCCTAAGGGTTAAGAAGACAGTATATATACCTTCTATCTACCATTATGTATATTTCCTGTTCAAATGTTTGACAGTTTTCCATAACAGTTGCTGTTCATTGTTACAAAGTGTCATAATGACGTTAAGTACGTACAATTCTATTATTTGAAGGTCCTTATAAATATGATATCCAAATGTTTGCTTACATGTAGCATAGTATAGAAGTGTCTTACAGAGATCATGAAGGAAATATTTTGGACTGTATATTTGCATGGTAAATTGTATATTCTCTTGGAATTAAGATGGGAATGTGGCCGCCCCCACATGACAAGGATTAGTTTTGATTTGGGAGTTACGTTGTAGTCAGTTGTGTTAATGGATTCAATACCAATGTTTGCTGTTAACATGCCTTCTTCCCTGCAAAGAGAAAAGAAAAGGGTTTTATTTATTTGCTATGTTGTCTGTGTGTATGCTTGCATGCGAATGCATGCATTTGTCTATGTATTTCAAGTTTTTAACATGTAGATTGGTTTTCCAAAAGTGGTACACATGTTACACCCACTAAGGGCTTCCAAACACTACATCTACACTGATCCAACATATTTTGGGGGTTAAGACATGATGTAGAGCTTTAAAAATTATGCAGCTTTTATTAAGGGTATTCTTTTATGGAATATAAAATTGCAATATGTTTACAGCATGATAATTCTTATGAGCTTGTGGTAAGATTGAGATAACTAGTGTATAATTGGAACTAAGTATGTGAAATCTGGTATAAAAATATGTCACGAGCATCTCTTGCGTTGGATATAAAACGTGGTTTGTAAGTACATAATTACGCAAATTTCACCAGTGAAAAACTTTGAGGTTATATTCAAAAGATTTAACATATACAGAGTCTGTGCTCGAACAGTAAGCTGTTCATAGTTGAAATAAAAGAACAAGAATAGTACTAATACCCATGTAAAACAAGAAATCTGTGCAGCGGGAAGGTAAATTTGTGGTTAGAACTCAATGTTTACTTGTTAACTTTTCTCCAGTTTACTTTCCATTATGGATTTAGTGAGTTGATGATTTTAAATACTGTATTTGTTGTGTTGCCGAAGTTCGTTTTTAAAGAGAGACTTTTTTTTACTGTACTTTACTTTGACAGCCCTTCCAGTAAATATTATTCTGAAATGTACAAGAGAACAATAGTCTTTCTGAAATACATGAACAAGGAGGTTTCAAAACGGAAGGTAATAAACACTTTGGTACTGAGAACTTTATTCTGACTTCATTGTATGCATGGTACATGGTTAGCATATGGTACATATCAGACCACCTTGTGTTCACCACTGACATTTAAGCACCTGTCCCACTGTGGCACCAAGGATTGTATCATGACATAGTAGCAATTGGTGTCAGGTGTCTGTGGCCAGGAGGTGACGGATTGCTTCACATCAGCTTGTGATGCAAATTTCTTGCAAGCATGCTGCTTTTTCAAATGTCCAAAGAGTTTGAAATCACTGGGCCCCTTACTACCAACTGGACTTGTGACTGGTTACAACACTATGTCAAGTTTTGAGCCACCTTCCCTTCAGTCCCAGTTTCATGCCCAAGTTATTTCTGTCGTTTTGGACCCCTTACGAAAAACATGGCTGGTGAGCACTTCATGAGATACCAGCATGAGGCAAGCTGTCACCTATTGACTACAGACACATCACACTGATTTCTTCTATGCCAGGATACCAGCCTTGGTGCCACAGTAGAACGGAAGCTTAAATGTCAGTGGTGACTACTGGGAGGTCTGGTGTGTACCATCTGCTACCCATGTTGTACATCAAAGTCAGAATAAAGTTGTCAGCATTAGATTATGTTAACTTCTTTTTGAAACTCTTTTGTATAATCTTAGGTTCTTGTGATGACCAAAAATGATAAAGGCTTTTTGTTGAATGAGCGGCCATATCAGTACAGTAAGCATTCACCATTTTGTAGACTGTGTCATTGGGAGATCTGATTTTAACCCCTTAGTGATACAGCCACTTATAACTTTCTGGAATAGTTTTTGTGTTTTGGGCTGAAAATTAGTAGCTGAGTGTAGCAGACAGACAAACATGGCAGCCGTGTAGCGTTCTATGAATAGACCCCATGAGAAAGAAAACATCTGAATGATGCTCCATCCTATGTATGGTTTCTTGTGACTTTAAAACATGTAAAGATTCTGCTTTTCCATTACCGTAGTTCTATATAGAGAGATGTAGTGTGTGTGCTGAGCTAAACCACTGCCCTATCAATTACATTTTACACTGTGCAATACTGTGTAACTTATGTGTACATAGCCTGTAGCATTTCTCTGTGTCTGTCTCTCCTGATAACAAAATGCTCTCTGTTTTTTTTATTGAATTTGTGCAGTTTGCATATAAACCTGTTATTTTAATGTTTAATTTATAATCTTAAAAAAAGATTTAAAATTTTTGTTTACAGTAATTTATGTATATAGGCATGTGGTGTGCACCACATTTATTTTGCTTTTTGTTGTAGTCAGGCATGCTGTGATATTCAAAATGGCACTGTATACCTGCCCCTAATTCCATGGTTCCTTGATAAGGTAGTATTCAGCCAGTCAGAAATTCCTACGTTTGTGTGGAATCTAAAACTCATCATGTAATGTTACGTGGGTGATAAAACAAAGAAGGATAAATTGGTCAAAGAGGTGAAGGATATTTTCAGAACCCTCTGTGAAAGGCATCGAAGAGATGACTTACTATACTATGTTGTAGGTAGGTGGTTGTATTTCGGTGGTCTTAGTGAATTTAGTTATGAAGATTGTGAACCAGATTCAACTGCTTTGGAACATGCTTTATTGGAGGGGTTTTATTTTGTAGGTTTTTAGAATTCAGTTGCAGTGCAGAATTAATTGACCATCAGAGGAACTAAGAACTTTTGAAAGCAGATCCTGTAATTTTGACTGAACAGGTATATCTATATAGGTTTTGGAAAATTCTTGGTTTAGGACGGTACTTTGTCTAAGTTTAACTGTTCCACGTGTCTTCCTGTGATACAACCAACAAGATGCACCTATTATCTCAAATTATTTATTCTTGTAAAACGCTCTACGTGTTTCGGACGGTCTTTCCGTCAATCATCAGTAGCTCAAAACTGCGTATACAGCACTGGTATATGTCAAACAGCTGCTGCTACCTGCTGCAGCAGGTAGCAGCATCTGTTTGACATATACCATTGCTGTATACGCAGTTTTGAGCTCCTGATGATTGACGGAAAGACCGTCCGAAACACGTAGAGCGTTTTACAAGAATAAATAATTTGAGATAATAGGTGCATCTTGTTGGTTGTACTGTAGGAATATATTATGATGCACGGACCTGTGAATATTAAATTTAAATGTTCCACTTGTCATTCTGCTGTACTGTCCTGCTGTCACAATTTGCAAGTGATGTCTGGGGTGGCACACTGTGGCACCTTAACTGAAATTGTGAGTGTAACTAGCCATGGGTTCTGTGTTAGGAGAAGGAATTGAGGCTTATAAAGCCATCAGTTGCTGTGATGTTTTGTAGGGGTCACGTGCAAAAACAAACCGTATTTTAATAGCAGTGGTACGGAGTGAATAAAATTAGTGCATAATGGAGATGTTAATCTGCCATTTGTTTCATTTTCAAAGAACTGTATATCAAATTTAGATAATGTTTCTGCATGAATGGAGTGGGTTCTACTCTTAAATATAGGTGGTGAATGTGATTGTGGTGTGTGTGCTGGTTTAAACCCATGCTGTGCATGAAGCACAAATCAAGCTATTGTATTAATCTGTGACAAAATTTGTAATCTGTTTACCCAAATAAATGATGGCCTTGCACATAAAATGAACTTCCTTCACATTTTTTATTTTACCTTTGTGCTGTTGTAATCAAATCCTAATTTTTCATTTTGTATTTGGGTAAACAGAGTACATATATGATTACAATGTATAGTTCATATGTAAAAGTGTGTGTGTTTGTGTTTTGATGTGGTGGATACTGAACTAAGTACATAGTTATAAATTTCCAGCAGTTACAGAATGATGTGTTTGGTGTAGTTAGCTCTGTGTCATAGATTTTTTCTGCACATCATGAACACCAAAGTTAGTGAAATATGCAGTCAGATACGTGCATCTTGAAAAATATTTGTTGAAGTATATCTTTTATTGACTGTTGTTTCTGCCAGTATACATTGATGTTAACAGGGCAGCATTTGTATGAACAGTACCTTGGTGCAGCAGATAGTTTTGTCACTGCTTTAAGGCCCCTTTACATCTGTGCAACTTGCTCGTCAGTAGTGTGTTCATGTGTGGCAGGTTCAGTTGTCTTGATGCAGAGTTACTCACTGCTTGGAACCATAAATTGGTTTTCCTTGTGTTTTCTCAACTACATATCAGAAATTTGAAATTAATGTTGTATATCTTGAAATCAGTGGTTTATCCACTGTAACAAATATGAGCTGTATTGTAGAAAACTGGTAAAGATTGGCTTCAGCATAACATAAAATTTAGAGGTTAGGTTGAATTAACTTGAAAAATTTTGCCTGAACTGCATGTTTATTTAGTGTACAGATGTTATATTCAGTGAGCTATATTTTATAAAGATGGCAAAGGTTGGTTTCAGCATAATATATAACTAGAGGTTATGTTGGATGAATTTTAACCAGTACCTGTGACAGCTGTTCACTGTAGACTCTTACAGTCCATTTTCATCATCCCTTTGTACTATACTGATGTTCATGTACAGTGTACATGTTCATCTACAGTGTAGTATTTTGCTACTTGGTAGAAATTTATTGTGTACAGGGGCCTGGATTATACTGCAGATAATTAGAAAATAAATTGTAAGGAAGAATAATAGACATTCAGTGAAGTAATTGTAGAGAAGAAAGTTATTTTTCTTCTGCACAATTACATTTCTCTTGCTAATGATATTTTGCCTGTGACATTTTGTTTAAAAGTGGCATGACATTAGGCTTGTACTTTGTTTATAACATTACTTATCATAAATCCAAAATTTTGGTCATATATAAAAACAGATTTCTCCCTGATAGGACAGAGACTATAAAGTATACATATTTTTTTTAAGCATATGACTGCTTTCTAACTACAGTACAAAATTCATATATTTTTTTTTAATTGTGTGCACTATTAGTAAGTATGGTTAAGTCACTGACCAATAGCAGAACATGTCTGTACCAAGTACGAAGAACATAAGCTGAAGAAAGTAGATGGATTGGACAAGCTCTTCATAAAATGATTAGGAAATGCTGTCCAACTATTTGAACCATTAAACTGATTGAGACTGCATTACATTGGCAATGATGTATCTAAATTCTCTGTGTATTTTGAGCATGGTTTTTTGTTTCTAGAAGGAACAGCAAAACCATAGATGGTAAGGCCAGTGTGTACATTTTATGTGCTGATGCCTGACTACAATCACATCCTAGTGTTGAGTCAAAAATTTGCAATATTTTAACACAGTATAGCACTTGTATTTATAGTACTAATGTAACTATTAACATTTCTGTTCCTGTTAAATCTGCACAATTAAAAATATTCCAATTTGAAGCCTGTCTTTTCCCGTGAAATAATAGTAATCTACCATAAAAATCAGACACATTTAGTTTCTTCTTCTTCTTCTCCTCCTCCTTCTCCTTCTTCTCCTCCTCCTCCTCTCCCCTCCTCCTTCTCCTCCTCTTCCTCCTCCACCTCCCCCCATCTGTTTCAACCCTAGTGTTCTAATTGGGCAGTTTTTGTTTGAAAACATCTGTGATAGAATTGAGTTTATTGTCTGCGACTGTGTACCAAAATGAGCACATGTGCAGAAATGTATAGGTGTTTAAAAACTATTACTTTCACCCTCACTAAAGGCTGCATTGTACATCTGTACTGCAGTGTGTAACCATATATTAAATGAGATACATTACATTTATATATTTATTTTTTTCTCAATAACCAATTGTTCATATTGTAAATACTCAGAAGTTGAAGGTCTATGTGCCATTGCATTGTAATAGTAATAAGTGCAGGGAAGAATATGAAAGCATATTTTAGAAACATGCAGCAGATATGTTTGTGTGGTTTGTATCGTACATATGCCTTCCTGAGATCTCAAAACAGTGGATTAAAATTTACAGTATAGATGTCTGTTTAATTTGTGTTGACCTTCCCCTTTTCCACCAGATTTTTCATGCTTTTCTGTGACTTCTAAAGCCATAGTCTGTCCTTCCCAATTCTTACTTGGTTATTGCATAGCACTGGAGATACACAACTTTGACTGCATTAAAATCTGAAAGTATGTGCTGTATTTCCTCAAATATAAGGCCACTTTTTTTGTCTCGGTGTACCGCATATTCATGCACTTCTCAGTGGCATCTTTTATTAAAACACTTGAGAGAACTTGGTATGCGTGTGAAAGTTTAAATGGAAATGGGTCTGTAAAAGCTAATAAAGTACACAGACAGTATTGGAGTACAACAACATTATATTTCCTCAACATATTTTGGCCTGTAAGGCCATCTTCAGAAAAAGCATTGCAAAATACAGACTAGAAGTACCAATGATTACGTAAATAAATGTACCCTAGCTACCCATGATATTCTGTGATACAAAAGTTACGCACATAAGCGTTACCTGTTATGTGCTGATTTCACTTTGTAAAATCCTTTTTTCCTTTTATTTTTGGGTGTAAAGTGTGAGAATGAAAAAGGGGGAAGTATATGAAATGAAATTTACGTATTCTAGATAATTTTTACACTCATAATTTTTGTATTATTTTGTACCCTTGTTGGATAATGCAAATTTATTGGTGTAAACGTGGGTACTTACCTGTGTTTTTCAGTTTATGTCACCGAAGATGATCGTACATATCGAAATTGTGTTGGAAGAAGAACAAAACGTGTTGTAATTCCACAGCCTGTGTGTGTGCATTGTTGGCTTTTGGAGACTCGCTGATTAAATGTGTGCACATTGAAAGATGCACCAGTAGAATATTTTAAGGAATGCTTGTTATATAAAGCCAAATGGGGTAGTAAATAAATGGAAAAGCCTGATAATATCACAGATAAATGAGTGCTTTTGATTTTATATTGAAGTACAAATGCTGTCCAGTTTGGATGGTCTGCTGTTCGATGATTCATTTGCATGACATTTTTGCTAGACATGTTCAAACAGTGTTGAACAAACATGCATTACTGAATCTGATTTTTGATGTCCTGTTACAGTGCTTTTCTTTTTCTCAAAATTTTCCCATAGATTTTGACATATATAAGTATATTAAATTTAGATTCAAGTCTTCTGGGTTGCACTTTGCCAGCTAGTAAATAGTTTGTGACATTTTGGAAGATCCTAGTACTTACATAAACAGGGTCGAGCATTTCTAGCAGTGTGTGCTGCTTGACCCAGAGGACATGAATATTCAACAACACCACAGTGAGAACCTCAGATCTCACATATATTGGATATAGTTATTAAAAGGAAAACATAAGCAGAAGATTTTCAGATTTTCATGACATGTTAATACCATGTGAATAGTTTAAAACAGTTCAGAGTTTTGAATAATTCTCATATTTGTAACATCTTTGTGAAAATACCTAACCTTGTTCAGGAATGTAATCGCCATTTGTAATACTGAATGTGGTAAAACAGGGTCCAAATTATGATGATATTTCCAGGAATATGTTGTACCATAGTACCAGGGATCGTGTGAGGGTAGTTCAGTAGTGCACAGGTGTTTTTAACTTACTATAAATGTTTAGTTAGTGGGTGTGGGCAACTTTTCTTAAGTATGTCGGCAGCCACACATGTCACAGTGTTGTTTTGCAGGCAAGAGGAAGCTTCACATGTACTAAACTTTTCCTGTGGTGTTATGTCCATGGGCTACTACATATATTTGAAAATACTGACTGAAAAAAAAGTGTGGCAGCTATAAGTGAAGTCCAGAACAAATTGTGACTAACCAACCAATTGCCCATTTACAGTATTAACATTTCAACCGTGTTCATAAACCTTGCAAACAAAATTTGAAAGAAATATTGTGATATGCCATGTTAATATGGATTGGGTTTAAATGAAGAACAGATTTTTTTTTTTCATACAGAAAAATCCAACAAGATGCAACAGTGAATCAAAATTTATTATTCCATATATATATGAAGCTCAACATGTTTTGGGCAACACACCGCCCATCATCAGGAGCCTAAAACTACACTAGCAGCCTCTGGTTTTGCATACATGGAAGGTTGTTGGACGTGTGGTTGCTGTTCGCTGGACAGCGTCCAGCAACCACACGTCCAACAACCTTCCATGTATGCAAAACCAGAGGCTGCTAGTGCTGTTTTAGGCTCCTGATGATGGGCAGTGTGTCACTCAAAACATGTTGAGCTTCATATAAATATGGAATAATGAATTTTGATACACTGTTGCATCTTGTTGGATTTTTCTGTATGAATTGTACTATGATGCATGGATCCATGAACATCAAGATTTGTTTTTTCTTACAAAATTTTTGGCGTAAATGTTGTAAGACTGTTGTGGCTCTAGTGTGTCTATATTTGCTGAATAGGACTTAAAATATTTTACATCATTTATGGCATTTGAAGTTTTCTTTATCTCTGTTAGGTGGGAGCCAGTCCGTAGCAAGTTACGAAGACCTTAGCTCCAGCAGTTTCAGCTCTGCAAGCCGTGCATCATTTGATGCACGATGTTCACCATCACCGTCTTATGGAGCGGAGAATGCCCTTGTATTTCCTGGTGATTCAAGTGGCTCGGTCTGAAACAAAAGGCAAGCCCATAATTCTTTATATAAAACAGGGTGCCCAAACCAAATACCAACCTACCAGATGACATCTGGACACCAAAAATAGCCAAGTCTGCAGAAATAAATCCATCACCTGTTAGGGATCTGTTCTGATGGAAGGAATAGAATATCTGATAAAGCATACTAAGTACATGCTATTTACAACACTTGGTTACACAAAGTGGATTGTCTCACATGACAGAAATTTCAAAGATGTTGTCTTGTACTTTGAACATGTGGTGGAACATCCATATTATATGTTTTTGCCGGAAAGATATACTTGCATTAACCATCCAGTGCACTTGTTTTGCTGATGACCAAGTGTTATTGCATCACAGATAAGTATGTGTGGTAGCTGGAAGCTGTACTGCTTCTTTGCTCGTAGCAGTTTCTCAGAGTAACAGAAACAAGATACACTAAAAGAACCAATTCAATATATAACTATGCTCTGTTAAACCAATTTCAAATCAGATATTGGTGAGGAACCAATTTTTTACTGAGCTATCAGAAGGTGTAGGAGATCGTATTCGGCATTACTGTACATTCCATGTGAGGTTTGGAGAAATGCTGTCATGTATATCAGTTGTCATACGTGCAACAGAATATGCGTAGAGATTAGTTTGTCTATCTGTCCCCATTGGGAAATACAGTTTCTTGTAGAAAAACTGTTTGTTTAGTTGAGGGTTGTATTGTAATGATTTGTTATTTTTGGATGGATATTGAAAGCAGAATACATTTCACTCAGGATGTAAAATATTTCTGAAAGCAAACCTAACTAAAGAACACCAACCTCTGAATTTGCATAATAAATTTACAGTTTGTATTTTGGAAGTGACCGATAAGTAATGAGCGTGAGTAACAAAATAAGAAATGGGTTGCGCACATGAGATTTCTTATGGCATTGCTGAGAGTAGCTTTGAGGAGATGGCTGAACTTTAAACGAGAAACATAGCTTGTGACACACAAAATTTTCAAGTGAATTGGACGCAAATGTAGAGTGATTTTGCACGTATATGGGTACGTGTGTGATCTCAGAAAAAAAAGAGATACAGTAAGACATTGAAATAGATGCAAAGACTGTTTAAACTTAGAGTCGTAAAACAGGAATCAGGTGCCCAATTCCTGTGAAGGAAGACAAGAAAGAAACAATTTATCATTCCAGAAAAGCATGTCTGTCATGTGTTTGTGATTTTGGAAAATAGGCCTGTAATTTTGTGTCCTTATTTTAAAGCATCATTATGTTTATTAAATGCATTTACATTACAGGTACTTTTATGTTTGACGAACGGTAGTATATACTTTTATTTTAAGTACTATAATGAATTTTGTCATGTATGTTACGGTTGGGGTATCAATTGCATGAGATGAAAATGGTGAGCAGACATAACTGCTCGGTCTCCAAGGCCACTAGGTTCTGTTATTTAGAAGTGCAGGAAGGGGTCTTGATTCTTGACAGAGATAGTAATCCAGTTGTTATGAAAACTCATTTTGATATAAACAAATTGGAAATGTTTGTTTGTTCTTCTATATAAATTTTATTCCCAGAAATTTGCTGTAGTTTAAACTGTTCACTCTTTTCACAATAGATTTTGTGCAAGATAGTGCTGTATTCAAACCTTTACTTGAAAACTTTACTAGAGTATGTTTTCAGAAAGTTGCAGGCTGACACAAGACAATCATGTAGAAGTCTACACAGATTACTGGTTGTGCTGCTGATGTAAATCTGATGGATAGTTCAGTATAGCCTGTCAAGGAAGTTGTTATTGCATTAGAGGTAGCGATGAGAAAAGTTGGCTTGAGAATGACTGAGCATAATAGCCAAGATGCTGATACAATCCTCAAGAAGAAGGCAGCTGGAAGAGAGTATTAATGTGAGTAATTATAGGATTGAGGTGGTTCTTACATTTTTATTTGGGCGTTTGCCTTACAAGCCAAAATGATGAGCCATGGGAAATACAGGACTGAATTCAAAAAGCTTAATAGGCTGATTTTTCCATTGTACCACTGATCAAGCATTGCAGTACTAGCTGAGGAGTTTGATAATGCTATATGAAACACTTTGGGCATTGTTCTATTTGGTACTGAAACATGAACCCTTTCCCAGAAAGCTATAAGTATGGTCTGCTCATTTGAAAGGATAATAGAGACAACGAAGAGATTTACATATTGTAGGATTACATAATGCTTGCAACATTTCTGTGCCAGAAGAGACTACAGTGGTCTGGCCACGTAGTAGGAATGGATGAGTCTCATGGTCCCAAAGACATAATAAGTAGATGTTATGGGGAAGAAGTCCCATGGGAAGGCCTGGATGTACATAGGAGGATGCTGTTTGGAGGGATGCCATAGATTTGTTGTAGATGTGGAACTGGAAGGCTGTAGCATGAAAGAGAAGAGATAAGGTTGGAGGAAGGAGATCGTGGAGACTGCAGCTTGAAAATGGGTTGGAGTGCATTCGAAGAAGAAGGTGAACCTGAAATGGTTGTGCACCGTAGACTAGTTATGTCAGGATATTTATATTAGTGTGATGTGGTATATCACTCCTTTCATGAGAAAGCAAATGATACTGGGCAGACATAGCAAATTATAAATTATAGTAATCATACTATGGTTTGTTTGGCAAAGAGATGGTTTGATGTTGTCTCGTGTAACTGAGAATACTAAATTGCTTGTATAAATCCTGACATCCCTTATTTACAATAAATGTTGTAATGCATGCTGGCCATCCGGTGATGGAGACTGGGAATGTATTTTGTATAGGAGAAACACATAATTTTTACAGAATTTTGGATGGGGAAACTAGAAAAGTGGCAGCTTAGGAAGGTGAGAATGAGATAGGAAAATAACATTAACCCTTAGGCGACTAATGTCATATATATATGGAGCACCCATTCTTGATGTTTCTAGATCACACACAACGACGTAGCACAGTCGGTAGGACTCCTCTGGACGAGTGATCAG
>Ga0268261_10003286_pt1 | contig 11859 bp, 9 predicted proteins | sample TergutNc150P1_FD_190353 | JGI IMG/M metagenome (GOLD analysis project Ga0268261, IMG submission 190353) | Nasutitermes corniger P1 segment gut microbial community from laboratory colony in Florida, USA - Nc150 P1 (SPAdes) (version 2) | ecosystem: Host-associated > Arthropoda: Insects > Digestive... | reverse complement strand
TTTGAACCAAATACATTCTACTTTGAGCAACTTTACATGGTCCTTACCGTGCCGGATTGTGGGTTAGCGTCGATTCTATAAAGAATCGCAAGCAAACAACTTCAAGCAAGAAGATCGCAACACAGCCTAGCAACAAGCCGGTGCGTGAGCACAGAGGATGACGGCTTCCGAGCAGCATAGTTGCCCGCGTACGTAGACGGAACCTTAGATCATAGCAGCACATAAATCGGTAAGTTGGCTCTTCCTTACCAATCCTTAGCACCATGGATTTCCAAACACACAAAACGTCAGTCAGAAAACGAGCTGCAGTCAAGGCAAGAATGGCGCACATTAAGAAATACGTCGACAGTTTCCCAGAAACTGTAGACATGCATGATGTAAATGTTAGGCTACAGTTGTTAGAAAAGGCGTGGGAAGAATACAACCCTCTACAGGATCAGCTGGAGTATAATAATGATGATGAAACGCAACAGCATGAGCTAGATAGGGAAGCAGTCACAGAAACATATTGTGAACTGAGAGCTAGGATTGATAGGATAATTTCAGAAGACAGACAAGCAAGAGACGTTAGTTTAGCAGAATCACAGAAGCCTAGAGCAACGCATGAAAATGGTAACAGTTTAACGCCTAAGATCAAATTGCCTACTATTGAAATTCCGAAATTCAGAGGTCAGATAACAGAATTTAGACATTTTTATGACACTTTCAGCAGTTTGATAATTAATAACCAAGCGCTGGACGATGTTCAAAAATTTCACTATTTGTTGTCTTCTGTAACTAATGAAGCGCATCAGCTAATTCAGAATCTTCCAGTTACACAGCAGAACTTTCATGTAGCTTGGAATTTGCTATGTGACAGGTATAACAATGAGCGTCTAATAGCAGCAGCTCATGTGAAGTCATTATTGTCATTGCCAGTGATCAACAAGGAGTCAGCCACAGACTTAAGAGCATTGATAAATCAGTTTCAAAGCAATCTTAATGCTATTAAGGCATTAGACCTGAGCATACCCTTGCATGAAGTGTTGTCGTCGCAGACATTGATAGAGCATGTGGACGAAGCAACCAGAAAGCAATGGGAAATGAAGGCAGTTTCCTAAGGAATCACTGAGCTTGAATCAATAATTAAATTCCTAGAAGGTAAATGTCAGGCTCTTGAACTAATTCACGCAAGTCAGCACCCTAGGAATAATAACAGCAGTTGCATTAGCAAGCCAACCAAGCATGCATATGTAGCCACACACAGCTCATGTGTTTTGTGTTGCGGCAACCATCCCTTGTATAGATGCAAGCAGTTCAGGAAAGCAAGCTCACAGCAGAGGTTGAATTTAATTAAGCAGAATCAGTTGTGTTTTAATTGCTTGGGTAATAGTCATAGGACATCACAATGTAAAGTAGAATGGAGGTGTAAATTTTGCAGAAGGAAGCATAATTCACTGTTGCCATGTGAGTCTGAGCCAGCTCAGAAAAACAATCGCAACGATTGCAACAATGAATGTCAGCCACAGGTGACTAGAACTGAACAAGGTAACAGCAGCCAATCAGGTGTAACAGTTTGTCATACATCTAAGAGAAGGCCATCTTCACAGATACTGCTTGCTACAGCGATAGTTTATGTTAGGGATAAATGTGGACAATTAGTGAAGTGCAGAGCATTGTTGGATTCAGCATCACAAGGTCATTTTGTGACAGAGCGTTTAGTTCAGCAACTTCATTTGAGAAAATTTAAGGCACAGATACCTGTTCAAGGTATTAATAAGGTTACAAAAACAATTCATTATGCGGCTTCACTAGAGATAAAATCCAGGTTCAGCAATTGGGAAACTAAAATAGACTGTGTGGTACTTCCCAAAATAACAGGAATGATTCCAGCCACATTTGTAGATAGTAGTGACTGGGGCATCCCGGAAGGATTGATGTTAGCAGATGAGAATTTCAACAGGCCCAATTCCACTGACATCCTGTTAGGAGCTGATGTGTTCTTTGAAGTTCTTCACTGTGACAAGAAGACGCGACCAGGAAATTATCCAGTTTTACAGGATACAGATCTAGGATGGATAGTTTCAGGCAAGATACCTTTAGCAGCGCCTGAAGAACTTCCAAGGAAAAGTTTCTTCATCCGCAATAACGACAACTTAGATCAGCAACTGCAGAGATTTTGGGAAACTGAAGAATTGCCTAATAAGACATGGACAGCTGAAGAAATGTGTGAAGAACACTTCAAGAAGCATACCGCACGAGATGATACAGGACGGTACATTGTGAGACTTCCTCGACGTGAAGATCAAGGTCGTCTAGGAGAGTCGTATGAACAAGCAAAGCGACGATTTCATCAGCTAGAGCGACGGTTCCAGGAACATCCAGATTTGCATCAAGCATATTCTGAATTTATGTAAGAATATGAAGAACTGGGTCATATGAACCAGATTAATGAAGACGCAAGCAGCGCAGAGGAACGGTATTACCTTCCACATGACGCTGTTTTCAAGAGTTCAAGCAGTACAACACGCACTCGCGTTGTTTTTGATGGCTCATGTCGTTCGAGCAACGGACTGTCTTTGAATGATACACTTCTTGTAGGACCTACATTACAAGATTTGTATTCCATTGTTTTACGATTCAGAACATACCAAATTGTATTCACCGCAGACATAGCTAAGATGTACCGCCAAGTGAGGATTCTTGAAGACGACAAAGTTGCAGCGAATTTTGTGGAGAAGATCCACTGAGGAACCATTAAGAACATACGAGCTGTCAACAGTGACGTATGGCACTGCATCAGCACCTTATCTAGCAACACGTTGTTTACAGCAGCTTGCAGAAGATGAATCAAAGGACTTTTCACTAGCACCAGAAACATTAACAAACAAGTTCTATGTGGATGATGCTCTGTGTGGAGCCAACACCATAGAAGATGCACTACGACTACAGCAAGAACTCATCACGCTTTTGGGACGAGGGGGATTTCACCAACGCAAGTTTTGTGCCAGTCATCCCATCACATTAGAAGCAGTCCCTCCTGATTGCAGAGAAATGGAGGTACCCATTGAGCTGGACAGCAATGAAGGCATCAAAACACTTGGTTTGCTATGGCATCCGTTATCAGATCAGTTCCTGATTAGCAAGGTAACGTGCTCAAAAATTGCGAGAGCCTAAAAACTCTATCAGCAAACGTATTAGCCCGGTTGTTGTATACAAAATGTTCTTGCAGCAGTTGTGGTTGCACAAGCTTGATTGGGATCATCAACTACCATCATAGCTTTTGAATCAGTGGATGGACATGTTTTTGAGTCTATCTCAAGTGAACGAGATAGCTGTTGATAGATTAGTCTTAGCCAAGGGACAGCCAACAGAAATTCAGTTGCATGGATTTTGTGACTAGAGAGAAGGCTTATGGAGCATGTTTGTATTTGCGTTCTGTTAATCAGCAAGGGGAAGTAACAACTAAACTGCTTCGCTCCAAATCAAGAGTTGTCGCAGTGAAGAAAATCACACTCCCAGGGTTAGAATTATGTGGAGCCTCACTCCTAGCACTTTTATCACACAAGTAGAAGCGTGTTTGAATTCACGGCCTCTTATAGCACTATCCAATGAACCTAATGATCCTAGTTATTTGAGTCCAGGTCATTTTCTTATTGGTGCTCCGTTGACCACCCTTCCTGAGCTGGACTTTACCAATACAATCATGAACAGCTTATCCAGATGGCAGCGAGTTCAACGCTTCATTCAGCAGTTGTGGAAAAGGTGGTCGTCCGACTACTTAAATAACTTGCAACAACACAGCAAATGGCGCAGCCGGCAACCAGACCTCCAGCCCGGAATGCTAGTGCTACTTCGAGAAGATAACTTACCTCCCATGTCTTGGAGACTAGGAATTATTAGTGAAACGTTTCCAGGTTCAGATGGATACGTAAGAGTAGTAACAGTGAAAACCAACTCGGACAGTTAAAGCGACCGATTCATAAATTGGTAGCATTGCCTGTGAAATAATACAAAAATCTTAAAATTTAGTGATATATCACGGGGGAGTATGTTTAAGCTTTCGTCTTGCATAGCAGTGTGCAGAGGAAGGTATTTTCCTTCCCTTTCTTTTTGTTTTGATTAGTTGGCGCCTAGTGCTTATCGCGCGAGCACTGTGTGGGTTGTTGAATGTAACAGTAGAAGCCTTATGTAGCAGTTACTCGAGCAGTGACCAAGGAGCAGTGAGCAGCGATGTAGCTGGAAGTGCTGCGTATGTTTATAGTGTTCATGTGTACCCACAATCCAGAGATTTGAACCAAATACAGTCTACTTTGAGCACCTTTACAACCCCTGATCATAATGCTTCCGCGGCCCATTGGAACGTTCGGTGATGTACGGCTAGGTTTGGAACATTCCGTAAGCCGCAGGTCCGGTAGCGTGGCCGCGTGGAGCAGACCGAGACAAAGAACGAGTACGATGCAACCCGTCATACGGTGTGGTGTGTATGTGCGAGTGCGTGCTACAGCTAAGTGATGGTGCATAACCAGTTGGGTCCCTTCTCTCAGTTGTATTAGTGGTAAGCACTCTCCAGCCGTCGAAATAAACAGTGTAACGTGGTTCTCACGAACAAACACAACAGTGGCGACCAGGATAAAAAATGAACGCTACAGATTTTCAAAGCGTTCTTTCGGCCGTTCTCAAAGAACAAGAGCAACGCTTCGTTCAGCTTCTCAATGCGCTCAGAGAAGGGGGCATAACGCTTCGACGGTCGTCGCACCATCGGCATTAGGGAATTCGCCGCTTCCCCATCTTTCAGATATTGAATCCTTCGTGGTGGATATGGAAAACCCGACCCATTTCAATGATTGGGTAAGGCGTTTCAAGATCTCGCTACAGTGCCCAGCCCCTAAAATAAGCGAAAAGGAGAAGACAATGGCGTTAGCGACCAAGCTTTCGACCCACGCTTTTGCCAAATTCCGTAAGTGTTGTCTTCCTAAAGGCGCTACAGACTACAGTTAGGAAGAGTCGGTGGCAAGACTCCGTCTTCTCTTTAGTAAACAACTCTGTTTTTGCCGACCGTTATGACTGCATGCGTCTCACTCGGGACGAAGGGGCACTGAAGAGGTTCATATTCGAAGAGCTGACCAAGGAACAATTCGACGCACTCATTCTCTCCGCGTTCAAATTGCCTACCGACGAACCTCTGTGCGCTCGAATCTTGCAAAAGCTTAACTTAGATGGCGACCAGGTGCGCTTTGACGACATTACCGACTGCGTGGACTTTCTCATCACCAAGGCCCACTGTCGAGTTTTCGCCAAAGAAAACGTCCAGCTGAACGCCGTACAGAAGCCATAGCAGGAACGCCGGTAACGCCACGAACACCCAATATCTCAAAAACGCCAGCCATTCAAACCAGCGGCGTAGAATGACCGTCTCCTTGTTTCCGCTGCGGAGACCTCAACTGGTGCAAAGATTGTCCACATTCGAAGCACCAGTGTAACAAGTGCAAGCGCACCGGGCACCTTGAACGCTAGTGTGATTGCATTCGCAACCGTCGCTCCAATCCCAAACACATCACGGTCGGTCTCAATCAGAAAGGTACTGTGCGTCAGTCATCGAAGTCGAGAGGTCTAATAAAGATGGGAATCGAGGTTAACGGCGTACAGGTCCAGTACTATCTTGACACTGGGGCGGAAGTCAACATTGTCAACAAAGAAACGTTTGACCACACTGGTGCTCCTACTCTTCAAGAATGTGACTAAGTGGCACGCATGGATAACGGTCAGACGGCTACATTTCTCGGTAAAGGATGTGCTGTGTTCAAACTTCATGACCATGCGACCAAAGATGTGTTATACGTCGCACCGCGAGGATCCCTAAACCTACTCAGCTACCCAACTATGCAGCGCGTAGGACTCTATATTGCTTATGCATAAGCAGTAATGCAATTTCAACGAAGAACCAGGCGACATCCAATATAAAAACAGCCACAGTCGCCTCGCTGAAAGAGTCCTTCCCGGACGTTTTCAAGGATGGGCTCGGCCAGTGCACCCTGATGGTGACGCTCACGCTTAAAACGCGACCCCAGTCTATCGTCGCGCTAGGCCGGTGCGTTGTGCATCTCTGCCAATCGTGGAGCAAGAGCTTGACCGCCTTCATAAAATAGACGTCATTAAATCAGTAAGGCACGCAGATTGGGCAGCCCCAGTTATGGTTGTCGAAAAGCCAAATGGATCAACCCGGCTTTGTGTTGATTACTCAACGGGGATCAACGAGGCTTTCCAGCTGCATCAGCATAACTTACCCGTACCGGAGGATATTTTCCCTACACTTAATGGGGTCAGGTGTTCTCACAAATCGACTTCTCCGACGCATATCTGCAGGTGGAACTCGACGACGACATGAAGCTGTGCAACATTAACACACATAGGCGTGTTTATGAATACCAGCGGTTGCTATTCGGCGTCAAATCAGCACCAGGTATCTTCCAGGCAATCACGGACAATATATTAGCAGGGCTGCCATTTGCAACCGCGTACCTGGATGACATTGTAGTGGTGAGCCGCAACCCGGACGACCACAGGTGCCACTTACATGCTGTATTCGATAGAATCAACGAATATGGGTTTCGTATACACCTCGGGAAATTCTCCCAGCCATCAATCAACTATCTCGGAATCATCGTCGACAAAGACGGACAACTACCCGGACCTTCAAGAGATCTCTGCGGTAACCGACATGCCTGCACCCACCAACATCACTACGCTCCGCTCCTTTCTGGGGCTAGTCAACTACTACCAGTCTTTCGTCCCTAACATGCGCGCTATCCGCCAGCCCCTGGATAAACTTCTCGAGAAATAATGCGAATGGATATGACCATCCCGCTGTCAAAAAGCATTTGAGAGTATTAAAGACATTCTCCGCTAGGACCTCCTCCTCCACCCACTATGACCCATCACTCGAAGTAATCGTTGCTGCGAACGCGTCAGAAAACGGCCTGCGCGCCGTCATACAGCACCGGTAGCCAGATACCTCACTCAAGTCCATTTCCCATGCTTCGTGCTCACTGAGACCGGCAGAACAGAACTAGTCATATTGAGAAGGAGGGCCTGGCACTAATCTTTGCCGTAAAGAAATTCAACAAGTATGTTTACGGACGGCATTTTGCACTTCTCACGGATCATCGACCTATTCTGTCGATATTTGGGAACAGCAAATAGCCTACAACTCTGGGCAGCAACCCTTCTCGGCTATGACTTCAGAATGACGCACTCTCCTGTCTTATTTATTCGAACTCAGCACCGGACGAAAAACTAGTCGCTGCTCTCCAAGCCGGGTTCTACATGGACGCGCTGACCACTTACCTTCCGCAAACTTTCAACAAACTCCGCTCCATTACCAAAGGCGACGCACTGCTACCATCAGTAAAGGAGTTCAAGTCTGGCTGGCCGGACCTCAAACTCCACCGCCAGCACGCCGACTGGGCTTCTACCGACGACGAGTCTCACAATCGAGCAAGGGTGCGTCCTGTTCAGAGAACGTGTGATTATTCCAACCGCGCTGCGGACCGAAGTCCTCAAACTACTTCACCGAGGACACCCGGGGATCCAATGCATGAAGTCACTTGCGCGCAATTACGCGTACTGGCCGGGTATGGTTCACGAAATTGAAGAAATGGTTCGCCTGTATGGGCCCTGCGCAGCAGCAGCAAAAAACCTCTCGAGGCAACACTGCACTCGTGGCCTCCAGCAACAAAACCATGGGAGCGCATTCACATAGACTTTGCTGGCCCACACCTGGGTAGGAACTCCCTCATCATCGTGGACTCCTACTCAAAGTACCCCGATGTTATTTCAGTCTCCAACACGACGTCCCAGCAGACGATGGCAATACTCCGTAAAGTGTGTGCCCAACATGGTGTTCTATAGACAGTCGTCAGGGACAATGGGACGCAGTTTATCTCACATGAGTTCAAGGAGTTCTGTAAGGCGTATGCTGTCATTCACATTTTGTCACCACCGTACAACCACCAATCGAATGGACAGGCCGAACGCTTTGTCGACAACTTCAAGCGCGGCCTCCTCAAACTGAGAGGGAAGGGAGATGTGGACAAAATCTTATATACATCCCTGCTGGCTTATAGGACGACACCAAGCTCCACTCTCCCACAACGTTGTCCGGCTGAACTGTTCTTCGGCCGGGAGCCTCGAACAACCCTGGATCTTCTACTCACGACCAAGCAACCAACTGGGCGCGACATAAAAATGGAACGCCAATTCAACGGCCGACATTCAGTAGTCGAGCGCAACTTTTTCGGGGGAGACTGTCAATGCCCGACACCGCCAATCTCAAGAATGGATGGCAGGCACAGTCGCCAAACGAATCGGTGGCCGTCTGTACGGCGTGACGCTAGCTGATGGATCAACCCACAGGTTTCACGCCAACCAAAAGCGGCCGAGATCCACGCAGACGACGGATGATGACTTCACAGTATTTTCAGATGCTTTCAACCTGCCTGTTCATCGCCCGCAATTTCCCAATGCAGAAACTGCATACGTGGACAATACAAAATACTTTGCTTCGTGTTACATAGTACTTTCGCAAGATGTCACTTGCTCTTCAGTTGACTTTTTACGTGATTTGCAGAGAAACTGAAATACGAAACCGAATGGAATAACAAATAAATTCAAAGACTTCTGGTCAATGGGGTCGGTGTTTTTCTAGTACCAGACGGCAGTTTATCGTGTATATCGAGATATTTCTTTACATAACTTATATTTCTCCAAATTGTGTATATTTAAGCAAGAAAGGATAAATTTAGTTCTTTATGAAAGGAAAACATAACGTGCTCTTACCGTTTTGTCAAAAACTCTGCAGTTATTTACAAAATGTTAGTTTTCTATATCGTACAGTTGAATCCGGTTATAATGACATCAGGTTTTACGAAACCTCGTCCATAGCGACATTCTGTGGTACCAGTTAATTCCTCACTGTTAACCATGTCTTTATGCTGCTCGGTTATAACAACACCCGTTTATAACGACAAAATCTTCAGTCCATTTCATGATGCTGCAATCGAGTGCGACTTCATATTTATTTACGTTCAACGTTACTATGTAACATACCTAAATTAAAACACTCAAATTAATTTCGTTTTGTAGAACTTTTAGATAATTTAGCAGCTGCACATTTGGTTGGGCAAATTGCGCCATTAAGAAAGATGAACTTTCCATTTTAACAGCCGTATTATGGGTGAATACATAGGGCAGATACAGTTTTGTGTTAGATGTGAAAGGACTGTCCGAAGTCAGAAAAATATGTTAATCCGTATTAGTACATGTACGATATGATTTAGGAAAAAAATAAATATTATAAGCGCGAGAAAATCAAGAAGGGTGTGGTGTGCCACACGTGTAGCAAGCATACGAAAATGGTAAACACAGTATATAACATACGGCATAAAGGAAGAAATTAAGAACTAGAAGTAGGAAAAAATAATGCTAATATCAGTGTTTGCAGAAATGGCGTTTGAGTGTGCGGAACGGAATCGTATGGTTCGGCGTACGATCAGGTGCCAAAAGCTGTTACAAACACAGTAATGAACCTTCGGTATTAAGATCAGCGGAGCGATGGGTTTCTTCTAATGAAGACTTTTCCGTGCAGTTAGTTAAGCTCTTTTAAGTCAGGGCCTGAAGATGGCTTCAAGTAAGCTGGAACATGTAGCTATGTTCGCTTAAATTGGTTACAAAATAAAGTTGTGTTGGACTAAAATTATACTTCTATTACTCATACGTTTTCTACTTGTGTTATCGACTTATTTTAAGAACAAAATCAGGAACGTACAGCAAGTATGAAGGATGTGATATTCGTTCGGAATTTTGGTTTTAAAATCTCAAGGCCGAGGGGCAGATGGGAGGATAATTTTAAAGTGGAATTTATCTAAACGATTCGACATGGTGTTCACTGGATTTGCCAGGCTGAGAATAACGATAAGTAGAATCTTTTCAACACGGCAGAGAAACTTCAAATTCTACATGTAAGTAATTCTTTAATTTATTACTTTTTAAATCTATAAAATTAAGCTTCAAAATGCGACTTTCAGACATTACGTAACTTCTGTTGTGCCTTTACTAATGTCCTTCGTATCGAGATACTGCGGATTAAAATAAAAATTACTGTGATCTGTAACTGTAGCACATTGAGGGTGGATGTGTTCAGTAGGACAATACTTCAGTTAAAAAAGCTTATCCCTTTGTGTCTTCTAAACCAGATGGTATCTATTTTTTTCGACATTTCTGATCCACGTTACTTTAAGTTTCGGTCGCTGCTAGAGTTTCCTATATTTTCGATCCGTCCCTAGATTTACAATTCCTCGCTATCAGACTTTTCACCTGATTTTATCAGAGGTGAAGGTTCTCAGTTTCATGAAGAGCTGATACCAGATTTTGCTCAATATTGTTTCAAATCACGTTATGGTACATACAAGACACAACTTGTGCTACAGGTATTAAGTGAAGCGATGTAGTGAAGCAAACGCTCAATGTAAAGCTCTCCCTGTGCACGCCAACAAATCACCTTCACGCTCCGGCTCTTTAAAATGGTGTTAAAGGCCCGCGGTATCCGCCGAAAATGAGGGTTGATGTTTCCTACAACAGGTTAAACACTGTGAAGAGAAAAAATCCTTTGCATCGGTCGGGAATCAAACCGCAATTAATTGGTCTCCTGCCCGTAGCCCTGTCTTTCTTGTACACAGCGATGCAGGTTATGTCTCTCAAGGCAGGTGTATTGAGCTACAGTTCCTAAAGTGTTTTCCAGTAGCCGCGTTTAATATTCAGAAATATTTTCTGCGGTCATACACCTTAAAACACACAACGTTGTATGCGTAAAACGAATGCTGCAAAAGTTATGTGAGATCTGAGGTTCTACGACGACTGGTACAGTAACGTCAACCGAAATATGACTCCGTTTATTCTGATTTAAGTCGATTAGGTTCCCGCAAAACGTCGGTAAACTCCTGTCTGATTACTAGATGATCTGTGGTTACAGCCTAGGAAGACACCACTTTCAGTTTCGTTACTAATTCATATTTTAAAACAAAAGAAAAATATTATTACGCCCAATCACTGCAACTTAATAAACAGCAACGTTCTACCATAGCTAACATGGCAGCAGCATAACACTGCTCAGTATTACGTACGTGACAACTTGGAAGGTGGAGGAATGAAGTCGTGTGGCACTGACCCATAACCGCGCGAAAATGGTCATTACCTGTCTTCTGCTGTTAGAATGTCTATCCCTGGGTGAAAGTCTCCTAGTCATAGCTTCAGAGTTTATCCATGTAACTTAAAGTGCATACTGTAAGTGGTTTGCGTAATGAACATTTCATCTGAAGGACATCAGTTTTATTTGCGTGAAGCTTTCAAAATTCATACTTTAAGTATCCCTGCATCCCTTGGTAATGAAACAGGTCGCCTGTACTGGCGCCTAATGTCAACAGCCTGGGGGATGTGGTCTAAGTGCATTCCACTACAAGTAAACAGTTACCTGTCCTCGGCGCCTGCCTGGCGAGGACCGGTTTTCCACATGCGCATTCTTGTGAGTGAACAAGCCACGTAACTGGTCAGTGTCACAGTCACTAGATGATCTGTGGTCACAGTGCACCCCAGTAAACCAACCAACCAACCAAAGGTCTAACTGAGGGCGTCCACTTGCGCGTAGCGCAAGTAGACTACCCTCGGTCTGTATAGCCATTCCTGCGTTAACCGCATCGCTGGGCTCGGTAACAGACACCTAAAACTATAACAGGGTTTGCGCTTACGCTAACGATTTCCGGTCAAGTTTAGAACTTCGACACGAGCATACTAAGATCCGACGGATCTATTCGGGGGGAGGAGAAA
>Ga0268261_10003285_pt1 | contig 11861 bp, 6 predicted proteins | sample TergutNc150P1_FD_190353 | JGI IMG/M metagenome (GOLD analysis project Ga0268261, IMG submission 190353) | Nasutitermes corniger P1 segment gut microbial community from laboratory colony in Florida, USA - Nc150 P1 (SPAdes) (version 2) | ecosystem: Host-associated > Arthropoda: Insects > Digestive... | reverse complement strand
GTTCGAATTTTTCATCTACATAATACATCCGGCCGTACTATGGTCCTGGGGTCGACTCAGCCTCTAACAGAAAAGAGTACCAGGAATATATCCCGGGGGTAAAGGCGGCCGGTCAGCTGGGCTGACAACCTTACCACCTTCGTGTGCCGACTGTCTAGAAATTCTGGGAGCCTCAACCTCGTGGAGACCTCAGGGCCTGAACAGGGATTGCTTTACCTTTACTGTGGAGGTTGTGCAAATCAGCCACCGCTCTCGTTTTTCGGTAGCAGAAGCCTTTCAAAACCAGAGTTTTTATCATTTTAGTTCTTATAATTCGTTCTACACTCTGACGTCTGAGACCACGATGTAATGCCATACGAGAAGGTTAATGATGTCATAATGCAAGTACTGATTGCCTTCGTAAGGTTTTTGTTATTTAAATGAGTTTTGAATATCTAATGGTCAGTTCAGTTAGTTGCTTCTTAATCTTAGTGTGGTAAATTTTTCTAGACTGTAGTATACCAGGATGTGTAGGTATCAAATTTCAATCACTTACTATTATATATCCTAGTGTTTCGCAACCTTCTAGTTCCACTTTTCCACGTCTACTGTTAAAGCGTTCAACATTACCACCACCACCACCACCACCAGTACCACAGTACCGACACTACCAACACCATCACTTCATCCCGGCAGGTGTATCAACACTGTAACAGTCTGTCAATTAAGTGATGTTTGCAGAATGCTTCTGTGTACTTGTTAGTGACCAAAACATGGAATGAAATACCGTGGAATCGGGATTCAATTCCCGACACAGACAAAAATTGTCTCTTGTCTACTGTGTCAAAACTGCTTCTGGAGTCAGACGTAAGTCCCATCCCCACGATCAAACGGTATATTCGTGAAGCTGACCAATCATCTCCATCTGACCAGAGGTGGGCTGCAGTACCAATTCTTAATACTGAGCTGTCGGCCTCACAAAATCACTGGGAACTCCCTCAGGACACTTAAGAGCCTACATGTACAGGACTTCGAAATAAGACCTGACTCGGAAGATCCAAAATGGTGCCGTATAATTCTATAGATAAGCACCACTATTTGTGAGGAACGTGCTGCCTCCATCCTCAGAGTAGACGAGTAAACGCTAGTGCCCACATGCAGCTCATTTTCATATCGTGAACTACTGTGCACACTTGTATTCCTATTCACTACAATGTCTCAGTAAACACAAATTCTTTTACCAAGTAAGTGTTCATTTCACTTGTATCCGAAAAACTTAATTTACTTGAGTTGTTTCGTTTTTGTATCATAAAGCAGATGTTGTAATTTCTTCAATTAGTAAAAAATACTGGATAATATCCAAGACAATATCCGAAGAGAGAAAACTATAGCCGATAATACCCACACAATTACCGCATTGACAAGCGTTATATTACAACGCTTTGCCACCTTCAATTTCTCTTTACGTTTTCAATACAGATTTTATCACAGAAGTATTCACATTTTATCATATACGAAAGCGTTAATTTTGTAATGATTATACTGCAAAACCTTCGCTGGGTTCACATTTGTGGTTGCTGAGAGGTTCCCCATAATATTATTCTAGCAATCGAAACATGTAGGAAAAAGGTAAACATAAATAAATATAACAAAAATTCAAGCGTATTATGATGGTACAAAGAACTGTTGCTGGGGCCCGTATTACACCAATACACACCGCGCTACTAAATTCCAAGAGGCCATAGCCTTATATTCCTTTGTAGCACCTACATTAACATTCGGAACTCTTTTCATTCTAACCTCTGTGCGTGCGCGCGCGCGCGCGCGTGTGTGAGTGAGTGAGTGAGTGAGTGAGGGGGGGGGGGGCTGTTTCCATAGCCGACATCAACATGTTCATGCTTGCAATTAGACGAAGTGTGCGGTTTGTGAAGAAGTAGCAGCTGATTTTAAAATAGTATTTAGCCGAACTTCAAGCGTCGGACTTAAAACTATAAAACAATCAATTCCTCCTTAGATAGCCCAGGTTTTTCGTTAGCGTGAACCAAAAATGGGGCAAGCTAACCAGTTGAATGGAATAAGTCTGTTTGCGCAGCTACTACCTCCACCTCCACTCGATGTGTACACGGGTTCATCACCTCCTGCTATATTCATCTTTTCTGGCATACGTGCCTCGAAAGACCTTGGCTTGGCGCAATTGTGCAATATCGCGTCAAGTAGGACTGCATGACAAAGCCGCAGCTGCTAGGTGTGGGAGGAACTTACAGGGCAAACCTCTGGCACTGACTGAGGTATCGGCTGGCTCCGGTAGTGTAGGTTTTTATTTTTACATCTGTTGCCACAGTATAAATGAATCGTTCACCAACGTACAATTATGTTGCTCTCACTATGTTGCTGCTACTGGTTCATGCAGCCTCACCAAACACAGGGAAGTACGGTAACCGAGAGAAAGGCAGATAAAAGTGTCGACTTCTATGAATCGTGAAATACATATAGTCAAATTTAAGAAGCCGTCTTACCAACTAAATGAGTGTGGTTTGTGTTACTTTTAAGCTACAACAAGCCAACAATTAAGAAACTGCTGTACAGCGGCAGATATCGGGCGGTGATACAGCAATGAGAATGATAGGCACCACTTCTTTCTGGTAACTAACCAGTGACGTAAATCTGAACAATGCAAGAAGTCCCAACGACTGTAGAGCGGACGGTGCCCCAGGCTTTTCCCCTCCCAACCGCCGGCTGTATTTCCCTCCAGTCACCTCTGGCCTACATCTACGAGGCCAGTGTCATTCGCGCGGTTATCGCTACGAGCACACATACGCGGCTAGATGAATGTAAAGGACACACACGGAAGTACAGTGGAGCAGAAAGCGGCACAGGCAGGGGATTGAACCGTGGGATTACTAGGACTTCGGTACAGGCGGTAGGGTTCGCGGCCTGTTTTGAGGCACTACGATGCTGAATTAACGGATGTATAATAACCGAGAGGTTTCTGACCACATGCTTAAACAGCAATACGTACAAGACCAAAATGGCAGTTTGGAAATGCTTGAATAGTAACATGTACCAGACCAAAATGGCAGTTCGGTGTGCACACACATATGATGCCTTGAACGGAGATTCATAAACGAAAACAGTTTCACTTCCAAAATAATGTCTCATTTTTTAACTTTGCCAGAACACAATAATAATAATAATAATAATAATAATAATAATAATAATAATAATAATAATAATAATAATAATAAACTGGTTGTCTCGTATCACAGGCCTTTTCTTCCCGGTACTTCTCCTGAAAAACCGCTAAGGTTCAAGTTTCAGACTGCAGTACTTTCCGTATTATGTGTGATGTACCTGGTATAGCTGTCTTTTGTAGTGCATCTACTGAATGTTTTCGTGGTATGGCTTCCAAATTTTTCTTTAAACGCTTTGTTTACTCTTGCGGTGGTTCCATTTATCACCGGTATTATCATACATTTCATGTTCCACAATCGTTGTATCTCCATACATAAACTACTGTATTTCAGCTTCTTTTCTGCTTCCTTTTGCACAACATTCTTGTCCGCGGGTACTGCCACATCTATCAGTATGTGTGTTTTCGCTTTTTTGTTTTTAATTATTATATCTGGCTTATTGAGCTGACTGTGATACCGATCACCATCTGGTGGTTGCAAAGTTTGGGAAAGACTGGCAGTAAGTAAACAAGCAGCACAGAAGTCTGATAGGGAAAGATTTAAACTCAGGAAGCTAAATGTGCTGGAGGTTAGGAAACAGTATCAGATTGAGATTTCAAACAGATGTGCAACTTTGTAGAACTTAAGTGATAGCGAGGGCATAAACAGGGCTTGGGAAAACATTAAAGAGAAAATCAAAACCGCAGCTAAAAAAGTCTACGTCTGCACGAATTGAAAGAGCATAAACCGTTGTTTGATGAAGAATGTTTACGTTTTCTAGATCAAAGGAAGCAGGCTAAAATGCCGTGGATACAGGATCCAAGCCAAAGCAGTGTAGATAATCTGAACAATGTAAGACGTGAAGCTAGTAGACATTTCAGGAACAAAAAGAGGGCATATCTGAAAGCTAAAATTGAGGAACTTGAAACTAACAGTAAGATAAAAAATATTAGGGACTTATATAGGGGCTTCAATGGCTTTAGCAAGGGTAACTAGCCAAGAAGTATAATAGCAAAGGATGAGAAGGGTGATTTTGTTGCAGATTCCCAAAGTATTTTGGTTAGGTGGAGGAACTATTTCTCCCAGCTATTGAATGTACATGGGGTTAATGATGTTAGGCAGACAGAAATACATACAACAGAACCACTACTGCCCGAGCCAAGTACCTCTGATGTTGAGCTGGCTATTGAAAAGCTAAAAAGCCAAAAATCACCAGGTATTGATCGAGTCCCAGCAGAATTGATTAAGGAACGGGGCAGAATAATTCGCTATGAGATCCATAAACATATTATTGCTATATTGAAAAAGGAGGAATTGCCTGAGGAGTGGAAGGAGTCGATCATTGTACCCATCTATAAAAAGGGCGATAAAACATATTGTAGTAATTATACGGGCACATCACTTCTGCCAACTACGTACAAAATTTTATCCAACATCCTGTTCTCAAGGTTAAGTCCATATGCAGATGAAATTATTGGGGAACATCAATGTAGTTTTCGACGCAACATGTCAACTACTGAACATATATTGTGCCTTCGTCAAACGCTTGAGAAAAAATGGGAATCAACGAAGTAGTGCATCAGTTCTTTACAGACTTCAAGAAAGCTTATGATTCAATTAGGGGGAGGTCTTGTATAATATTCTCATTGAGTATGGTATCCCCATGAAACTGGTAAGGCTAATAAAAATGTATCTGACTGCAACATATAGCAGAGTCCGGGTAGGCAAGAATTTGTCTGACATGTTTCCTATTAGAAACGGTTTGAAAAAAGGAGATGCTCTATCGCCACCACTTTTCAACTTTGCTTTAGAGTACGACATTAGGAGGGTTCAGGTACAACAGGATGACATGAAATTAAATGGTACACATAAGCTTCTGGTTTATGCTGATGATTTGGAGGAAGCGTACATACTACACTTTCAGCTAAGCTTTCATAGTGGCTAGTAAGGAGATTTGACCAGAAGTAAATGTTGGTAAAATTAAGTGCATGATCATGTCTGGAGATCAGAATGCAAGACGAAATCATATGAAAAATGATAATAGATCCTTTGAAATGGTGGAAGAGTTCAAATATATTGGGACAACCTTAACAAATCAAAATTCTATTCAGGAAGACACTAAGAGCAGATTGAAGTCAAGGAATGCTTGCTACCATTCGGTGCAGAATCTTTTGTCTTAAAGTTTGCTATCCAAAAATTTAAAGATTAAGATATACAGAACTATAATATTGCCTATTATTTTGTATTGGAGTGAAATTTGGTCGCTGACACCGAAGGAGGAACGTAGGCTGAGGGTGTTTGAGAATACGGTGCTGAGAATATTTGGGCCTAAGATGGACGAAGTAACAGGGGAGTGGAGAAAACTACATAATGAGGAGCTCAATGATCTGTACTCCTCACCCAATATTGTTCGGGTAATAAAATCGAGAAGAATGAGATGGGCCGGGCATGTAGCGCACATGGGTGATAAGAGAAGCGTATACAGGGTTTTGGTGGGGAAACAAACCACTTGGGAGACGCAGGCGTAGATGGGAGGATAATATTAAAATAAATCTTCAGGAAGTGGGATGTGGGGGTATGGACTGGATCGAGCTGACTCAAGATAGGGACAGTTGGCGGGCACTTGTGAATGCGGTAATGGACCTTCGGGTTCCATGAAATGCGGGGAATTTCTTGACTGGCTGAAAACCGGTTAGCCTCTCAAGAAGGACTCTGTTCCATGTAGTAAGTAAGTAAGTAAGTAAGTATATCTGGCCTATTTGCTGTAACTTCTGTGTGTGTGTGTTTGTACCCCTTGATTCCATAACACATAACATTGTAACTTCTGGTTCACGTACTGGTGTGTGTGTGCGCGAATGTGCTCGCGCGCGCGTGTGTACCATTTGTCTGTCGTTTCGAAGCCTAGGGCTCTGCATACTGAGTAATGTCAATGTGCAAAAACTTTATCGTGTCTCATTAAGTACTCATTCCTCGCCAAAATGAGGCATCCTGAGGTTAGGTGGTCAATAGTCTCTTCATGTCCTTTACATAACCGGTATTTACTGTACATTTCTTCCTTCAAAATTTTATTCTTAAAATAGTTTGTACTAAGTGCTTGGTCTTGAGCTGCTACTATTGCACTTTGTTTCTCCCCTAATGTCTCCAAATTTTAGTCATCGATATGACTGTTCATTATCCACCAGCTTTTCACCTAACTCACGTGAGAATAGTCCATGCATCCTCTTCCCTAGCCATCTTTCGTTTGTCTTCTCTGCAACGTTGTCATTTATTTGTTTTGTTCCTCTCTGTAATTCTGTCCTAAGGCGTCTAGCTGTCTGTAATAGTGCTGAGTTGATGTGTTTGTGCGTTCTGGCAGTCTGTATTAATGGATATTGCTTGCTGCCTGCATATTCCACCGGTTTTGTAATTTCTACTATGTACGCTCCCTCTAACTTCATCAGGTCCTTCCTCCCTGTTCTCTGGGAATATACAAGCGATCTATGTCTGCCTTTGGGTGATGATATCCACGGATGGTTAGAAGTTTCCACGTTTCCTATCCCGTTTTTGCATTATTATTATTATTATTATTATTATTATTATTATTATTATTTCAAACAGGGTGTCACTGTAATGCCAGCAGTCTGTCTTAAAATGGGTCCAAAGCACGTGACGCTCAGAGCGACTGTTGCTGGCTGTGTACGGAACTGTTACCTCCGCGGATTAAAATATGGAAACTGCAGTGCGCCTCGAACAGCCTGTCTTTGAAGAATCGCCTTTGTGGACAAACACCCCCAGCCTTGGGCTAAAGGTAAATGGGGCGCTACTCTGGCTCGGGCTCGGATGTCATCCACATTGAGGAGACACGAATCTGAGCACAACCAAAAGTAGGTTGAACGCAACTTTTAGACTACTCGAACACCGATTTTGAGCTCTGTAGGTAAGGAAAAGAGGTAACGTCCAGTGCTGAATAATACATATGTATGAGGTAGTGTAGATACTATCCAGGCATTTTAAACCTAGGCGCAAGGCTATGCTGAGTAACCAGTTTCACGACCATGCCGCTTTAACACTGAAGAAAGAGCTCCCAGTACTCATATGTAGCAGGCTAGATGGAAACGAGAGCTGGTGTTGGCACTGTGGAAAAGAGAATATGTGACCCCACCGAGAAATAAACCCCGAATACCCGGCTGTCTAGGTACCGAAGCCGGGGTAGTCAGCCCGAATTCCTAATAATTCTAGAGATTCCTATATCGCTGCCACGATTGTATTCTCCTTCACAGACCAAATCTGCAAAAAAAAAACGCGCCCACCGACTTCGCCATGTTCGCATATCTGCACGTAAAAATTCGTCAACCGCTGGAAAGACTTACTGAAATTTGGCAATGGGCAGTTACCTGTGTACATATTCCGATTTGGATTAAATTTGGGAAAAATAAATAACACCTTACATGAAGATCGACATATGTTTCTGAGCGCATCTCCAGCATAAATGGCGCGTAACTCGCTGAACAATTATCGCAACTGTTACTGTACAAAAAAACGTTCTAGAGAACAATATAACACATCTGATGTCCCATACACTTTTCCCTAGGTAGCAGGTAGACAAACAAGTGCGGGCGAACATTTCCAAAACAGTTACGCTATGCCCATAGTGCCTACTTCAGATCTGAGGCTCTGCGGAGATGACTATGAAGATAACTGTATTATGGGGTGTGACGTCCTGCACTTTGACCGTATGTTATTCTTTATTTAGTTGCGTATATAAGAACAGGACACTACACAAACGCCGGATTTGCCGTACAGTTTGCTAGTTCAATACCAACGTACAGAAGGAACCTTCTACTCCTCAATCCTGAGAAAAGGTAGCAGGTGCCTTCAGAACACTGGCCTCTGCTTATCTCACTATCCATCCATCCATCCATTCACCTACCCACCCATCCATCCATCCATCCGTCCGTCCGTCTGTCGTCTACCCACATTTGCCTGTCTGTCTACCAAACAACACGGTGTTACATCCCAGCGGACACTGCAATCTCTATTTCTCAATCAGTTCGATATGCCATACAACCGGGACCCAGCTCTGGGACTCTCATGCAATAAGTGCCAGACTCAGCTATCTCGCACTTCATCTAAATTTTCCCAGTTCTTGGGGTCGCAGGGATAAGTTCCGGACTATAAATTTAACAGATTACAAATACAGTAAAAATTAATTTATCGTTTAAAACAGAGTGACTTCTGTGGTGTGCAGGTTTTGGAAACTACCAAAATTTCATTTACGAATAAATCAATGGCACAATAAATTGCAGGCAAGCTCGCTACAATTCGGTGACAGGTCTTTTCTTGTTCTATCTAAAAATGTAAACATTAAAATATGCAGAACCATAATCCTGTCTATTCCGTTAGGGTATGAAACTTGGTCTATCGTAGTGAGAGAAGAGCATATAGTGGGATGTTCGAAAACAGCGTTCTAAGAAGCATATCTGGAAGCAAGACAAGAGACCGTAACAGGAGAAAGGATAAAACAGCTGCATGAAGAACTTGCTCTCCTCGCCAAAAATGATTGAGATGAAGGACTCCAACAGGATTACATAAGCGTGGCAAGTGGCAGGCATGGACAATAAAAGAAACGCGTACGAGGTTCTGATGGGAAGAGGCGGCTTGGAAGACCTTTGTGTACACAGAAGAATAATACTACAACGAATTTTAGAGAAAATGGATGACAGTTTGTGGACTAGACTCATCTAGTTCATGTCTGAGTAAGTGGTGGCATATGCCCGCAAAGCTATCATCCGCGAGACTTAGTGACCTACAGTCGTGCAATCATATGCACCCTCCAAAACTTTACCTGGGCCACTTCTACACAACTCTACCTTCCCTTCTGTTCACATGAATGTTGGTAGCGACAGCCAAGCTATGACCTTCGCTTCCAGCAAGCGCTTGGATCTTGCTGACACCAGTCACACTGGGTGGATGAGAATGCAACAGCAGGAGTCTGTGTAAAGCAGGGGTTCCTAACCCTTTCTGTGCCATGGACCCCTCTGAAAGCCTGGTGAAACCCACGAACCTCTTCTACGAAAAATGCATTTAAACGCATAAAAGAGACAGTGGGATGTACTGAAGTTAACAACATTTTTGGAGTCTAGAGGCCATAAATTACTTTGTTGCCTACAATCACTATTACGCGCAAAACTAAATTTCGGTTAGAAGCTTAGTGAAAATAAAATTGCAACCCCCCCCCCCCCCCCAATCCAAGTTCACGGAACTCCCGAAAGCTATCCATGGACACCCGTGGGATCCGTTGGCTCCAAGTTAAGAACGGCTGTTGTAAAGCCATTATCCATAAGACTTCTTTTGGTCTTCATACAGGTGACGTGTATACATCACACGGTCCCCTGTTTTAGACTGCATTTGAAATGTGATGGCACACGCGCAGAAACCATATTTCGTTTTTCGGCGAAACGGACGAGTCCATTTAAATCGGCTGGAGCGTCAGTTCAGTCGATTACTGGCAGCGGAGGTGTGCGTATCAGCGGTAGTAATGCTGGATTTACCACGTTCCGAGGTAGTGTGAATAGTACTGCCTACCCATTCCATTCGCCAGTTTCCCCTTCACTTCCCTCCCGTGCGTCACCGTGTGCCATCATATTTCAACTGGACTCTACCACCTACTTATTTTACCTAGCTTAAAACATTTCGCTACGTAGACCTAGCTTGTTTTCAAACACTTCAAATTTTCGTTGTTCTGAAGTGACCTCCAAATTTGCCAGTTTATTACGCTCCGCTCACACAACACAACATGAAGTTGAAATACCATCTAATTCAATTGTCAGATAGCTAAACACTTGACAGCTGCAGTGCAATGGAAAAGTTAGAGTGAGCACACTATATTACACAGTGAGGGGGCAGAGGGGGAGCTCCGGCAACGTCCGGTGGCCTTCAACTCGATGTGTCGGTCGGTCGCTTGAATCTCGTTATGTCTGAGAGCGCGGTGGCGGCGGCGAGAGAGCAAATGAGCAACTGTGTTTTGTACTACAGCTGCGTGGCTTCGTGCCCAAATATTCAGACTGCGGTTCCAAATATTCTGCAAGACACAGAATATAATGGGTGCGCAGGCGCATGTACAGAGATACATCAAGTGCCGAGTTTAAATGTCATGGAATGGATCTTAATACTATGGAGACTGGCATTCAATTACATGGTACTTACACGTTCAGTTCCTACCTTACAGAACACGAACCGGAACAGCCGAGTCCGTATATGAGGTTACAGACTGGTCCGAATATTCGATTCTCGGCACCCTACCCCGTTGGTACCGAAGTTCTTTCCCCAGGGTAAAGTGTCCGAGGCCATCAATCGTATCACTCATCTCCATCTAACATCCGTAAGTCTCCATGCGCTGTGCTTAATTAACTCTCCAGTACTCGAGCACTGTTTTCCGAAGGCCGTAAGGCCACTCACTCTTTACTATAAAATCAATATTAGTAATGTAAGGAAAATAAATACATAAACCTAGGATTCAGGTCTACTGGCATGTGATGCTGCGCCGGTGAGGTGGTTACGGGCCTTACACTGCTGATAACATTCGGTACAGATGCATCCAAAAATTGTGTGACAGTGAGTTTCATGAAAATCGACGCAGTAAAAGCCATACTTCACTTGCGTGGCGTAAATGTATTTCTATCCGTACTTTCCACATTTACTGTCGATCTGGGTGACATTCGGCATAAAGAGATCTTGCACATAATACAGGTGATATTTGATCAGATTCGTGAAAATCGACGCCAAAGGAAAGGGCGTAAATTGAATTGCAATCATTCGTGCGCCGTGAAAACATAACATTCTTAAAGTAAAACGCCTTGGTAAAGTCAGTAACTACGTCGTGAAACACACGATATGCAGTGTTGTTATCCAAACATACGGGTTTCGAGATAAGCAAAACTGAGCAAATACGCCAGAATTGTCATGCGGTGCGTACTTTCCCTAATTTGTTGTTAATTAGGCCAATACATTAGCACTTCTGAAATAGAATTTGACTAATGTACAGCTACCAGAGAAAGCCAAAACCGATAATAATTGCTTGGAAATAAGACATGTAAACAAGTGGAAATGGCACTTACTTCTAATAAAGACAGCAAAAATAAATAAATCTGACAATACGGCGAAGCAACACGCCATGTGGTCATAAAGGAGTTGAGCTAAGTCTTAGTCCCAGCAAGAGATACAGCCGAGTGCTTGACTTCAGTCACAGGTGTAGGCATGCATGCATACATATACATACATACATGCCTAAACACACACACACACACACACACACACAAACACACAAACAAACATACATACATACATACATACATACATACATACATACATACTAATCAAGTTCAATCAAATGCCAACCCCATGGTTCCTGACAATTTTTTCCTTGAACAGCTGAATGTCATTCGCTTAATCAAAAATTACCAGTACATTAAAGATCTGTTATAATAAACGTACAAATCCACCACTAAAGTCCACCCCAAGCCAGAAACTACAGTTCATAATTCACAACCTATCACGCACATTCGCATCTCTACCGAGCGGCTATTAACCTTTAGGCGACTAATGTCATATATATATATATGGAGTACCCATTCTTGATGTTTCTAGATCTCACACAACGACGCAGCACAGTCGGTAGGACTCCTCTGGACGAGTGATCAGCTCGTCGCAGAGACCTCTACCTGACAACACACG
>Ga0268261_10003284_pt1 | contig 11862 bp, 13 predicted proteins | sample TergutNc150P1_FD_190353 | JGI IMG/M metagenome (GOLD analysis project Ga0268261, IMG submission 190353) | Nasutitermes corniger P1 segment gut microbial community from laboratory colony in Florida, USA - Nc150 P1 (SPAdes) (version 2) | ecosystem: Host-associated > Arthropoda: Insects >... | reverse complement strand
GACACCCTGTATATATATATATATATATATATATATATACATACACACACACATACATATATACATACATACATATATACATATATATTTCGAAGCATTTAAGGCCCTTGTTTTTTATCTCCTCGGGCTGAACTTTATTAGGCTATAGAGTAACAGCGTACAGAAGTTCGATCTACTTAGAATCTGCTGTGAATGCAAGTGGGGAAAAAACTGCACTGCAGTTTGATGGGTCTGAAGTTATAAGTTACGGCGGACATTTTGTGTTGTGTTCAGATGAATTTGTGAATAAGTGGGAAGTTGGGGATTTGAAAAAATTGTGAAGTTAAGACGTGACATTAGATTAGATTAGATTAGATTAGATTAGATTGGATTAGATTAGATTAGATTAGATTAGATTAGATTACATTACATTACATTACATTACATTACATTACATTACATTACATTACATTACATTACATTACATTACATTACATTAGACAAGCAAAGTTTTGGAAACATGATGTGAATTGTGAATTGGTTACGTACTGGGCTTAATTTGGTTTCTGAGATTTTGGAACGATTTTATGCGGTCTGAATTCCCCATTTAATTAACGGAAAACCTCTGCAGTATTAAATTTAGGTAGAAATAAAATACTGTCTATAAATTTTTCCTTCTTAATAAAAGGAAAATGCAGTTACAATTACGAATATTATTACGCAAAACTTGTTACCTCATGGAAACTTCACAAGAAAACTTCTGCATTTTTCGCTCGATTCCTTTTGACACCGAATAACTATAAACTCAGCTCCTCCATCAGTACGCAATTAATCCACGCAAATACTTTGAGCCAGATGATCTCATTTGACGGCGCGTCACACTGCTGTCCTCCGCTATACACAGGCACACTCACTGACAGCCACTGACAGCCTAACCAGCAACACGCAGGGCCTATCAATGCTCAGTTGTCATCACTTCTCCTATCGGACATTTTATGTACTATCACCACATGCAACATAACGAGCGTCTAGCGGGTTTTCCCAAATCCTTCAGTGTACATGTATTGTCGTTTAATTTAGTAGCCTGTCTTACGACAGGTCCAAGGCCTCTTCCAAAGTGAGCTCTCCACACAGTGCGATCTAGAGCTTCCTCCTTCAAATGAGAGTATCCTCTCCTTTCCTTAAGGTCATCCAGTAGCTTCCTGCATCTTCTTCCTCGTCTTCTTGTCACTTCTATCCCCCTTTTTATCTTTACTTCAATAACCCGTTGCAGAAGGCAGTTTCTACGCAAAATGTGACCAATCCAGTTCGCCTTCCGTTTACGTATTTCATGTAGGATATTCCTCTGTTCCTTGACTCTAAGTAATACTTCTTCATTTCTCACGTGATCAGTCCAACTGATCTTTTCCATCCTTCTCCAGCACCACATTTCAAAAATTTCCAGGTGTATCTGACCTACTATCCGAAGCATCCAAGTTTCAGCACCATATAAAGCTATGCTCCAAATGTAGCATTTCACTAGCTTTTTCCTCAATTCCAAGTCCAAGCCCTCTTCTTGTTGAATGCAGCTTTAGCCATAGCAATCCTACATTTAATTTCACAAGTACATCTTCCATCATTTGTTAAAATGCTACCCATATATTTAAAAGATTCCACAATCTCTAGTTGTTACTGGGAACGGTTGTCTTGAAATTCTTATTACTTTTGGTTTTTTCACATTCATTTCCATTCCATAGCATCTTCCAATTTCAATTAGCTTATCAATTATGTCCTGTAGCACCTTTTCTTCCTTAGCCAGTAACACAAGGTCATCTGCATATTTAACAGTATGAATAATTTTCCCGCCTATTTTGAAGTCTCCAAACCCTTCCAGAGCTTCCTTGGTAAGGCATTCGCCGTGCAAGTTGAACAGAATTGGTGATAAACAGCATCCTTGTCTAACGCCTCTTCCAATCTTCACACTTCTTGTCTCCCCTCGGTTCAGTCGTACTTTAACACTCTGAGCCATGTACAAGTTGCTAATCAATCTCCCTTCACGCCAGTCAAAACCAGTTTCCTTTAGAATCTGCATTAATTTGGTCCATTTGACTCGGTCAAACGCCTTCTGCCAGTCTTTGAAGCAAAGTCAATACCAGTTTCCTTTAGAATCTGCATTAATTTGGTCCAGTCAATACCAGTTTCCTTTAGAATCTGCATTAATTTGGTCCATTTGACTCGGTCAAACGCCTTCTGCCAGTCTTTGAAGCAAATACTTAGTTCCTCATCTATCTCCAAGGTTCGTTCTGATATTATTCTCAGCATCCCAATTGCATTCCTAGTTCCCTTTCCTCTTCTAAATCCAAACTGATCTTCTCCAAGTACATTCTCAATTTTCTTTTCAATCCTTCTTCTACGTATCTTTGCTACTATCTTTGCTGTATGTGCGATAAGGCTGACTTGCGATGGTCGCTGAATTTTGTAGCTTGTGGTTTCTTCTTTAAGGCAATCATTGTAACTTCCGTGAAGTCCTTGGCCCAATCTCCAGTTTCATACGAGGTGCTACCCACAATTTCCGAGAATTTGAATATACCGCGCAAACCATTAGCGCTACGAACTTGTGCCGCTACGTGCCTCTTGCTGCATCTTTCAACCATTAGTCAGCCAAATTGCGTCTTTATAAGTGCACGTGTTTCCGAGTTTTGGCTGTTTTCTTTATACCGTTTTCACGTGTGTCTGCTATTATGGAAATGGCGGATGTTAAGGAGCGAAGAATTTGCATTAAAATTTGCTTGAAGCTCAACAAAACTGCAGCTTAAACCCACCGAATGTTAAGGGAGGCCTTTGGTGAGCAAGCTTTAAGCCAAGCAAGAGCATTTGAGTGTTTTAAGCGTTTCAAAGATGGCCGGGAATCTGTGGAATATCTTAAACATTCTGGTCGACCGTCCACATGCACAACTCCGGAAATGATTGCGAAAGTTTGTAAAGTTATCCTACAAAACAGAAGACAGACTATCCACGATGTTGGAAAGTTTTGCTGCGAGGTTTTGAGACGACTGAGGGAAAATGTGAGGCGTAAACGGCCTGAGATGTGGAAGAACGGAGACTGGTTGTTGCACCATGACAATGCGCCTGCATACACCTCGCTCGTTCTGAGGGAATTCCTGACAAAAAATAATATGACGATTGTTCCCCACCCTGCCTACTCACCTGACCTGGCCCCCTGCGATTTCTACGTGTTCCCTAAAATGATACTCCGGTTGAAAGGGCGGCGTTTTGTATCCATTGAAGAGATCCTAGCAGAATCGTAACAGGTACTAAACACGCTAACGCCGGAAGACTTCAATGAGTGCTTCCAAAAATTAGGCAAAATCGCTGGGATCGTTGTATACAAGCCCAAGGTGACTACTTCGAAGGTGACGGTGGAAATTAGGACTTAACGTAAGTATTCATGTTATTACAAGAAAATTCTCGGAAATTTTGGGTAGCACCTCGTGAATAGTGTTAATCAATTTCGTCATTATTTTCAAGCCACCTTCTCCCAGTAATTTGAGCACATCTCCAGGTACATTATCATCTCCTGTAACCTTCTTGTTCCTCATTTCCTAGATGGCTTTTTCCACTTCACTCTGCAAAATATATGAGCCTTTCTCGTCTGTATCTACTTCCTCTTCAGGTTTGACTTCTAGGGTTTGCGGTCAATTAGGTCGATCGTGTAGTTCTGTAAAATAGTTCTCCCAAATTTTCAGCACTTGACTTTGTTCTACTATTCTATTAATTTGGGAGTCTTCGATGGAAATATTGTGGATCCCTTGGGTCTCCTTCCAGCCTAGTTCTTTTGTCTTCATGTACATCAAATCATAATGCCCTGTTCTTTGAAATTCCTTAATCTCATTACACATGTTCCCAAGATAGCCCTTTTTGGCACTATCTGTGGCTCTTTTCAATTCGTTCCTCAGTCTCTGGTAGTTCTTCCTGCCTTCTTCAGTATTGACATTCTTCCATTTCCTTCTTTCATCCATTTTACTGATCATTTCCTGTGTAATCCATGGTTTTCTTGCTCTCGTCTCGACTTTTCCAACTAGATAACTGATAGTATCCAACACACATTCCTTTATATTGTTCCACACTTCAACATTCCCACTGTCATATCCAATTGCACAGAGTTTCTCTTCTAGAGTATCCTGCACTCTGTGTCGTTGAGTATATAATTTCTCCAAATCCCATTGTGGTCTTCGCTTTTGGAACCTTATTTCTTCAATTTGGTGCAGATCTTGGCAACTAGTAAGTTGTGGTCAGAGTCAATATCTGCCCCAGGCAGTGTCTGCACATCCTTCACACTGTTCCTAAATAGATGTTTCACAAGTATGTAGCCCAACTGATGTCGACTCCGATCTCCTGGTGCCTTCCATGTGTACAGTTTTCTCTTAGGCTTCCTGAACCATATGTTGGTGACAATCAGTCCATTTCTTTCACAAAAGTTAATAAGCATTTGACCTCTGTGATTCTTTCTTCCTAGGCTATGTGGTCCAACATTGTTCCTATATCATACATCTCCAACAACACTATTCCAGTCCCCCATTATGATGGTGTTTGTGTTACCCTTTCCATCTTCTTCAAGAATTTCTTCTATTATGCCATACAATTCTTCCACTTCATCATCTTCATGCTCCGATGTTGGCATGTACACTTGCATCATCAAAATATTTATCGGCTCTACCTATAATTTAATAGCAATGATTCTGTCATTGTAAACAATCTTCTTAACAACAGTTCTCACTATACTTTTATGTACCACTAATGTCACACCTTTTACACGTATTACATGTCTGTATATGTATTGTACAAACATCTTTATTAAAAATACTTTAAAAGTTTATAATTACATCACTAATATCGCCCCCTCAGTTGGTACACATCAAACTGGACTGGTTTGTCATTAAAAATCGAAAATAAGCAGTAAAAAAGTAGGGAACTATGATTCAATTCGGCGTTGCTTGACATTCAGATAAAAACAATATTTGCACTTCGTCTTCCAACATGCAATTTTGGAGGCAAGACATCTCCACAATCAGCTGTAGGTACAACCATTTAAAAACATACAATTTAGTTCTTTCAGATTCCCATTCAGTGTTTATTTCACAGTTAATTTTGAGACCCAATGGCCGAGGGGGTCAAGTGGGCCAAAGAGGGAGGAGGTTATAACTGCAACACAATACATCAGGCATTTAATTCTGGTACCAAAGGGTTAATTTGTAAAAGCATCTGCCTGATTATGTGAAGGTTTGCATAGAAAACAGCCTGAAATTTGAACAAACAACTGGTTCCTCCAACACGACAATGCTTCCATTCAATGAGGACTGTCAAGCAGTTTATGGCAAAATACTCTATTATTGGAATGGAACACCCCCATTATTGACCACAGTTTGATCCCATTGACTTCTAGCTTCCCAGCATTAAAGTTCACCTTGTGACGATTTGAGGGTATCAAAGTTTGTATCAAAAATGTGGCAGTCATGCTGAAGAATATTCCGAAGGGGGAGTTCCATAAACGTTTCTGACAGTCCCAGCATCACTATGCTAAGCATACAGCTGCTCAGGGGGACTATTTTGAAGAAGAAGGTAACCTGGTGACCCTTTTCATGAAGCCGTATGTCTAAAGGAATATTTGCAAAAACTTAACAGCCACACTTTGTACATGACTATGATTAAGGTAAGCCCAAATACAAAGAACAGTAATGGATTCTCTCTGAATAACAGCATAAATCTGTTTAAACCTGAAACTATAAATGCAGAAAATTAATTACACTTTAAGTTAATATTACCTGTCCATCACATCTTGTTTGAACTGGCCTGATGTCATCGTATGGATTAAGTAAATGACGAGTTGCCTGAAAGGGGATGTTGGCTTGCTTAATCCACTCAACAGGGAGTGGTGAACTGAGGTTAGGGCCACCCACTCATATCACAGCACTGGTCTGCTGCGCCTGTCTTGTAATGTGGCTTATCTCCAGTAAGACGTGTGTATCTTTGGAAGTGTCCACTGCCTTGGACACTGAACACCAGTACCACCTGCTTGCCCTCCTATGACATTAAGTGTCACAAAAATGTGTAAACACAAGCCACAGATAGAACTTCAATTTAAAGCTCTTCATCTACAGTACAAAGACACACCTCACCTGGTACACATGTGTCAACTTCCTTTCTTTATCGCATGTAAATGTCTGAGTGCCACAAGTGAGTAATGCCTCGATGATCTTCAAACTATGTTTTAATAACAAAGTAGCATGGCTCAACAGGTATTGCCACTGCAGTAGGGCTGCCAGTCAGTTCTGCATTATCCCCAGCACTTCCATGAGATGGTGTAGAGATGGAGTTTGACTCAAGATTCCACTACCAAATGACTTGACACTCCCAGACTCTGACCGATCACCTGTATGCACAGCACAGCACAGCACCCAGTTTGTTACCATCACTGTTCCATCCCTTGTGATTCGCACTGTACTTTTAATATCATATGTACATTTTAAAATGTACTAACATACTGTACTTTACTTACTATAATATGAGGATATTTTACCACCACTTTCTTTCAAAGTTTGAGCTCCCATACTAGTCAGCAAAGAGTAAACATGGTCCCTGTGCATGTCATGAAAGCATATGGGGAAGTGTATGTAGAGATCCACAAAGAGTCAAGCAATATTATCATTGTACTGTAATCATTGAAATGTTATTACATCATCACCAAACCAACAAGCAATTTATCCAGTTCTATATTTCTGAAGCCCATTCCTGCAAATGTCCTGTCAAAAGCAACTTCTCACCTAAAAAGGTTCATGTTTGTGGCACAAATGCCAGATTCTTTGGAAATGTTCTCTTAGTCTACAAACATCACATTCTGCTACATAATTAGCACTATGTCATTTTTAAGAATTATGACAAACATAAAACAAAATTTCAGCAAGTCATGTGACATGATAATGAGAAACATCTGGAAGAAAAGATATTGCTGCAGCACAGACTGTTTCAATCTCATTTGCTGCATAACAAGCTAACTTTAAACTAACAGCTGTCAGAAACTGTGAAGAGACAATTAAATGCATAACACTGAAGAAATATTGTATTGGTCAAGCTAAAATGCAGAAATGGCAGAAGGTCAAAGCACAATTATTGGTTTTTCCCCAGCAAAGTATCGCGTGAATCTAAACGTGCAATTTTAAAGAGAAGTGTGTTAGAAGAGTACATGTACTTGATTTAGGAAATTACAACAATTACTCTTCCTCTAAGCTTTCAGTCCCTAAAGGAGAGTTGTCTTATATCTGGGATCATCTTATATCTGGATTACTTGGATGAACAAAATAAAAGAAATGCGTGGCTCAGACTCTCTTTCCATATACAATGGGGTAATTTTCATGAAGTATTCTTTGCCACATGACAAAATACTTCTTGGTAAGAAAGAATTCTAAAGTTCTTAAAAATTGCCTCAATATGTGTGTGTGTGTGTGTGAGAGAGAGAGAGAGAGAGAAAGAGACAGAGAGAGACCTGTTACACCCTCCTCTCACCCCACCACCCCTCACATGCATCAAACACCAGTGTTCCTGTACACACACAAACATATGTGTTCAGAGGATTATGTTTTGTGGTCTTACAATTTTTTAATACTTCTTTGATTTGCAATTATATGAGGCATTTTATCACTATCATCACCTTTCAGAGCAAGGTTATTACACTAGTAGTATATACACTAAAAATGTCAGTTGTGACTTCACAGTGTTCATAACTGTTGACCTACACATACACAGTTTGTTGATAATTTAATGGGAAAGTCTGGCTATTCCCAAAACTACGTAGTTATGATTTCCACAGACAGTCCTCCACTGATCTACTCTTATATGTTAAGATGTTGGTGTATGCTATGAAATCTGTCATGCTGTTATTGCCAATTACAAGACATTAACAAGGAGAAGGTTTGTGTGCCCTGTAACGCCATCATGTTCACAAGAACTATCATGCAAGTTGGTCACATGACTCAGCAGCTGAAAGACAAGGCTAACAGTACTATGATCCCACTAGCCTACTCTGTGTCTATTAGAAACAAAGCAGGCTGAAGTCCAAACATGAAGGTTAACACCTGTAGCTTCAAGAATTGATACTTTCAGCTCAATGGCACTCTGGGAACATTACTACCAAACAGAGTTGAATATGGAGAACATTACAGTTCTTCACCCACTCAGAGCAACACCTTTCATGGATTCAAAAGCATTCCTCACCATGATCACCTGTCATTTTGGGTCAATATTGAAACTTCTTTTGCTGTCTGAAGCCACTCCTGTTTTTGGTGCTGCCCATGAAGACATTCTCATCATGGATGTCCTCTTCTTCTGTGGTTCTCCTAGATTCTATAAATTGGAAACACAAACTCATTTACAAATGTGAGGAAGTGGAGGTCTGCAAATGAGCTCACTGCTTACGAAAAGTAGCATCAGAACAATCGAACACTTTCAGTAGCAGATTGACAGGATATGAATGAATTATGTTTCACAGTACAATCTCACACCAGGAAGGGGACTGAATACACATGTTAATAAAACTGAATAAACAGTGTTAATAAGCATATGTTTAAAATACCAAACAAAAGTTTTACAGCACATATTTCTATATCTTGTTCTTCACAGTTGTTGTATATGACCAGTAACTTATATTATGAACTAAAGTTTAAGTACATCCAGAATCTTTTCAAATTACTGTTAGCACCAAGTCTTACATCATACAGGAAGGTAGGGATTACTTGAGCTGTCGACCCCTCCGACATATAAGGAGATTAGCCCCCAGTTTTGGATGAGTTATTTTTTATACTTTGTCAGTGTCAAAGGGCTAAACAACAAGTGTGAAGCTATGACGTCAGCATGGTGCAAGGGTCCGAATGCAGGACTCAGATAATAATTAAGGTTTTGACCAACAGTTCCACATGACCACACCCTATGACTGTTGATATTATTCACATGACACCTCTCTAACTCCCTATATAAAGTAATGTATTTGTACCACCATGGGACACAGTGCCAACTTTCATCTGATATACTTCAGAAGTCACCTCTTGTATCTTAATTTCATAATATATCTCCTGTGTTAACCTCTACAAGTGAACTTGAAAATTATTCCTTAAGTGTCCTAACGGATCCATCAATCAGACTCCACTTGGTCTATAACAAGATCCTATCTCCAGCTCCCTGGGATATAACACAATGTTGAACAGTAACAATATTTGAGAAACATAGACTATTATGGACAAAAATAGCTACACCACCTTTATCACGTAGCTGTCTACAGTACACACACGATCCGAACTCATGACAGCAGCATGCGTGCAGTCAAAGACTGCCAAGTAACCATCCCAAAACAAGCTCGTTATACAATCACAAAGTAACCTGTTAAAATCTGTGACAGGACTGCTAACAAGGTCGCTCTCACACCAAAGAAGCCTACACAAAAATCTGACTTAGCTTACAACCTCACATCTGGAAGGTGTCAAGCCTGTAGTGAAGGCCTTGCCTGTACCGCACCCCTGGGAGTGTTTTGCGGGACACATACTGTCAGTTTGGTGCAGACTTGTTGAACTGCTCATTGTCACAATGTCTCAGTCGACAGAGTACTGCAGTCCATCCAATGGGCAGCGTTACTGAAGGTTAAATGACTGAGGTGCACAAAAAAATCTACAGTACAAGGGCACTCGATGAACATTCAGCTGAAAGTTGGAACTATTACCGTACAATGACAAAACGTCATCATCAACTTGGGCTTTGTTAGCAATATTTCAGGTCGTTATGCCAGGTCTCAACTCTAAATAGCATCCACAAAATGACTACAATTCGCCGCATTCGCGAAGCCCTGATCTCAATCACAGACCACATTACGACGTCGTTTTCCTCACCCCCTCATCAGAAAATAACGATATAATATTGGGTTACTTTATCGGACAACTATGGATTGCTACTTCCTGTCGGCTCGATTTTAGCACTAACGTAGAACACTTGCACAACCGCGAGCGGTTTAGCAGCGGGAAATTCCAAATGACGGTCGTCAGATAAAACACGGGTTCTGTTTTGCACGTAAGGTGAAACCGTCTTGGTGCTTGCTTATGTATCACGCCAGAAAGAGGTTTTGGAGAAGTGGAGTTAGCTCCACGTGTTTTTAATCTCAACACTGCAAATACGTGAAAATTACAAATAAGAATTCACACAATTCGTCGGGCTCACTCTTGATCTGCAGTCGCAACTATGTGTTGGTAAAGCAGTGCAGTATAACTCAGAGCAACGAAAGAGAAAGCAGTCTGTGCTGAGATCGGTGGGGTGAAGGGGCATGACCCTGCGCCGATGACACTGGTGCAGATTTATCACAAGCTCTGTTTTATGGAAGCTATGTATTGCATAAAGTTGTTACGTTTCTAGGTGGACTCCTATATTTGTGCATAAGCGCACAGAAGGAACTTGTATTTCAAAATGGAAGCACTGAATGGATTTCGAAGAAACTATGTTGGGCGACTCTACCCTCTGCCCAGATATCAGTTCAACCTAATCCATACTGAAGAAAAATAACGGACCGAAAAATATTAGTTTTCTCAAAAACCAGCTGTGCTTACAACAAATACCTAACACGTTTGCAAAACCGCGAAAAGCGAATATTAGCTTTGTCACGCCTGTCTGTCCGTCCGCATGCAGCAACTCAACTCCCACTACACAGATTTTCATGAAATTTGATATTTCCTTATTTTTTTAAAATCTAACGAGAAAAATCAATTTTCATTAAAATGTGACAAGAATAACGGGTATTTTACATAAAGACCTCTGTACATGTGTGAATGTATCTCCCTGAATTCTTCTCAGGATGTGAAAAATTTCAGACAGCAGTTGTAGGCAAAATCAAAACACACATTTTCTGTTCAGTAACTGTTTTCCGAAAATCGTGCCTATTATGAGATAATGTGCAAAAAATGTCGTAGGGACGTACAGGCCACAGAGGCAATGTCGCTCTTTGAATGCAGTAGTGGCACAATCCAAAAATTGCCCATTTGGAGCTAATATTACGATTGAGCTCAAAAACATAACAAATACATTCAACAATAATGGCATCTAGCGGTGTGTTTCGACTAAGAACTGTGCTGGTATTGTTGGATGTAGCATATGGCGAAGCCTTTCCACACTACTCCGCTGGTACAGACACCAGTTGGCTGACAATGTGCACGTCTTTTTGTATTTTTAATAACGCTCTCGAGAGTAATACTCGCTGCTATGTCTTCTCTTCGCCTCAGCACGGCTCGAGGACATTGAATATAGCAACTATAATGAAACAGGCTGCAATTCTTGCATTGCAAGAGTGTATCAATACTGCACATATCGGCTCCACTACTCTCACCACGGAGACCCGGGTTCAATCCTAGGCCAGCCCAAGTGGAATTTGTGATGCATAAAGTGGTACACAGGCTTTTCCCGACACAAAAGAGAGAGGCGCGGAATAAAGACTTTAAAAACCCCTTGACATACAAAAATCATAATGTGAGAACGTCTTTCTTCTGTCTTGATAAAAAAACAAACAATTTTTGGATACTTAGTTTGACCAAAATTCACCTCACTGATCTGACGATACAAAACGAAAAGTTTAACGACGGACCCGATGGTCAGCCATTTACAAAACAGGAAATCCTTAAAGATCACCTCCACAGGAAAAACTGTACGATGACCTACACGATCGTGTAACATCCTATGGTTTTGGTAGTGGACAGACACACAGGAAGTGATGCTGTTATGGTTTTATAATTTTGCATTTCACATTCAGAAAAATGACTTTTTAAACTTTAACTCTTTATCTGTACATACGTGTGTTTGTGTGTGTGTACATATATATATATA
>Ga0268261_10003283_pt1 | contig 11862 bp, 5 predicted proteins | sample TergutNc150P1_FD_190353 | JGI IMG/M metagenome (GOLD analysis project Ga0268261, IMG submission 190353) | Nasutitermes corniger P1 segment gut microbial community from laboratory colony in Florida, USA - Nc150 P1 (SPAdes) (version 2) | ecosystem: Host-associated > Arthropoda: Insects > Digestive... | reverse complement strand
CCGAAACATGTTGAGCTGTAAACAAACGTCAGGATAATAAATTGAAAAATTGTTGCATCAGGTTGGTGATTTATTTGAATTAAATGTAAAACTCCGGTGCCAAAAGGTTAAAAGTTGCTGCTTTGCAATGGAATTTTCATCACATGTGCACCCCATGAGGTAACTTACTGCATGGATTTGTTTTGCACAAGTACTCTGCAGACCAAGAATGGAAGGCACCTTCAATGAACTGCAATTTTCTCTTGATAAAGGAACTTCAGAGCAGAAGAAATGTAATTACAGATGCCTGGCAAAACTTGACTTGGAAGTTTTGCATCTTTGCACAACATATTCCCATATATATATATATATATATATATATATATATATATATATATATATATATATATACCAATATTTTAAATCACACAAGTTGCTTTATAATCATATTTTACTTATTGACTAGTTTCATATAAAGACTACATTTTCCACTTATACAACATTTATTGTCAGGACTGAAAAGCTCTTCTTATCCTGAGCATGTGAAGACAAATAATAAAATGTGAAAAAATATGCCAAACATAAATTCGTAAAATTTTTCTTATACTGTCAATACTGACAGTACAGTAATTTTTTAGCATCTGTTTCTCCTACATTCCTCTGTCTTACACAACACAAATTAAGACATAATACATTATTTTCTGTATTAAAGTAAGCCTTTAAATCACAAAGTAACTGAGTATACAGTGCATACATATAGAATAAAATAATGTAAATATATTTATACATTAACACAACATTTACATCTACAACAATGTCTTCTATTTTAATAACACAAAAATATAATTTCTACAGACTGGTAAATTCATATTATAAGACAATTTACAAGTAACAGATAAATAAACATTTTAATTAAAACTTTGTTACAAATGCAAGTAATATTATACACTAATTCAAAGAAATAATAGCATAAAATGCATAACAATTTTTAAACACTGCCCTACTTTCAACTTACTGCAGTACATGTTTCTTAAGCACAAATGAATATTGTACTCCACATTTAGCAGAATCATGAAAAAATAACTGTAGTAAACTGCTCCATTTAATTCTTGTATTCCAAAATTTGTCAATAAAATCCATCATCATAGATTCAATATATTTTAAAATAAAGTATAACAATGTCAATTACAGAACAGAGAGAGTACTAATAGTTATTTCAAACACTCAACTTTCCGTTATCATGTACAACAAACTCAACCTGCAACAATGGACAAAACTCTACTGTGCAAGTACACAGTCTGCATTTACTCTTGAAAATAATGGACCACTGATCATGGACCATGAACTATGGTCCAGGAACACAGAAATTAAATCACTACCAAATTTACTTCAGAGCTATGTTGTTTCCAGTGTACAGTACTAATCTCCTTTCCCTCCTCTGAATTCAGGACTGTTTGTACATTGACCATGTTTAATTACATCACTGACAGTACAACCTTATAAAATAATCTCAGAAGTGCAAAAGCAATATTTATGGTCCCTTGGTGAAGAGTAACAGGAAAGGGCAAAGTACTGTAATGTATTACAAAACTGTGTATCATTTAGGCCTTCATCTGGTTTCTCATACACAAGGAAACATCAGTTTTAAACTGACACATGTTCCCATTAGATTGTTTCAGTAGTTTAGTACTAGAATTATGGAATTATTACCACCAAACTGCACATGCATTCATAATGCATAAAAGGTCAACATATTCTAATATAAAATAAACTATTAAAAGATGCCGACAACAATACAAAGTGAATTCTAAGTATCAACATTTTTAAACAACCAATGTGCATACGTAGTATCCAAATTTTAATGTTTGTTACCTGTATTAAAAAGGAATCGCAAGTGACATAATAAGTATCAATTCTCATTTTATATCACTCTTAGAATATTTCAAAATGACATGCCACTAAAAATGTGACTTCATCAAACATATAAATAAAAATGATAAGGAAATTATATTAAGTTCTTTACAATAAGTAGTATAAGGATAATTCTGTCCCCCTTTTCACAAATGACTGTTATAGTGATTTCAACAAGATCTTCAATCTTCTACTAATTGTATTAAAATATGTTGAAAACATTGATGACAGTTGGCATTATAAAACTGTCTGCCACCTTGGTATCCTCAAATCCAGATTCTGCCAGTCATGTCCATCACTTTGTTCCAGCTGTCTACTATTGACTGCTTGTTGATTCCTATTTCTCCTGTTTCCTTGGATAGCCTCTACTCATGTATCCTGGCAGGATTCAATTATGTATTTTTTCTGGCCATGTATCCTCATCCATTCACACAAAATACCCAAACCATTTTGATCCTTTCCTTTCCACTCTTTTCATCACTGATTCTTACTTTCTTCTGCACCCAAACATATGTTACTCCAGCTCACAAGAGAAACAAAACATTTGTTTCAGTATAACAATACAGATTAAAGAATTAATGCTTAAAAGTAATAAAATTTAAGCAGTAACAGTTTGCAGTAAGAGATGACAATGGAAGGAAATAGCAAGATTAACAACAGGCTGGACAGTTACAATGTTGGTTTCAGATATAAGACGATACTTGTACTTCGTACTTCTGATATGGTCTTCATAGGACACTAGTCATTGGTTTGCAGACTGATGCACTGGTTTCAACTAACTTAAACTACGGCATATATTACATCAGACAACATGCTTCGTGGAACAAAAAAATGGTTCACATACTTGATTTCAAAACTTCAATTCTGCCAGTCACACTTATTTTTCCCCACATCTTGCCATCTGACAAAGTGAGATCCTATGCAGTACACAAAATCAGCTTTGTATGATTCAAGTAATAAGCTCCAATTTTCTTGCAGGAACCTGCAAGCTGCACTGTTTTCTTACATTCTGACAATAGAGGTATAACTTACAAATTCTGTTTGGATGAGACAACTTCTAAGAGTTGTATTCAATTAACAGTTACAAAGAATAAATGGTTGAATTCTGCAATTGAGAATATGCAGCAAAACTTTAGTACATTACAAAGGCCAAAGAACTTTTCAAAATGCAATAAACCTAATTTACCTACAAATGTTCTTGAAAAAGCAGATGATAAGAATATAAAAGAAATGCACTCATAAACTGTTACATCTATTATGTTATTAGAGTAATCTGTGCAGTTTCACTACAGTTTTATAATAACATGTCCACACAGCAACATAAACTAAAATGCCATGCAACATGTAGACGTTAAAACACTAACGTACTGTCTGAAATTTACAGATCATAAGTAAGCTAACATTATGCACACATAACAAGGAACAATTTAAAAACAGAATCTTCACACAATATTTATCATTATTCATGGTTTTTATACATCTCCTATAACACACTGCGACATATGGCAGTCAGAAACAAGTAATAAATATAAGATAATGTTTGTTGGAAACCACAAAAGTTATGAACACAATGGTGACATAGGTAAAATAATTCACAGTTGGTGAGCATATAAAAGACATATTCTTACAACCTGAAAACACAGCAATCAAGATTCAGTTTGTTTTTGACTACCCTGAAGATGGAGGCAGCACATTCTTCTGAAACACTGCTAACTATTTACCTTTCAACATGGTTTCATTACCAAGATTACTTGACTATAACTAAAAGGTAGTTAGCAATATATACAGAATACAAAGGTAATGATGACTACGTTCCAAATTATCACTGTCAAAGTGAACATTTAAAACTTCACTTAGTTAGTATGAAACTTGAGTTTGGGTCCAGATTTCATATATTACAACAAATATGGTACAGCAGTATTTTGTTAATTTGATGTCTTGTACTTCAGAAATCTTGATAAGCCAGTGCTTGGAAGAGAGTAGTCCCAAGACTGTAAGTTTCGCTTTTTACCAGAAAAGAGCTTTATCAATAAAACTTGCAGATCTCAGGGACAAGTTCAAAAAGGCCTTCAAGTGGCTGCACATCAATTGTTGTGGTAATTCCTGACCCTATGTCTCCTGCTCCATCAACTTCTTCAACTATAAAGACTCCAGAAAACACATAAGACAACCTTAATGATCCTGAATGAGCCGGTGAAGGAGATATCCAAACTGAACACTCCTCTGATTAGCTGTCCAAGTACAGGATCAGTAACAAAAAGTAACCTTTACAAACTGAGGTTAGTATACATACTGCCTGATATCTGGAATACTGTTATTACATAATTATTAATTTGACACACAATGGGATGCCCAACCTTAAAAAATGCAACACCTGTCTGGTCCCACCTGAGTTGGATTAACAGAATTTTGCCGTATTCAGTACTCCCACCAACATTCATACCCTATGTCATACAATAACACTTCTTTTTTAACCAGCTGGATAAATCTATGCAGGCATACAAAGTGCTGAATCCTTTTAGCAGATTTCTGTAGGATTTTTATCACACAGAATTTAAAATATGTGTGTGTGTAATACTTTAAAAAATTGGACAGCAGAATACAATGCTTTGCTAATGTAGGTAAATAATGTGATTTTACACCAATTACAGATGAACATTAATTTCCAGCACAGTACTCTTCATATGTATGATAAAGTAACATTAATACGCCACAGAGAACATCTTCAAAAACACTAGGGTAATATTAACAATCATAATTCCGTGGCTTTTTAAAATTATATAATATATTATGGTGATGTGAAATTTCATGTCTGATTTGTGCAACAGTTGCTCTCATGCTTTACATATACAAAGACTGACCCAGGAGCAATAAGATAGGTTTTTTTTTTGGTATCATTTGCACAGGTAGAGTGGAAGTATGATTTCAATTACTTGTAAGTTACAAGTCATGTATTAATGGCTTACTTACTGTACTGAATATCAAATCCTATTTATAAGCATCCACTGCGTGATATAAAGGCTTTAAGTTTTATGAATCCACTGGTCAAAACTTGTAACAGTTTGTAACAAGTCTGAATCCAAACTAGTTGCAAATATTCAAATTAACATGGTCTATACAGCGAAAAGTCACTCACTGAATCAACCCACATGAACCTCTTGGACAGGAAAGTGTGTCAGACTGAAATTTCCGGGACCCATCATTTCAAGGCATGAAGTTTACTGCCACGCTTTTTCTTAACGTTGTCTTCCAAATTCATTTATGCAAATATAAAGATTAATATTACTGATTTTGTAGCCTACTGAAAATAAGTCAGAATTGTCATCAATAGGAAATAAATAAAATGCGTAAAAATAATTACATATTAGTAGCCAAATTATGTCCCAAAAGTAGGTCAGTTATGACAGTTTTGTTTTGTTTGTATTTCCATTATCATAAAGTTTACATAGTAGTATTTTTTCCAGATTACAGGGTCATGTATAAACAAGAGTCAGGTTAAGAGCTGTTCCATCAAACATGGGTATAACTTATTTTTTCAGCAGCTTCAGTTTAAATGTGCATCAATACTACTCTAACAAATTAGTGGAGCGTGTAATACTTTGTTAATCTAAGCCAAAAATGCAATTGTAACACCAACAGAGATCAACATCAATTTTCAGTACTCTTCAAACACAATAAAATATTAACAGAACACAGTGAACATTTAAAAAACACTATGGTAATATTAATATTCATATTCTAAAGTTACTTCATATATTACAACAATGTGAACTTTTACATCCCATATGTGTAACATATGATCTCATGATTTTAATCTACAGTACCTTAGTTTATAAAACATCTATGAGCAATCAGAGTCAAAAGTTACCAAATTTATACTCTTTCGAGTTGGGGAAAATTACCTATGCAAGATTCTTTACAGATGACCTTAGCCATTAAATTTTAGTACCTTTTTAACTACTCTAATACAGAATCAGGCAGAGACAAGTCCTTCACAAATTTTTCAAACATTCATTTTCTCCAAACACACCCTCCCTACTCCCAGTATCAACCTAGACATCTAAAAAGTCCTCATGTGTACTCTACTGCAAACCTGGGTACCACAATTCCATACTTGTTCCACAGAAAAGATCATGAATAACTAGCACAGACTATTGTATTAAACCAATGTACACCTCATGGTATGAACTTACAAATTCAGTGTTAAGGTGATAGTGTTACATGCATGATTAATGACTTAACAGCAGAACAAAATAAGGCAAATCTACTTGCAAATTACTGCTTCAACTAAAAAAATGATTATACTGGTACACCACAATGTCATACAATGGGACATAATCTATCAACACATTTCAGCATTGCAACATAGTACATTGTGTTTCACTACTATGAGGTCAACACTAAAAACCAGGTATTTGAAATTTATATTTACATGCTTACTTGTGCATTATTCTAGACACTCTAGCAACGTAAAGTCAGAGTCCCATACTTCTCAGCCTTCACAAATCCACTTACTACACTCAATCTGCAAACAATTCCAATACATATTTGGTCAAAGAATGGACATGTAAGTAATCCATCTCTTTGTCTCTTTTCTTGTATGTAGTTACTATAATATTTAAAATTAAACTAGTATGTAACTTCTACTCCTTTTCTTTTCCTGTTACTAACACAAGCCACAGCTAATTTAATGTGTCAGATAGTAAATGAATATGACAGAAGCAAATAAAAGCACAAGAGTTTTCCCCACTCTTCCGCAGTACCAGTCCGAGTATTAGGAGCAAATATTTTCCAGTACCAGGATAGAAAAAAACCCTCTAATGGGATTGATATTAGTGATATCAGCCCAAGATTGTAAATTTTACTTACATTAATCAAATGTGTACTTCTGTTAACACTGGAAGGATAGACATCAGTAACTGTCACTTACTGATAATTACCCAAGAAATTCACTTTTCAACCTAAACATGCAAAATTGTTCCTCATACATAAAGTGTTTTATAATCACTTCAAGCCATGTTCAATACAAAGGAAAAGGCATATGCCTACTGTATCAGTTACTTTGAAAAGAAAAATTAGTCTGCACCTCAGCCGGTGGACATTTTCCTCTTACAATTTTGGCTTGTAACTGAGACAATCTACTATTATTTTAGTGGAAGGTTATTGTGACCACTAGCTGTATAAGCTGCTGAGTTAATTTATATATGAACAATATATATGAGGGTCATCTTCCATGGTGTTCATAATTTTACAATATGTTACATTTTCCTTCACAATGAATAATAACTGTTACAGCATGCACACTGTCAATGAATCTGATAAGGGACAGGATAATATATACCATCAACTTCAAGTAGTCTTTTGTTTCATGCAAGATTGTTTCACATATAATTCCATACCAAGATAATGAATATAAAATACATTTTATTCAAAAGTTGAATTCACTTATTCTACTAGTGGCGAAGTTTGTACATTTTGGCTGTAAAATAATACTGCTCATTACAGTTGACATGTGTTTTCATAATTATGCAACTGTGTAGTTCCAGAAACTATTCTGGTGAAGCCTCAGCAACCACTACAACCATAAAGTGTTGCTGCTATTCCTTTCCATTTCTTCTAGATAATAAAGGCAGGAGTTCGAGGTGATGCAGATAAAAATATCAGGATCTTTAAACACAACTCACAACAAATATAAATAACTGCAAACTTATATACAAAATCAGATAGAAAGTCAAAAGGAGTAAATATGTGACTCTTCTTGTAGCTGAGAGTGACAGTAATCAAAATTACATGTAAATAATTTTGAAATTCCACTGCTACAGACAGCTGACCAAATCAGTTATGTCAGTTCATTTTTAAACAGTAGAAACCAATTACAGTAAGGTAGAGCAAAATTCAAATAAAATGAGTTAAACATATTTGAGATATGGATAGGTATAAACGTTTTTATAGCAACTACATTCAGTATTTAAGGCTTTCAAACACATATATCAACTGGCAATAATACAAACAACTGGATCTTAACACTCAATCACAGAAAAAGGACTTATTTTTCATTTGAAGAAAAGCTGTGTGCATTAATTTAAATTATAAGTGAAGACCTCATATATAAGTAATGTATAAATAAGATCTGCACTCTTCTGGAATATCACACAGCATATAGTGGTAAATCCTGACCATTGTTTCGGGACAACCTATTGGTCCCATCTTCATGGGTCAAGAAATCCTTCTTCTTGGATTTCTTGACCCTTGAAGATGGGACCAAGAATAAAGCTTCTTCTTCTTCTTCTTGGATTTCTTGAAACTTGTAGATGGGACCAATAGGTTGTCCCCAGACATCAGTAAGAAATTCCTATTATCGCTTCATAATATCCCAGAAGAGCATAGATGTCATCTACTTATTAGCAGAAGACTGATATCACACAATGTATCAAAACATTTAACATAAACACAATATGACGTTCACGTGACCGTGCATTGTGTTAAATTTCTTATAATAAAACCAAGTAGCTGCACAAATTTCTCAAATTTATTCTTGCAAAGAAACTCTACATGTTTCGGACAGTTCCTCTGTTCATCATCAGGAATTCTTCACTGTATACGGAGCAATTGCATAAGTCATACAGGACAGAGTAACTGTCCAAAACATGTAGAGTCTCTTTCCAAATATAAATTTGAGAAATTAGTGCATCTAGTTGGTTTCATTATAAGAAATAAACATAAAACTTTGATTAAACAATGTTATCTTTAAACTATACACCTTTTAAACACTATATTAATAGGCTTGTAATATATCACAGGATACTGTTTCTTCCACCAGCAATGACTGGTATTATCAAAGAAACTTTGATGCAATCTTCTTTCGCTTCTTGTCTAGTCGTACTGATTGGGTAGATTCACCTGATGAAGCTCGAGCTCCTTTTACAGGTGTGGCACAGCTTCTCAATGAGACCTGGCTAAGTTTTCTGCCTGAATCTGTATTTTTCCTTTTCTGTAGTGTCTTAATAGGAGATAAATGTGGGACTTGGCCCTTACCCTGTTTCTCAGATTTTGTACTATACGTTACTTTATTACCACTGCCAGTACCCTGAGTGTCAGATACAGAAGCTCTAGTGACAGGCATTATTGATTTAGCATTACTGTTTCGTGGCAATGGTTTTTTCCTTGTAGGTTTTCCCCTTACTGTTGGAAAACTTTGATACGATGAGCCCAAGGATGTATTCTGTGGATTCTGGTTTGAATCCCAGACAATATCACCATGCTGGTTCAAAGTAGGAGATTCAGCATTATCACCCAAGCTTATGAATTTCAAACTTACATCAGATTTGTTTAGCAACTTCTTTTCTTTGCTCACCGTAACCATGTATAATTCTTTCAGTTGCACTTTATTTATTGAAGCATCGCCTTTATATGGAAATTCTGAAAGAGGAAAATTTCCACAGCTTTTTTCAGTTTTAAAAGCAGACATTTTTAAACGTTTTGGACCTTGTTTAACTACAATTTGGTCTGACATAATCTTTCGTTCATCTTCAGCACATCTAGTTTTGTCAACTGATGAAGAGGACTTAGTATTTATGATTCCAGCACCATCTTGGTTAGATCCTTTCTGCCCTTTACATTCTGACATACATTTGGTTGAATGGGCTTTCAAATATGTACGTTCCTCTTGGCTAGCTCCTTGAGGTAGCTTTGTTAAACCTGACTTTCGAAACTCGGCAATGCGAACGTCTGTGGGCGAGGAAGCTTGAATTCCTTTCTTTGCCACTGTCATACTTCCTACAGCTGTGGTTCTCTGCAACCTTCCTGACATAATGCCACCTTTGGACACCTTGGAACCACCTGCCAAGACACCTATTGTAGCACACTTGCTCTGAACAGCTAGAACTTGCTTCAATACCCCACTTCCAGAACCCTGAACATTTTTAAATTTTTTGGATGTTCCTGGACATCTTTGTGAGGAGCACGGTCCAATGTTCTCTTTAGGCTCTGGAAAAACTTTGGCAACCTTTACACAAGAAGACGACTGTGAGCATGAACCAACCTGGAAGCTGGATAAATTCTCTTTCCGTTCAGAATCTTCACCAACATTTTCAATACTATCCTTCACAGATTTCAGATCTGCATGGCACGGAATACCATGATGTGAACTACTGGAAACCTTGACAGAACCAACCTTAGACTCAGAAGACTTGGTAACAAGAGGAGCAAGACGTCGAGTCCGTGCACAGTTTGTGTCACATCTGTTGGCTGTCAGACGATTCTTTCTGCCTGAAGAGTGTTTGAGGCGTGGAGGCACCCCATTAGACATTCCAGCCATACCACCAACCTGACAAAGATTAACCCAATGGGTTGTGTCTCCTGTCAGTATGTACTGCTGGGGATTATTTCAACCGAAATACATTTTTGTGAATTGTGGCAAGCAGGACAAAATGATCAATACACGACAGTAACATGCATCTACAGAAAGAAAAGTTAAGGTAAATATACATTTCAGTGAACTGTTGTTAATATAAATGAATTATTTATTATGAAATGGACAGTTTTAATGAGAGGATTTTAAAAACTTCACACACCTTTTCCAGTGTGGTGATACACGGATTGGTCAAAGGTATGCACTTTGTTATAAATTTAGCGATAGAAATAATGAACCTGTCCACAGGTTGCCATGATGGATATACAATAGAAAAGCCAAATGCAGGTATGATAAGTTAATGCATATTGATAAACTTAAGTACTTAATAGTCTTTCCTTCAAACTTAGAAGGGTCAAGTTAATAATATGTTTTAAGAATAACAGACCTATAACCTATTCAAAAGATAAGAAAGAAAATGAATAAAATTCAAATATTGTGGGATGTTACACACAATGTCAACTGGTAAACACTCAGTGAACTTCCAGAAGAAGTGTAATGAACCCATCTTCAGGGTTAAGTAGAACCAGCAGTACTTAGATTGTGTTGACTCTGAAGTCAGAGACACCATGTGCCTCCAAAATGCTGGCCAACTATATACCAGCTGACACAGCTTAACATCCCAGAAGATTTGAATCACCATCAACACCACCAAATAATACCTCATATCAAGAAAAAATTCTGAAATATGAAAGAAATGGCATCTATATAACATATATCATACCTTCAAAAAAGTAACATTCTTACAGATTAACCTGACAGCAAAACACCCTCCTAGCACACTGAGCTGATTAAGCCAATGTGACTAGTTCTGGAACATGAGCTATGCTGATGAGACCAATCTTTACATTATTTCCATACCTGTCCTCACTAGGCATAGGTGTGGGACATCAGCAGTGACAGGAAAAGGGAGTTTAGGTACTGAGTTATTTAGTGCTTACCCATAATTCATGACTATTATACACACTGGCTTCTAAACAAAAAAGGTTCTGCCTGGCTCCTGGTGTGCTCTCTGCAGGAGGTTGGGATATGTGGGCATGTAGTTGTTTTCTGATATGGTTCGTTTAGTTGGGGCCTGTTTATTTTGAGTGCTTAATACATTTTCAAATTTTGAGTTTCTGTGCTCACATTCCGAATGGTCCTAATGGGGTCCTGGTGCTGCATGGGCAGAAAGCCTTATTGACTGCAAGGTATGGAAACAAGAGCTATTGGTATAATGTTTGGATTTCATAATTAATTGTTTCAAAAGGGCTAGGCTTCAGGCAGCTTGGGGCAAATACAGAGGTGATTGCTCACAGTGAAATGGGAACTGACTGGAGAGATGTTTATTTTTTACTGGATTCTGAGTCATCTTTTTTGAGTATATATTTTGAAATGTTATATTAACATATCGAGGACGGGGTCATTTAAATTGTTTAAACGCCCGTTCCCGGGGTTTTTAACAATTTTAACCCTTTAAACGCTGAATTAAATCCCATCTGCTATTTGCTGGCATTATTAGCTCACCATTTTCTCCATGTTAGCAGGATAAGGGTTAAATCATTAACCCTTAGGCTACTAAT